>OLVW01003170.1_pt1 | contig 10658 bp, 9 predicted proteins | sample 1673301 | NCBI WGS metagenome assembly OLVW01 (sample SAMEA3178941, study PRJEB25190) | human gut metagenome | reverse complement strand
GTGAGCATGGTTTTCACAGGGTTTTTGGTTGTAACGATAAGGCTTTCTTATGTAATGATCGCTCAAGCGGATAAATATTTAAGCTTAGCCAAAAACCTGCACCAAAGAGACCGGGAGATCAAGGCACCAAGAGGCAATATTTACGACAGGAATGGTGTAAATATTGCTTCAAATAAGGCAGTCTACTCGATCTCTGTGATTTATTCTCAGATAACAGACAGGGAAAAAGTAATTAAAATATTATCTGAGAATCTTCTGATCGATGAATCTTTGATCAGAAAAAAAGTATATAAAAATTCAGTAAGGGAAAAAATTAAAAGTAATGTAGAAAAAAGCATCGCTGATCGCATCAGGAGATATAAACTTGAGGGGATTAAAGTGGATGAAGATTACAAAAGAGTTTATCCATATGACAAACTAGCATCGAAAGTCCTTGGATTTACAGGTGGAGATAATCAGGGAATTCTGGGATTAGAAGTTTTTTATGACAAGTATTTGAAAGGAAAAACTGGAAGGATCCGGACACTCACCGATGGCAAAGGTGTGGAGATTGATGGTGCATATGAGGAAAGGGAAGAGCCGGTTTCGGGAAATGATCTTTATACATCTTTGGATGTCAATCTGCAGAATTATGCAGTACAGGCATGCAGGAAGGTAAAAAAAGAGAAGAAGGCGAAACAGGTATCTATGATCCTTATGAATCCTCAGAATGGGGAGATTTATGCAATGGTAAATGAACCAGAGTATAATCTGAATAAACCATTTTCACTGTCAGCTCAAAAGAGAGCAAAGAATAGCAAAAAACAACAAGAGTATCTGAATAAGAAATGGAGAAATTCCTGCTTAAATGATACTTATGAGCCAGGCTCTGTATTTAAGATTATAACGGCAACAGCAGGACTTGAACTTTCCAAAGTACAGGTAAATGATCATTTTAACTGCTCAGGTTTCCGCATTGTCGAGGATCGTAAGATACGATGTCATAAAGTCGGAGGACATGGAAGTGAGACTTTCAAAGAAGGTGTTATGAATTCTTGCAATCCAGTATTTATGGATGTTGGAGCGAGGGTTGGTGTTGATGGAATGTATCAGACTTTCAAGAAGCTTGGTTTATTTGAAAAAACAGGAATTGATCTTGCCGGGGAAGCATCCTCGATCATGCATCAGAAGAAAAATGTCGGGGCGGTAGAACTTGCCACAATGTCATTTGGGCAGTCAATCCAGATCACGCCATTACAACTTTTAAGAGCAGTCAGTGCAGTGATCAATGGAGGCAAACTTGTCACTCCACATTTTGGAGTATATCTTCAGACACAAGATGGAACAAAACAGAAGTTTTTTACTTATAAGACAAAGAAACATGTTATTAAGAAAGAAACCTCTGAGACGATGAAAGAGCTTTTAGAAGCAGTTGTCTCAGATGGATCTGGTAAAAACTGCAAGATTGAAGGATTTTCAATTGGAGGAAAGACAGCGACAAGTGAGAAACTTCCGCGAGGAAATGGAAATTTCTTCGTTTTTAGGATTTGCGAAAGCAAAGAACCCTACGATCATCGGTATTGTACTGATCGATGAACCTTATGGAACATATTATGGAGGAACGATCGCAGCACCCGTGATGAAAAGTGTGTTTAAGGTTGCACTTCCATATATGGGAATTTATAAGGAATATACGCCAGATAAAAAAGAACCGTAGACAGGATGAAAACAAATGAGGTGGCGACATGAATTATGGTATTGTAAAGCCGGTTTTAATTGCCTTTTTTGTCAGCGTATTATTAAGTCCGATGATGATCAGGTATTTACACAAATTAAAATTCGGTCAGTTTATCCGGGGAGAAGGACCCGAATCACACTTGAAGAAATCAGGAACTCCAACAATGGGAGGACTGATCATTTTATTAGGGATAGTAATTGCATCGTTATTTTATGTAAGAAGATATCCTATGATCATTCCAGTATTGTTTGTAACATTGGGATTTGGATTTATCGGTTTTATTGACGATTATATCAAGGTAGTTATGAAAAGAAATCTGGGACTTCATGCATGGCAGAAGATGCTTGGACAGATCATAGTCACAGGAATTTTTGCATATTATCTGATCAATTATACAGAGATTGGAACTTCGATGCTGATCCCTTTTACACATGGAAAATATTTAAACCTTGGAGCATTTTTTGTACCAGCGGTCTTTATTATTTTGTTAGGCACAGTCAATGGTGCTAACTTTACAGATGGACTAGATGGGCTTGCATCAAGTGTTACGGTGTTGATCGCAACATACTTTACGGTAGCAGCTCTTGGAATGCAGCAGGATGGCATGTCGGCCGGAATCTGGCCGATCTCATGTGCGACCGTTGGTTCATTGCTTGGTTTTTTAGTATTTAATGTATATCCAGCGAGAGTGTTTATGGGAGACACAGGTTCTCTGGCACTGGGTGGTTTTGTTGCAGGTACGGCTTATGTGATGCAGATGCCGTTATTTATCCTGATCGTGGGTCTGATCTATCTGATAGAAGTACTTTCCGTTATCATTCAGGTAACTTATTTCAAGGCAACACATGGAAAGCGTATCTTTAAGATGGCACCGATCCATCATCATTTTGAGTTATGCGGATGGTCTGAAACACGTGTAGTTGCGGTATTCTCAGTTATTACAGCGGTTATGTGTATGGTCGCACTGCTGGCACTGTAAGATTTTGGCTAAGCAGATTTCAGCGTTATGCTGATAAAAGGGAGGAAAATTATTATGGAATTACAGGGAAAAAAGGTACTTGTATTCGGTTCCGGAAAAAGCGGAATCGGAGCATCTGACCTTCTGGCAAAGGTAGGAGCATTTCCGGTTATCTATGACGGAAATGCCGAAACAGATAAAGACGCAGTTGTACATAAAACAGATGGGACATATCCGGTCACTGTATATGCAGGAGAACTTCCGAAAGAAGTACAGGACAGTCTTGATCTGGTAGTTTTAAGCCCCGGAGTGCCGACAGATCTTCCACTTGTAAAGAGTTTTTATGAGCAGGGGCTTCCGGTATGGGGAGAGGTGGAACTGGCATACAGAGTAGGTGACGGTGAAGTGCTTGCCATCACAGGAACAAACGGAAAAACTACTACAACAGCACTTCTTGGAAAAATTATGCAGGATGCACGTGAGTCTGTTTTTGTAGTCGGCAATATCGGAACCCCATATACTTCCAAAGCACTGGAGATGAAGCCAAATTCTGTAACTGTTGCAGAAATCAGCAGTTTTCAGCTGGAAACGATTGATGAGTTTGCACCAAAGGTATCTGCAATCCTGAATATTACAGAGGACCATCTGAACCGTCATCATACAATGGAAGAGTATATACGTGTGAAAGAACTGATCACTGAGAATCAGGGTACAGAAGATGTATGCGTGCTGAATTATGAAGATGAGGTTCTGCGTGAGTTTGGAAAACATCTGACTCCACGAGTGGTATATTTCTCCAGCGGACGTAAACTGGATGAGGGAATTTATCTGGATGGAAATAAAATCATCCTGAAGGACGGAGAAAAAGAAATCGAAGTAGTTAAGACAGAAGATCTGAAGCTTCTTGGAAAACACAATTTTGAGAACGTTATGGCCGCAGTTGCAATGGCTTACTACGATGGAGTATCCTTGGACAGCATCCGTAAGAGCATCTGTGAATTTACAGCTGTTGCACACAGAATCGAATATGTGACAGAGAAAAAAGGCGTTGTATATTATAATGATTCCAAAGGAACTAACCCGGATGCGGCAATTAAAGGAATCCAGGCAATGAACCGTCCGACACTTCTGATCGGCGGCGGTTATGATAAACAGTCCGGTTATGATGAATGGATTGAGGCATTTGACGGAAAGGTACGTTATCTGGTGCTGATCGGTCAGACAAAGGAGAAAATCAAAGAAGCTGCTGAGAAACATGGTTTCCATGACATCATCCTCTGCGAAGATCTGAAAGAGGCAGTAAAGGTATGTGAGGAGAAAGCACAGCCTGGAGATGCTGTTTTGCTTTCTCCCGCATGTGCAAGCTGGGGACAGTTTGATAACTATGAACAGCGTGGAGATATGTTCAAGGAATATGTAAGAAATCTGTAGAATATCTATAAGTAAGAATTATAGCTGTCCGGCAGAGAAAGACGAAGCTGCAGTGACCGGCTATAGATAATTTTGCGGAGAAACAGATGGCGCGAAAAAGAGCGACAGATTTATCAAAAACAGATATGACGATGCTGGTACTGATAGTACTGCTTGTGATTTTTGGCCTGGCAGTATTATTCAGCTCCAGTGAATATAATGGCAGAGTACGTTTCGGCGACTCTGCCTGTTATTTTAAGAAACAGTTATTTGCCACAGCATTGGGTATGGGAGTGATGTATATGGTTTCTTCCATTGATTATCATTTTTTTCTGAGGCTGGGACCAGTGGCATATCTGATTTCAATGTTTTTGTCCGGCGCAGTACTTTTTGTAGGTCAGGAGATCAACGGCTCAAAAAGATGGCTGAATCTTGGACCTTTATCTTTTCAGCCTTCAGAGTTTGCGAAAGTTGCTGTAATCCTTTTTCTTGCATGGCAGATCGAGCGTACAAAAAAAGCAACCAGGGGCTTTGGATTTATGTGCAGGACAATACTGACCCTGCTGCCGATCATTGGTCTTGTAGGTTCAAATAATCTGAGTACAGCGATCATTATTCTGGGTATCGGTGGAATTCTGATTTTTGTATCCAATCCGGGATATCTGGAATTTATCGGGCTTGGCAGCGCAGGTGCAGGTTTCATAGCTGTTTTTCTTGCTGCAGAGAGTTATCGTCTGGAACGTCTTGCAATCTGGAGAAATCCGGAGAAATATGAAAAAGGATTTCAGACGATCCAGGGACTGTATGCCATCGGCAGCGGCGGAATATTCGGCAGAGGATTTGGAAACAGTCTGCAGAAACTTGGATTTGTTCCGGAAGCGCAGAATGATATGATTTTTTCGATTATATGTGAGGAAATGGGAGCAGCCGGAGCTATCTTTCTGATTTTTCTGTTTGCAATGCTTTTGTGGCGGCTGGGTGTGGCTGCCATGCATGCAAAAGATCTGGCCGGAGCTCTTATCTGTTGTGGAATTATGGGGCATCTGGCTCTTCAGGTTATTTTGAATATTGCAGTGGTGACCAATACAATCCCCAATACAGGCATTACGCTGCCTTTTATCAGCTATGGAGGAACTTCGGCAGTGTTTCTTCTTGGGGAAATGGGACTTGCGATGAATGTTGGGAAATGTGACAGGATAAATTGAATTACAGGTTTCAGAATGGCGTAACATATAATAGAAAAAGCCATAAACTGTAAAGTAAGAGACTCTTTGGGAGCAAAAGGTTGGATGAAATCCATGTGACAGGTAAAGCATCTCTCAGCGGGGAGATTTTTATACAGGGATCTAAAAATGCAGCACTTCCAATGATGGCCGCATCTCTGATGCACAGAGGACTAAGCATTCTGAGGGGATGTCCCAGAATTTCAGATGTTTTCTGTATGGAAGAGATTTTGAAAAGTCTTGGTGCAGTGACCTGGTGGGACGATCATGATCTTTATCTGGATTGTTCCTGCGCAGACGGAACAGAAATTCCTGCAGTCTATACAGGCAGAATGCGTTCTTCGATCATTCTGGCAGGTGCGGTGCTTGCAAGAAACAGAAAATGCAGGATAGGGTATCCGGGCGGATGTACGATCGGGAAAAGACCAATAGATCTCCATCTTATGGCACTGAGAGCACTTGGCGCGGATGTCCGGGAAAATGCATCAGGCCTGGATGGAGAATGCGTCAGATTTGAAGGGCAGGATATTGTGTTTCCGAAATCGAGTGTGGGAGCTGCTCAACAGGCAATACTGGCAGCAGTTCTTGCAAAAGGTGTAACACATCTTTATAATTGTGCGAAAGAACCGGAGGTTTTCTGGCTCTGCAGATATCTGAAAACAATGGGAGCACTGATAGAAGGAGAAGAAACCGGTGAAATTACGATCAGAGGAGTGGATGAACTGAAAGGCGGAGACTACCGTATTCCTCCGGATCGTATTGTTGCAGGTACCTATCTGTGTGCGGCTGCGGCAGCAAGAAGTAAGATTATTCTTCATGATGTACCTGTGGAGGAGTTGCAGTCGTTTATGGAAGTATATCGGAAAATAGGTGGACAATATCAAGTAAATGGTGGTACACTAGAGGTCAATGGAAAGAATGCTGTCAGACCGGCTGTTTTAGTAGAAACAGAAATTTATCCGGGTTTTCCCACAGATCTGCAGGCTCCGTTGATGGCAGTGCTGACAGGTGCGCAGGGACAGAGTACCATACGGGAAAATATTTTTGACCGGAGATTTGGCAGTGCTTTTCAGATGAAAAAAATGGGCGCAGATATTTCCGTAAGCGGAAACCAGGCAATCATAAGAGGGGGAAAAACCCTTAAGGGAACACAGGTACAGGCAGGAGATCTCAGAGGTGGTGCAGCCCTGCTCATTGCCGCACTTATGGCAGAGGGAGAAACCTGTGTTACAGGAGCCGGGTTTATCAGCAGGGGCTATGAGCATATCTGTGAAGATTTACGGACTTTGGGCTGCAGAATATGGCAGCCGGGGACAGAGGATTTGAGGATTTATGAGAGAAAGTAATTATGGGAAAAGACCTCCTATGAGTAAAAGGACGAAGAAGATGCTGGCAGGTATGATAGGCGCCGGAGTTATGGTCGCTGTGATAGTATTTTTTTCCTATTATAAAGTAGATACTGTTGAGGTGAGGGGAACTTCCCATTATACAGACGAAGAAGTAAAGAATATGGTGCTTCGGGGACCGATGGCTTCCAATTCGGTCCTTGCACCACTGCTCTACAGCACTACAAATACAGAGGACATTGCATATGTAGATGCATTTAAAGTTACCCAGCTGAACCGAAATACCATCTGTATCAGCGTAAAAGAGAAAAAAACAGTCGGATGCATCCGATATCTTGACAGTTACATTTATTTTGACAGAAATGGCATTTTTGTGGAGGGTTCTCAGAACAGAGATGAGACGGTTCCGTATTTTGACGGAATTCAGGTGAACAGCATCGTGATGGATGAGAAACTGGATATTAAAGGAGATACTGTACTGAATACAGCTGTAGCATTGTCTACAATCTTTCAGAAAAATGATATGATCCCCGATCATATCCAGTTTGACAGCAGCTATTCTATCAGCCTCATCTATGGGGATATAACTGTTCAGCTTGGAAAAGATGCTGATCTGGAAGAGAAGATGAACCGAGTGATAGCGATTCTGCCCAAAATCCAGGGAAAAAAAGGTATTCTTCATATGGAGAGTGTGGCTACGGAGTCCAATACCTTTGAAGAAGAACTGGAACAGGAAGAAGTTACTGCTGAGAACTGGAATGGCGGTTATGATGAAGATGGCAATTATACCGGAGACGGCGAGTATGACGAGGATGGTAATTATGTAGGTGCAAAACCGAAGACTGCTCTTGAGGAAGCAATTGAGAACTGGAATGGCGGTTATGATGAGGAAGGGGATTATACCGGAGCAGGTGAGTATGACGAATCCGGTAATTATGTGGGACCGAAGCCTACACAGGAATCTCTGGATGCGGCATCTGATGAGTCGGGAGATGGTTCAGGAGATGAAAGTTCCGCAGATGACCAGAGTTCTGATATCTCAGAAGATGGAGAAAGTGATTCATCATATGACGACGGAAACTCAGATGATTCAGATGGATATGGTGATTATACAGAAGATAACAGTGATTATCAGGGGGATGATTCTGAGGGATATTGATAGTATATGGAAACTTTGAGATCAGAGAAGGCTCCGTACACTGATACAACATATTTACCGGAATTGCCGAAAAAGAGTGAAAAAAGTATAAAAAAACAAAATTAATGGTTGATTAATTCTCAAAAAAAATATATGATATATCTATATGTAACTTTGATATAAATCACTGAAAAGGATATCAGGTATAAATAAAGGAGGAAGTACGTTGTTAGAGATTATGTCAAACGAGGCTGAATCATCTGCCAAGATCATAGTGATCGGTGTAGGTGGAGCCGGAAATAATGCAGTAAACAGAATGGTGGAAGAGGCCATTGGAGGAGTTGAGTTTGTAGGTGTTAATACTGATAAGCAGGCTTTAACTCTGTGCAAAGCTCCAACTGTACTTCAGATTGGCGAGAAGATTACCAAAGGTCTTGGTGCAGGAGCCCAGCCTGAGGTTGGACAGAAAGCAGCAGAGGAGAGCATTGAAGAAGTAAAACAGTTAATGGAAGGTGCGGATATGGTATTCGTTACCTGTGGTATGGGAGGCGGAACCGGAACCGGAGCTGCACCTGTTATCGCAGCAGCAGCGAAAGAAATGGGTATCCTTACAGTTGGCGTTGTTACAAAACCTTTCCGTTTTGAAGCAAGAACTCGTATGAATAATGCACTTGCAGGCATTGAGAATCTGAAGAAAGCAGTGGATACATTAATCGTTATCCCGAATGATAAATTACTGGAAGTTGTAGATCGCAGAACAACCATGCCGGAAGCTCTGAAGAAGGCTGATGAAGTTCTGCAGCAGGCAGTACAGGGCATTACAGACCTGATCAATCTGCCGGCTCTGATTAACCTTGACTTTGCAGACGTTCAGACTGTAATGACAGACAAGGGAATTGCCCATATCGGTATCGGTGAAGCAAGAGGAGACGACAAAGCTATGGAAGCTGTACAGCAGGCCGTATCTTCTCCACTTCTTGAGACAACCATCAAAGGTGCTACACATGTTATCATTAATATTTCCGGAGATATTTCTCTTATGGATGCCAATGATGCTGCAAGCTATGTACAGGAGCTTACAGGTGAGGAAGCAAACATCATCTTTGGTGCCATGTATGATGATACAGTTGCTGACTACTGCAGAATCACAGTGATTGCAACAGGTCTGAATGATGATAACCTTCAGCAGACCCCTTTCGGAAAAAGAAGCACAGCTTCTTCCTTTGGTGCAAGAAGACCTTCTTCCACAGCAACGACAGGTACAGCAACAGCCGGAACTGCAGCAGGAAGCGGTATGAACATGCCTAGCTTCAGCCTTCCAACTATGAATGCCACACCATTTGGAGCATCTAAGACTCCGTCAAGCACTGTTCAGAAGAAGGATATCCAGATTCCGGATTTCTTAAGAAACAGATAGGATTATCTGTTTTGCAGTGAAATAATTTACAGACAGACAAAAGAGACATATTCCATATAGATGGACATGTCTCTTTTTTTGACCAGATCAGGGAAGTTCACTATCCCTGATATACGGGTGAAAATCCTGTTGCCATGGTGTTGATATTATGCGCCACAATGGCACTGGAAGGTGTCACATCTTGTATCGGAAGATGCATGTGCATTAGAGCCGTCTACCTGAATGGAGGATGCTGTACATTTGCAGTTATCATTATAGGTACAGTTATGGGCTTTGCAGTCGATCTGGATTTTGTCGCAGCCACAGTCATCTGTATAGCTGTCTTTCATGGAACTGCCGGTTCTCTCTCGGAAACTGCCGCAGCTTGTCTCATTTGCAGAAGTAGCATTTTCGCCTGTCACGTCAATATCACCCTTTGAACAGAGCTGTTCTTTGTTGTAAACACAGGTCATTGCTGAACATTTAAGAATTGTCATAGAGTTACCCTCCTGAAAAAATCTGAGATAACTATTCAATACTGCTGTAGTGCAAGAGTACTGAACAGTTACATTGAATAAGTTTCGGAGATAGGATGTGCAGTTTGAGAGAAAATATACATGAGATCGTTACTGTTCACTCCGTTCACAGTAACGTAGCCAAAATTCATTCCAGATTGCCTGCGGCAATGGAATTTTGGCTTGTATGTCTCGGGATTTTGGCATATTCATGCCAAAACACCTCGCGGAATAGTGGTGTGTGAACAGTAACATGAGATCTAAAAAAATAAAGAAAATGTAAAAAGTACTTGACATAGCAGACTGAACATGGTATCTTATACAAGTACGTAAGAAAACAAAGCAGAGTTCCACTCTCACCTTAGCGCATTATGGCTGCGGCTTGGGTTTATATTACACAGTGACCAGGGGCAGATTCTGTCAGTGGGTGTGATAACAGAGTGTGGATTTACTCGTTCATCCAAATCATAAAAATAATCTATAATATCTTTATCATCATCAAATTCAGATACTCTAAGCCAGTATCTGCCTTTTAATAGTCCACCTTTGTCGATGTTCATATAGATCTTTGTGTTTCCTGCTACCATTCTCATAGAGAAAGCTGTCATTTCACTGATCTTATATGTATGTTCCTTGTTGTATCCACGAAAAGTTATAGTTTCTTCGCCAAGATCAAATTCGTACGGATTACTCAAGGATACAAACTCATTCCAAACATTATATACGCAAATAATTAATACAAACATCAGCAAACCATCAAATCCGGTCATCACCTGTCTGATCAGGCAATAAAGCCCGATCAGAAGTGTGAATATTCCTGGTATGGTATGCTGAATGAGATAATGCGATTTTTTATATATATAACTTTTCATAAATACATTTACCTCTTTCTGCTGTTTTATATCTTAGTTTTGTTCAGCATGTGCTGCTTTGATAATACGTTTTCTGTTTAAGA
>OLVW01003164.1_pt1 | contig 10675 bp, 8 predicted proteins | sample 1673301 | NCBI WGS metagenome assembly OLVW01 (sample SAMEA3178941, study PRJEB25190) | human gut metagenome | reverse complement strand
CTGCTTTTGCAAGGTCATTTACTTCTCCTGCATGTTTTACATCAAGTCCTGCCTTAACAGCTCTTGATGTAATGGCTGTACCACTGCTTATTGCTTCAATTCCTCCAGGAATTATTGAGCCATGGCTTGGTCCATCTTTCATCATTACGCAGTTAGCTACTTCGTTACCAAAACCGTGTGCGCCGTGATATATTTCTTTATTTATTACAAATCCTGCGCCAAGTCCTGTTGATACAGTAAAGAACTGAACATAATTATAATCCTTTCCTTCACCTACAACTGCTTCTGCAAGACCTGCAAGGTTAGCATCATTTTCAAGATATACAGGCTTGTTAATAAGCTTGCTTAATTCTTCTGCAACTTTAAGATTATGCCACTGTCCCTTAAGGTTAGGCGGTGTTAAAATCTTTCCGTTAATTAAGTCAAGTGGACCCGGACATGACATTCCTGCACCAACAATATCACAGTCGAAACTTTTTATAACTTCTGCAATTTTGCCAAGTGTTACATCAGGATTTTCACTGTCTGTTGCAAACTGCTTTCTCTCGATTATATTTAATTCTTCGTCAGCTAACGCCACTCTTGTATTTGTGCCACCAATATCAATTGCTACTGAGTACTTCATGTTTTTCCTCCTATTTAGCTTTTACACAAATTGTTACAAACTTACAATGTGATAATTCTTTAACATTAATTGTATTGTTTTCTACCTTAATGTCTTCAGTCTTTTCTTCTCTTAAGTTAGTGTAGTAAGCTTCTTTTACATCAAAGTTAAACTTGATTGTATCACTTATGTTTTCATGATTCTTACCATTAAAAAGTCTGATAATATATCCGTCATTGTCTTCAGCTTTCTTAATTGCAGAAACAACAAGTTTGTTTTCTGTTTCAAATAATGAATAACGTGATTCTTTTGTTCCTTCAATTTCACGCTGTGAGAAGATTAATCTTCCGTTTAAGAATTCTGCATAAGTATAAACTTCAATGTTAGTATTATATGTTTTTGCCAAAGTATCAACGTTAGCTTCATTAATGTCTGAAGCGTATGTTGTAAATCCGAAAGCAAAATCCATTTCTTTTAATAACTGAGCTGCAGGTGTTTCAATAATTCTTTCACCACTTGCACGGCCCGGACGATAAATAAGATTTTCCTTACCCATAAATCCATAAGTACGGAATAATGTAAGTCTAATCATATGATCATCAAGAACTTCGTATTCTCTTACGCCCTGTGGAATTACAGCAATACCCTGTTTGCCATCTGTTAATGAAACATATGACTGTGTAGGTTCAATGCTAATAGGTGGTTCCTGCCATGTTGACTGGTCATTAGCCCAGTTAGCAAGTTCCTGAACTCCTGTTTTCTTTTCTGTTTTGTTTTCCGCACTTGCCATGTAAAGTTTCATTTCCTTTTCATAGTAGTTTGGACGTTTAATTGAACCGAACTGTTCATCAGCATAGTTATATGATGAAACAATCTGGCTGTCAAATAATACACATAAACGGTGTGATAAACCTTTGTTATCAACATGTACGTTAAAATCAATAACCTTAGAATCTTTTCTAAGAGCTACAGTCATAGTAATTGGAAGATTTACACTTACCTTACCTTCTGCACGTTCTTCTAAGTCTTTTGGTACTACCATGTTAAACTTAATTACTGCCTGATCATAAATATCACTACCACTTACTTCAACGCTACATTCTGATTTATTAGAAAATACTTCTAAATCTTTTCTTGGTGGTGAATAGTTAAAGCTGTCGCCATCATCTCCGTTTTCTACAAGAACACCCTGGTTCTTATAAGTAACGTTATTTTCTTTATCTGTTATAGTTAATGAACCGTCTTCTTCAACGTTAATTGCGTAGAATTCATTTTCTAATGTATTCTTCTTTTCTAAATTCTTAGCACTGTTGCCCTTTGTATCAAGTGTGTACTGAACATAACCAAATGCAGGTACATCACTAGTCTTAATAGCTATTGTAGCTTCAAGAACCTGACTTGGAACATAGAACTTACGTGAAGGGTCAAGTTTAATTGTCTGTGATAAAACATAATCTGTTAAATCTCTTGATTCAATAACTGTATAGTCTACTTTGTTACCCTTTTCATCTAAAATTGCAAAATTTCCACCCGGAATATATGTCTTAACAACAACTGTATCATTTCTCTTCTGAGGTAAAGTATTAATAAGTGTAAATGTCATCTCTGCATCATTCTTTACACTTGTTGCAATAAGACGTGAATGTAATTCAACTAAGTTTACTGCAATATCTCTTGCCTGCTTATATCTTACATAAACATCTTCATTAGCTGTATCTGAAATACATGAACCAATTGAATCGTGAGCTGCATTTTCAAATAATAATTTCCAGATTTCTCCTACTGCTTCGTGAGGATAATCATTTCCTAAATTGTATGATAATGTAAGAAGTGGTTCCATTACGTTAGTTACATAGTTCTGAATCTGTGTATTCATAACCTTTAAGTCTGAACGTGATGAGAAAATAGATTTGTGAATTCTCATATGCTTAGCAATAACAAGTTCACCACTTACTTCTTCTAATTCAGGATTTTCGCTCTTTACATCTTTAATATAATCTTCAATACAACTGATTACATATTCATTTTCAGGATCTTTTTCGTTTCTTTCCTTAATAATTTCAGGAAGATTTGTTCTAATTGGAGCCTGATCAAATCCGTTAGGGAAGTAGATATGCTTTGTAGCACTACGTCCGCCTGCTTTTTCGAAACATTCCTTCTGCCAAAATTCTTCACTCTGCTTTGGATCTTCAGGAATATTTCCACCAATATAATATCCGAAAGGAATCTGTGTTGTGAATACAACGCTTCCGTCGTCACCTCTCCAGTTATAGTCAGTGTGATTTACCATATCATCACTTACGCCTCTCCAGAATAAAGTATCCTCAATACCAAATTCCTTGTAAATCTGAGGCATGTTACCTGACTGTCCAAATGAATCAGGAACATATCCGACATTCATATATCCGCCAAAAGTTTCGCAACGCTTCATTCCGTAATACATATTACGAACAATGCTTTCACCTGAAATAACTAACTGGTCAGTCTGTGTATACCAAGGTCCGATTACTAACTTCTTTTCCTTAACTAATTTTGTTATTCTGTCTTTATCCTGTGGCATCCACTTAATATAGTCATCAAGTAATGACCCCTGTGCGTCAACCATAAAATATTTAAAATCAGGGTTGCTTTCTAAAGTATCTAATACGTCCTTTAAATCTTTCATAAGATAAACTTTAGATCTTGATGTTGTAAAATACCATTCTCTGTCCCAATGTGAATGAGGTACTACATGTACTTTTCTTTTCATTACAATCCTCCTAATGTTTTTAAAAAAAGCAGGGGCAACCCGGCCCCTGCCCTAATAGTTTTGAAAGTTATTATTTAAAATTGATTTTAGTTTTTTTAATTACTTGATGTCTTCAAATGAGATGTCAATTTCGTCTATATCTACATCTTCTGAACCTGCTTCGCTCTTATCATTGAAATCTACGAAAAGTGTAGCAAGAATAGCTATAACGAATGCACCAACTAAGATACCTACAAGGTAAGCCCATCCGTGTGTTATTGATACGAATCCGTAAACACCACCTACTGGAGGGATATCACCCTTACCACCTAAGATAGCGATAACTGCTGCACCAATTGCTGCACCGAACATATTTACAGGAATTAAAATCTGTGGCTTAACAAGTGTAAATGGAATAGCACCTTCTGTGATTCCTACAAATCCCATAGCCCAGTTACTCTTACCTGTTTCTCTAAATTCAGCTGAGAATCTCTTCTTTTTGATTACTGTTGCAATAGCGTATGCTAAAGGTGGCATACAAATTGCTGCGTTGATGAATACGTTTGGCTGATAAATTCCTTCTGCCATTAATGCGTTTCCTGCCATCCAAGCTGACTTGTTGATAGGGCCACCCATATCACTGGCGATCATTGCACCAAGGATCATAGCCATTACTAACTGTGAGCTCTGGTTCTGGCACATTGAACTAATCCAATTTACTAACCATGTGTTAATTGCTGCAAGTGGTGTAGCAAGAATAACACCCATTATTATTGCAACAAAACCTGTTGCTATTAAAGGACAAACAACAAGTGGCATTACTGAACCCATTGATTCTGGAAGGTGAATGTGCTTCTTAGCCCATTTTACTGTGTAACCAGCGATGAAAGCTGCGATTACGGCACCTAAGAAACCTGCGTAAGTACTTGATGCAACTGCACCACCGATGAAACCAGCACCGATAGCCGGCTTATCTGCAATACTGTAAGCGATAAATCCTGCTAATACAGTATTAACCATTCCAATACCTGTCCAACCTACGTTTTCAATTAACTTCATGATGTGCCATACGCCTGTTCCATCTGCATATGGATCTAATGAAGTAATACCAAAGCATAATGCTATAAGTTTTGGTATGGCAACTACTAATGATGCTCCGATAATAAGAGGAAGCATGTAGCCGATACCAGTCATCAAATGACCTTTTGCGTCTTTAAAAAATTGTTTCATGTCTCTTAATCTCCTTTTTTATTTAGTTATCTTTTGTATTTTTTACATATATGAATATGTATTTTTCTTTTGTAATTAAACATTAATTGTTTAATTCATCTTTTGTGTATTTCAGTAATTTTATCTTTTGTATTTAGTATTTAATTTTATCTTTTGTATTTAGTTTTGTAAAAAATTTGTCTTTAGTATTTTTGATTATCTTTTGTACTTTATCTATCTAAAAATACTTTTTGGCTATTATTTGCTAACTGCTGCAACACATTTCTTTAATACAGCCTCAGGTGCCTTAATGCAGATATTAATATCTACACGGATAACCTTCTTGCCTTCGAAACGATCCATGCCAACAATCTTCTGGTCAGAAGCGATAATTACGAAATCAGCTGCCTGAGCTTCTTCTTTTGTAATTTCGTTAACCTGTCCCATACTACCCTGCTGTTCCATCTTCACATCATAACCTAATGCTTTACCAGCTTTTTCTAAAGCCTTAGCTGCCATTGGTGTATGTGCAAGTCCTGCTGGACATGCTGAAATTCCTACAATTTTCATATTAATTGTCCTCCTTCATAATTTTTAATATATATTCCTTTAGCTCTGCCTTATCAGTTGATGATTTAACCTTATCCTTAAATTCATCTTCCAAAAGACTAGTTGCCAATTTTGAAATCATTAATAAGTGTTCGTTCCCTGCATTTTCCATTGGTACAATAAGTGCAAACAGATACTTAACCTTTGAATCATCTAATGTTTCCCAATCAAGTTCGTTCTTACACTTAACAAAGAAAATAGCAACTTCCTTAGCGTGAGTTGACTTTGCGTGAGGTATTGCGAATTCATCCTGTAAGCCTGTAGAATACTCTTCTTCTCTCTTTAAGAAATCTCCAAGCAAACCGTCCTTATCATCAGTAATGCCATATTCAAAAGCCTTGCTGCTGACAAAGTCTAAAGCTTCTTCTTTGTTCTTAGCATCAATGTCAAAAAAAATATAATTTTCTTTAATCATTATTTCCTCCAAATAAATGTTTTATCTTGCTGTCTTGCACTAAGTATACCCACAACCTGCTTCCGTTTCAATTCATCCAATTTCCAACTTAAAACGGAAAAACATCACCTTCACTACCCCAACTTCCGTTTCAAAACGGAAACCCAATTCACACCACTGTCACACATTTCCGATTCAAAACGGAAAAAAATACATTTGCTCTTTAAAGCCAGATATCATATACTAATACTATAAAAACCAAACTATACTATTATAAAGTAATAGTAGAAATACAAATTTAGATTATTGCAATATTACCTGTATTTCACGGAAGTTTTAGTGTGCAAACAATAGGCAGATTCCCGAAGTTTTGTGAGCATAGCGTAAGGCAAAAAACAACTGTCTGAGCCGTAGGCGAGTTTTGTTTTTTGTCTTACTATGGGCGGCGGAGCAAAACAAGGAGAATCAACGTGTTTGCCACAAAACTTCCGTGGGATACAGGGTGGGTTGCAATTAACAATACTTTCATTAAGAGGAGGCAGAAATGTTTCAGTACAGTCGTTTAGACGTTATGTTTAACAGAATCAGAATAAACGAATATACATCTGTTAATGATTTAGAATCCTTGCTTGGTATAACGGACAGAACTATAAGAAATGACATCCAGGAGATAAACAATGACCTTGAAAAGAACGGGGCAATTATTAAACTAAAGAGAAATCACGGTTATTATATTTCTATTTTGGATGAAGACAAGTACAACAAATTTGTAAAGGAAATGGATACAACAGAGGATAACGCTTCTCTTCTTGATTCTTCGGAAGACAGAATCAAATCCATTCTTTATTCCTTATTGTCCACTAACGAATATGTTACAATGGATGATTTGGCTGAATCTGTATTTATTTCGAAGAATACTTTAAATAAATACATTAAAACAATTAAAGAGATTATTGGTAAATATGATTTGGAGTATATTACCAAACTTAATGCCGGCATTAAAATAATCGGCTCTGAAGATTCTAAGAGAAAATGTATATTCGACAATGTTTTGTACACTGATTTTGATCACTACATTACAGGATTTACTAAAGAGGAACGAACAATATTTAAAGATATTGATCTTGATTTACTTAAAGATATAACAATAAAGCAATTGGACGAACATTTTGTTAAAACAAGCGATTTTAACCTGAAAAATATAATCATTCATTTAGCTCTTATGACTACAAGAGTTCTTGGAAATAATTACATAAGCATTCAGAATATTAACACTGATGCTTCAATTATGGGACTTGTTAACGGTCTTTGCCGTGAATTAGAAGAGCATTACGATATTGCTATTTCCAAAGGTGAAAAGAACTATATTTATCTTCAGATTGTGGCCAATACACACCTTGAAATAACTGATATTGACGATGACCATTTGCGTACTTCCATATTAAAGGTCCTTGATGTTATTTATCAGGATTACAACTTTGATTTAAGAAATGACGAAATATTAATCGCTGACCTTTTTAGACATTTAAAGTCTATTTTTACAAGTAAGCTTTATGACTTAAACAGTACCAACCCTCTTTTGGAAACAATAAAGACTAACTATCCTTTGGAATACGAAATTACATTAACTGCAATTTCCAAGGTTTTCGTATGTGAACCTTACGTTCTAAAAGAAGAAGATGTTGGATACGTGTCAATTTATATAGGTGCCGCCATTGAAAGATGCTATTATAAGTCACCTAAAAAGAAAAATGTTATTCTTGTATGCGGAAGCGGTCACGCCACAACGCGTATGTTAGAAGCCCGTTTAAATGTTGTTTTTCCGGACAAGATTAACATTGTTAAATGCGTTTCATATAATGAATATTCAAACTACACCAAAGAGAACGTTAAAGACATCGATTTTGTTATTACAACTGTTGTTCTAAAAAGCAATCTGTTGCCTTCAATTATGGTAGACTTTGCACTGAACAATAAAGATGTGGAATCAATTAACAGATATCTTTCAAAACTTCTTAGAAAACGACTTCAAATGTTTGATCAGTTCTTTGATAAGGATTTGTTCTTTAGATTTAACGAACAGCTAGACAAAGAAACAGTTATCAAGATGATGTGTAACAAACTTCAGGAGAAAAATTTTGTAAACGAAGACTTCCTTCAGTCTGTTCTTAAAAGAGAAACAATTGGAAAAACAAATATGAATGATGTATTTGCCCTTCCGCATCCTATGGAAATGTGTGCCAATGACACAAAAGTTGCCGTGGCATTGCTTAAAAATCCTGTAAAATGGAACGACAGCAACAAAATACAGATAGTATTCATGCTTGTTCTAAAACACGGAGAACAGAAAGATTTTGAACATTTGTATGATATATTCATAGAAATAATCAACACACCAAAACTACAGCAGAATATTTTGAAGGCTAAGACATATGAAGAGTTCTTGGATGTGCTGTATGATGGAATAAAGTAAAAAAGTCAAAGTTCATATATTAATAATGGCAAGCACTAAGTATAATGCTTGCCATTTTAACTATATTAAACTTCTTATATACGTCGCTAATTTCAAAGCCCTTTGTTTTTATTTCTTCTAAATATAACTGTATAATCATTAGTAACAGCTCCAAATACTGTATGCGGTGCAAATACCACTATTAACAGTGATGTAATTGCAGCAAAAATTGGCTTTTTGTATATCACTGACAGCATCATTGTAATATACACAATTACTAACATTACAAAAGATAGCAAAACAGAATTTACAAGAGTGACTTTTACATTATAATTGTTTTTTAATATTGATGATGACACTATATAATACATATTATATATAACAAATACTGGAAATGACATTCCTGCACTATAAACAATTGATTTTGAATGTAGTAACATTTTCTTTGTATAGCCTGCCCATATTCCCCAAATCCATACAAAAAAGCTGCCACATAATGCGACAGCCTACTATACTTTTAATCTATTTTATTTTTCATCATATGTTTCAAGGAAATGATGTTTCACACCATCTTTCTTGTAAGCAACTACTGTATTTAAGTTTACATTTTCTATGCTCTTAAATATGTTGCCTTCCACATATGGGTTAACCTTTTTAAGTTCTCTTATAAGGTCTTTTATTTCCATTCTCTTTGAACGGTTTTCGTTATTGTTGCAAGTTGTGCATGTGTCTGTGAACTTGCAGGCGCACTGGATGAAGTGAAGGTCGTTGTAATCTCTCCAAGCCTTTATGTCGTCCTCTCTTACAAGATATAAAGGTCTTATAAGCTCCATTCCTTCAAAGTTTGTGCTGTGAAGTTTAGGCATCATTGTCTGAACCTGTGCTCCGTAAAGCATTCCCATTAATATAGTTTCAATTACATCATCATAGTGATGTCCTAAGGCTATTTTGTTACAACCCATTTCTTTGGCAAAACTATATAAATGACCTCTTCTCATTCTTGCACAAAGGTAACAAGGTGACTTTTCAACATTAAATACTGATTCAAAAATATCTGATTCATATATTGTAATTGGAATATTTAATCTTCTTGCATTTTCTTCTATAACCTGTCTGTTGGCAGGGCTGTATCCCGGGTCCATTACAAGGAATTTAACCTGAAAATCAAACTTGTTGTGAAGCTTTAATTCCTGAAAAAGTTTTGCCATAAGCATTGAGTCTTTTCCACCTGAAATGCATACTGCAATACAGTCTCCTTCTTTTACAAGTTCATATTCATTAATTGCCTTAGTAAATTTGCTCCAGATTTTCTTCTTAAACTTCTTTCTTATACTCTGCTCAACATTCTTGGCAAAATCATCTGCTTCCCTATTTTTCATATCTTCAAGAAGCCAACCGATATAGCCACCTTCAAGGCTGACTGCATCTAAGCCTTTTGCTTTTAAGTCATCTGCTATGTCTATGCTGTTTTTTCCTCTGGCACAGACTATAACAAGTTTCTTTGAATAATCAATCTTGTCATTGTTTTCAATTTCGTCAACTGAAACCTGAATTGCTCCCGGCATTACCCCATGGGCAATTTCTGCATCACTTCTAATATCTATAAGTTCATATGTTTCTTTATCTAATTTATTTAATTCTTTAACTGAAATGCTCATTTTTTCTTACACTCCGTTTTTTTAAAATTCCCTAACTGTTTAATATATAACCTTTTTCTATTTCTGCTTAGCTGCCAAATCTTTAACAACTTCTCCGCCAATTATAAGTCCAACTATTGATGGTACAAAAGCTACACTACCCGGAATATCTCTTCTTTCCGTACATTTGTGGGTCGCTCCCGGTGGACATATGCAGTGATTTTTACAGCTACTTGACATATCTTCAATTGGTCTTGTTGGCTGTTCCTCAGAATATACTACTTTTAATTTTTTAATGCCTCTCTTCTTTAATTCACGTCTCATTACTTTTGCAAGAGGACAAACTTTAGTCTTGTAAATATCCGCAACCTTAAACTGGCTTCCATCAAGCTTGTTACCTGCGCCCATGCTACTTATAATTGGAATGTTCTTTTCCTGAGCTTTCATTACAAGTGCTATCTTGGCAGTTACAGTGTCTACTGCGTCTACAATGTAATCATATTCATCCCATGGGAAATCATCAGCATTTTCAGGTAAGAAAAAGCACTCGTGGATTCTAACATCCGCATTAGGATTAATGTCTAAAATTCTATCTTTCATAACCTGTGTCTTATATTTTCCAACAGTACTCCTTGTTGCAATAATCTGTCTGTTTAAATTAGTAAGACAAACCTTGTCATCATCTATAAGGTCAAAAGCACCAATACCACTTCTGACAAGACCTTCACATACATAGCCACCTACACCACCAATACCAAAAACGGCTACTCTGGCATTTCTAAATTTGTCTATTGCCTCTTTGCCAACCAATAACTGTGTTCTCGAAAATTGATTTAACATTAATACTACCTCACAAACAATCATACAATTTTACATTACCCTAGTAAGCCTATGGGTTTTATAATGATTATATCTGTTTTTCATCCTAAAGTCAACGAAATGTTAAATCAGCACATATTACTACTCTTAATTTTCATATAAATTCTATTGCAACGGTGTACAAAGGGAACATAATAAAAAACTTAATAATGGACTGCCAATC
>OLVW01003159.1_pt1 | contig 10692 bp, 6 predicted proteins | sample 1673301 | NCBI WGS metagenome assembly OLVW01 (sample SAMEA3178941, study PRJEB25190) | human gut metagenome | reverse complement strand
TCACCTGACCCTCCTTGCGGTAGGTCAGGTGTTGCAACGATCACTAGAACCCGCCTGTGTCATAGTGGTCGATTGGGGGTGTTGTCGGTGCATTGAGCGTGGATTTGCGCCAATGGGTGTGGGACGCTACGCGTGTTTTGCCGATTTTTGCGTGGCGTCCCACGGCCCCTCGGGTAATGGCTGTGACGGGTGTGGCAGGAATGGCGTCTTTCCGGGGTTTCCAGTTTGAGTGTGTGGGATGGGGAAAATGTAAAACGATTGACTTAGCTGTTGTCCCACGCTTTTGTGGGATGGCAACTCTGGAATGGGCAAATTCGTCGTGGCGTCCCACAACGATGTTAAAACTCGACCATGATGCAAGCCGACCGAACGCTTCGGTGGTCATCTGGCCGCTGTGACCCCACAATGATGATGGTAGGCAGGCGAACGTTTCGCGGTCATCTGGCCGTCCTGCCCTGCAGTGATGTTGAGAAAATGCAGTCACGGTGCATGAGGAGAACCGTTGACCTGCGTGTTTCAGTGGTCGCGAACTGCATATGCACTAAAAAATAAGGCTCTGCAGTGGATTGTATGAATCCAATGCAGAGCCTTATTAGTTGCGGTGAACGCGACTAACGCAGCGATTTCACTCGCTCAGGGCCTTGTCTACCACGACGGTGGCCTCGTCGAGCACCTTGTCCAGAGCCTCGGGGGAGACGAAAGACTCGGCGTACACCTTGTAGATGTTCTCGGTGCCGGAGGGGCGGGCGGCGAACCAGTTGTCCTTGGTGGTGACCTTCAGACCGCCGATCTTGGCGTGGTTGCCCGGTGCCTCGGTCAGCTTGGCGGTGATGTCTTCGCCAGCCAGCTGCGTGGCGGCCACATCATCACCGGTCAGCTTGGCGAACTTGGCCTTCTGCTCCAGCGTGGTCGGGGTGTCGACGCGCTTGTACCAAGACTCGCCGAAGCGCTCGACCTGCTCCTGGTGAAGCTGGGCCGGGTTCTTGCCGGTCTTGGCGGTGATCTCGGCAGCCAGCAGGTCGGGGATCAGACCATCCTTATCGGTGGTCCACACGCGGCCGTCCTTGCGCAGGAAGCTCATGCCGGAGCTCTCCTCGCCGCCGAAGGCGACTTCGCCGCTGAACAGCGGGTCCACGAACCACTTGAAGCCCACCGGCACTTCGATGACCTTCGCGTTGATCGATGCGGCCACGCGGTCGATCAGGGAAGAGGAGACCAGCGTCTTGCCCACGGCTGCGCCCTCAGGCCAGCCCGGACGGTTGCCGCCGAACAGGTACTCCACGCACACGGCGATGTAGTGGTTCGGGTTCATCACGCCCCAGTTCGGGCAGACGATGCCGTGACGGTCGGCGTCCGGGTCGGTGCCGCCGACCAGATCGTACTTGTCCCAAGCGCCGGCGTTGAGCTCGTCGACCAGGCCCTTCATGGCGTACGGGGAAGACGGGTCCATGCGGATCTTGCCGTCGTGGTCGATGGTCATGAAGCGCCAGGTCGGGTCGACCTCAGGACGCACCACGCCGATGTTCAGGCCGTACTTCTCGTTGATGAGCGGCCAGTAGTTCACGGAAGCGCCGCCGAGCGGATCGATGCCCAGGCGCACGCCGGAGTTGCGGATCACGTCGAAGTCGATGACGTTCTCCAGGTCGTCCACGTAGTGCTCGCGGAAGTCGAAGCCCTCGACGTACTCGGACTTGATGGCCTCCTCGTAGGGCACACGCTTGATGGACTTGAAGTCGCCGAGCAGCTCGTTGGCGCGAGCGGCGATGGCATTGGTGGTCTCGGCCGGAGCCGGGCCGCCGGTGACGGGGTCGTACTTGAAGCCACCGTCGGTGGGCGGGTTGTGGGACGGCGTGACGACGATGCCGTCGGCGAGGCCCTCGCCCTCGAAGCGCTGGGTGCCGTCGGCCGCACGGTTGTGGGTCAGGATGGCCTGGGAGACCACCGGGGTGGGCACGAAGTCGTCACGGGAATCGACGCGTACGTGCACGCCGTTGGCGACGAGCACCTCGATGGCGGTCTTCTTGGCCGGGCCGGACAGCGCGTGGGTGTCGGAGCCGAGGTACAGCGGGCCGGTGACGCCGGCCTTCTTGCGGTATTCGGCGATGGCCTGGGAGATGGCGATGATGTGGGCCTCGTTGAACGAGGTCTTCAGGGACGATCCGCGGTGACCGGAGGTGCCGAAGATGACACGCTGCTCGGGGACTTCGGGATCGGGGACGAGGTCATAGTATTTGCCGATAACCTCATCGACATTGATCAGATCTGCTGGGATGGCGGGCTGACCCGCATTGTTTGCTACCATGCTCCCTATTCTGCCACGTTTTTTCGCCACGTTGGGTACGATTATGTTAAGAGTTGTCAACTTTTGTGCGAATCGTGTGCCGGTTGTCTAGCGCTTGGTCATTTCCTCCTCGATTTCCTCCAGCGACTTGCCGTTGGTCTCGGGCACCAAGCGCATCACGAACGGGATGGACAGGGCCGAAAACACGCCGAAAATCGCGAACGGGCCGCCCACATTGTTGCCGAACGCATCGAGCAGCACGAGAAAGAACTGGGAGACGATGAAGTTGCCCAGCCAGTTCGCCGCCGAGCCGAAGGAGGAGCCGATGCCGCGCACGCTCAGCGGGAAGATCTCGCCGATAAGCACCCAGGCGATCGGGCCCCACGAGACCGCAAAGCCGAGGATATAGAAAGCGATGAGAATCATCGTCGGCACGGCCAGCACGGCCACGTCGCCCACGAAGTTCATCACGGCGAGCACTGCGAGCGAAACGGTCATCACGATGGAACCGAAGATCAGCACGCCCTTGCGCGGGAAGCGATCCATGATAAGCGTGGCCACGATGGTGCTCACGAAGTTCACCACGCCGATGCCCACCGACACCCAGATCGCGTCACCTTCAGGGAAGCCGAAGCCCTTGATGAACACCTGCGGCAGGAAGTAGATCACCGAGTTGATGCCCACGAGCTGCTGGAACAGCATGATACCGATGGCGGCCACCAGCGCCGGACGAGCGATACGGAACAGTTCGCGCACGCCACCCTTGGTGTCCTGTGCGGCCACGGCCTTGATTTCGTCCAGCTCAATCTGCACCTGGGTCTGATCCACGTCCTTGCGAATCAGCGTAAGCACTTTGAAGGCGTTGCGGGTGTCGCCCTTGTTCACCAGATAACGCGGGGATTCGGGCAGCAGCAGGCCGCCGAGCAGCAACAAGGCGGCCGGCACCAGCGCCGAACCGAGCATCCAGCGCCAGTCGCGGATGCCGAAGAGGTTGTGGTTCAGGAATCCGAGGTTGGAGGCGTAGGCCAGCAGAATGCCGAAGGTGACCATGAGCTGGAAGAGCGTGGACAGTGAGCCGCGACGCTCCTTCGGCGCCAGTTCGGCCAAGTACGCCGGGGTCAGGGCGGAGGCCGCGCCGACGGCGAGACCCAGGATGATGCGGGCGCACACCATCATCGCGAATCCGGTGGAGGAGGCGCACAGGCCTGAGCCGAGCAGGAACAGCAGCGCGGAGACGATGAGCAGCTTCTTGCGGCCGAACCGGTCAGACAGCGCGCCGATCGACAACGCGCCTGCGCACGAGCCGATCAGCACCGAGGAGGTGATGAAGCCGGTCTGGGAGACGCTCAGGCCGAAGTCTGATTCGATAAGCGGGGAGGCACCGGAGATAATGCCGGTGTCGAAACCGAACAGCATGCCGCCGAGCGCGCCGAAGGTGAAGATGAATGCGCTGTTGAGCGGGAAGCGCGTGGAGAAGCCGCGTGATTCGGCGGCTTCGAGGTCCTCGATTGCGTTTGCTGCCGCGTTTGTGGCCGCGTCCGCCACCCCGGCCACGCCGGTTTCGATGGTTTCGATTGCGGTGGCCGCCGCACCGGTTGCGCTGGTCTCCTGTGCCGCGGATGCCGTCTGCTTCGATACGGGTGATGCCGTTGTCGTCGTCATTGCCTTGTCCTTTCGCCGTTGACGGGCCGCGCCTGCCGCGTGGCCCCTCTGCCGCATGCAAGGTCAGGCTTCGATTGCCTGAAGTCGCCCGAAAACAAAAAAAGACCTGGAACAACGTGGAATTCGCATATTACGATACGCAAATTCCACGTCACTCCAGGTCTTGCCTCATTTTGAGTAACAACCCTGCTACGCAACGTGTGTGAAAGATAGGATACGACTTTCTCGGTCGCGACACTCCGAATAGGCGGCAAAAAACGATGATTTTTGACAACGATTGCAGGATTCTGCATGGTGGAATGAAGTCGGAATGGGCGCTGCGGCAAATACGGAGAACGGGTGCGGCGGAACACCATAGCGGAACGCTATCGCGGAGCACCGTAGCGCATAGTTGCCGTTTCGCGATGCTTTGCCGGCATTGCCGTGCTTTTGGGGCACCCAGCGCCGATAATGGAACACAGTGGCATACGGCAGCAAGGAGGAACCGTGGCGAACGCATCGAACGCAACGCCTGCAGTGATTGCGGCGTGCATCGTTGATGCCGTCGGCGGCTCCGCGAACATCACCAACCTGACCCATTGCGCCACGCGACTGCACTTCGAACTGGCCGATGCCGGCCATGTCAGCCAGCACGGTCTCGAATCCATCCCCGGAGTCCTCGGCGCATTCCCGCGAACCGGCAATCGTTATCAGGTCATCATCGGCGGAGCGGTCGCCTCGGTGTACGAGCAGATCGTTCGGATGCAGGCAGCGCGATTGACTCCGGCAACGCAATTACCATCGGCGGCGTCGCGGCCAACGCAGTCCGCGCAATCCACTCAGTCAACGCAATCCACTCAGTCAACGCAATCCACTCAGTCAACGCAATCCACTCAGCCTACGCAGCCTACGCAGTCCGCGCCGAACCTTTCCGACGACGTCGCACCATTGCGCGATACCGACACCGAGCAGAGTCACGGCCCAGCCAATACATCCCGTCACTTCATGCCTCGTACCATCCGCGAGTGGGGCAGTGCCGCCCGTGCCCGGGCTGCCGCGTTTTTCGACTACCTGTCCGACTCGTTCCGCCCGATTCTGGGCGTGCTACTCGGTGCCTCGCTGGTCATCGCCATCGTCAACGTGATCGTTGCACTCGGCATTGTGCCTGACGGCGAGACCTCCGCCGGCTGGATACTACTCAAGGCGATTTGGGAGGGTGTGTTCACCGTTCTGCCGATTATGATCGCTTACAATGCGGCCAAGAAACTGGACGTCGACCCTTGGCTCGGCGGTGCCATTATGGCCGCGCTTATGACCCCGCAGCTTACTGGCGTGATGTCCGGAATGTCCGGGACGTCCGTATCCAGCGCCCTCTCCGGGGCGATTCAATGCTCGGCCAACGCCGTATTCGGCACCGAAACCTGCACCGTGTCGGCGTTCGGCATACCGATTCAACTCAACGACTACGGCGGCAACGTCTTCGTGCCGTTGCTCATGGCTGCCGTGCTCGCCGTGGTCTACCGCGGGCTGAAGCGCGTCATTCCCGACAGCGTACAGCTGGTGTTCGTGCCATTCCTCTCACTGGTCGTCGTTTTTGCGCTCACCATACTGGTTATCGGGCCTCTGGGAATATGGCTCGGCAGCGGGCTGGGAGCGGCCACAGCATGGCTTAACGCGCACGTGCCGTTCCTATTCGCGCTCATCATCCCGATGCTCTACCCGTTTCTCGTGCCGCTCGGTCTGCACTGGCCGTTGAATGCCCTGATGCTGATGAACATTCAGGCGCTCGGCTACGATTTCGTCCAAGGTCCGATGGGTGTATGGAACTTCGCCTGCTTCGGTGCCACCGCCGGCGTACTCGTGCTGGCCGTACGCGGCAAGGATTCGGCCATGCGGCAGACCGCGGTGGGGGCGTTGCTCGCGGGATTGCTGGGTGGCGTTTCGGAACTGAGCCTGTACGGCATCCATCTGCATCACCGCCGCGTCTACCGCTGGCTGCTCGCCGGCTGCGCGGCCGGCGGCGTGACCAGCGCGGTGCTTGGCTGGCTGTTCCCGTCCGTGCTGCCATCCGGTCAGATGGTCCGGGGCGTCACGACTACGGCGTTCGCCTTCTCCTCGTTGCTGACGATTCCGGTGTTTGACAGAATGTGGGTGTACGCGCTGTCCATCGCCGTTGCGTTTGTAATGGCGATGGTGTTGACGGTGTTGTTCGGGTACCGCACGCCGTCGCGCGCCACCAAGACGCAGATGGTCTCGGCAGACGAGAACGCACGCCCGCAGGATATGGCGAGGGGGATTGACACGACCGTGTCGGATGTGGAGTCTGCGGAAGATTCTCCATCGCGGGCTGCCCCTGATCGGGCTCTTGACTCCAACGCCATCTTGTCGCCGGTCGCCGGCCGGCTGGTGAATCTGGAAGCGACTGGCGATCCGGTGTTCGCCTCCCGCGCGCTGGGGGAGGGCGTAGGCGTCGTGCCGGAGACGACCGGTGAGACAGCCGTGCTCGCACCGGTCAGTGGCATGCTGAAAACCGTGGCCCGAACCGGCCATGCCTTCGGCATTAAAACCGATGACGGCATCGAAGTGCTGGTTCATGTCGGCATTGACACCGTCAATATGGATGGCGAGGGATTCGTCGTGGCCGTGGGCAAAGGCGAGCGGATCGCGGCGGGAGAGCCACTGGCCACCGTGGATTTCGGCAAAGTCGCGGCGGCCGGGCACAGCGTTGTGGTGGTGGTGACGGTGGTCAACGCCGCTGAACTGACCGTGGTCACGCCGTTGATCGGCGACGGTAGCAGCGACGACAACGGCGGCGACTGCAAAACCGTATCAGCCGGCAGCCCGATCATCGATGTGGAACAATGACGTTGCGAAAGGATGCCATGGAAATACTGCGAGTGTTCAACAACAACGTCGTGCTCGCCAAAGGCGGCGACGGCGGTGAGGTGATTCTCACCGGCCGCGGACTGGGGTTCCAGGCCAAGCCGGGGCAGACGGTCGACGAGTCGAAAGTTGTGCGCACCTTCGTGCCATCGGACGGGCGCGACCCTGACCATCTGGCGCAGATGCTGGCGGACATTCCGCCCGAAATCATCCGCGTGGTCGTCGAATCCATGCAGGAGACCGGACTGGGGGAGCGCGAGACCGGCAGCACCACGCTGGTCATGGCCCTGTCGGACCACGTGGCGAATGCGGTGGAGCGGGTGCGGCGCGGCATCGACATCACCTACCCGCTGCTCGGCGAGGTGAGCAACCTGTACCCGCAGGAATACGCGCAGGGGCGTGCGATGCTCGCATCGCTCAATGCACGGCTCGACGTCACGCTGCCGGACGGCGAGGCCACCGCGCTTGCCATGCATCTGGTCAACGCCGGCTTCGCCACCGGCGACCTGTCCTATACGTACACGATGACGGGCGTGATCCAGCAACTGCTTGACATCATCGACCACAGCTACGGCATCACGTTGGACCGCAGTTCCGTGAACGTGGGCCGGTTCATCACCCACCTGCGCTACCTGTTCGTACGCATCCACCAGCACCAGCAACTGACGGACGAGCCGGCACCGGTGATGAAGGTGATTCGTGAGTCCTACCCCGCTGCGCTGCGATGCGCGCGAACCATCGCCTCCCTGCTCGAACTGCGCCTCGACACGGATATCAGCGACGACGAAATCGCTTATTTGGCGATGCATGTCGCCCGAGTCACCGGCCACGCATCGTAGTAACGGATTAGCGGATTGGCGAATCAGCGAATCGGCTCGAGCGTGCCGGTCATTTCGGCGAAATCCGAGGTGGCGTTTGAGGCAGCGGCCTGCGCGGTCTTTTCCAGCGCGGAGGCGTCGGGTACGCGCACGATCAGCGCGCGGTGATCCACCGAGAAACGGATGTGGCGGGTTTCCGGCAGCATGTCACCGTCCACCTGCGCTTTGGCCGGCTTTTCCAATGTGATTTCGGCACTGACACCCTGGACCTGTTCGATGGTCGAGTTCGTGGACAGCGGGTTCTGTTCGGGCTTGCCGATGATCGTCTGGTGCACCACGTCGCCGAACAGGTTGGCCCAGCCGAGGATGCCGCCGGTGGTGTCGATGATTTCGAAGTCCAGCAGACCATCGTCATAGGATGCCGCCGGCATCAGCGAGAACATGGGAATCTGGCCGCAGTTGCCGGCCATCACCGTGCGGAAATCGAGATTCTTGATGGTGTGGGTCGAGCCGTCGGCGCTGGTGACTGTCAGCGTGCCGCGGAACTTCGGCGCGAACAGGTTCTTCACGCCGCCCACGAAGTAGGCGAGCCAGCTGATGTTCGCCTTGAGCTCGGGGTTGGTGTCGTCGATCATGGCCGCATCGAAGCCGATGCCGGCGATGATGAGGAAGGCGTGGCCGTGGTCGTCCTCCGGGTGGTCGAGCAGGGTGAGACGGCCCATGTCCACCAGGCGGGAGCCGTGGGAGGTGGCCACGGTCAGCGCGGCGTCGATATCGTCCACGGGAACGCCCATATTGCGGGCAAACAGGTTGCCGGTGCCGATGGGGATGATGCCCAGCGCATGGCCGGTGCCGGAGACGGCGCTCGCCACCGTGCGCACCGTGCCGTCGCCGCCGACCGCGATCACCACGTCGGCGCCGTCCTCCAGCGCCTCAAGCGCGCAGACCCTGCCGTCCTTGTCAAGCTGGGTGTCGTAGAAGCGGATGCGATTGAGCCCCTTGGCCTCGCAGAACCTCTGGATATGCAGCCTGCGGGCTTCGGCCTGCGGTTTGGACGGATTCACGATGAAGGCGTACTGCACCTCGTCGTCCCGGCGCTTCTCCAGCGTCTGAGCCAGCTTGCGGCGGCGCTGCGCGCGCAGAGCGATGACGATGACGGCGATGAGCGCCACCACAATGGCGATTGCGGCGATGATCAGAAACACGGTGAGGGCAGGCTGAGGCATGGCTCCTATTGTTATCGGTGGGGAGGTCGTTTGCGGCCATGGTGCGCCGTACGTGAACATTTCCTGCACGCAACAGCCCCGTGGGGCGCGATTATGGTTCAATCGCGTCTCATCTGACGAAATTGGCCGGGTGGACCCGTCCGCGGACTTTCCCGGGCTTCCCTGTGATTTCCGCGTGACTCCCGCGCATTCGGCCATTGTCGGTGTCTGCTTACGCGGCTAGTCTGGTGCCCATGCTTGATATTCAATTCATCCGTGAACACACCGATATCGTCAAGGAATCCCAGCGCAAGCGCGGCGAGTCCGTGGAGCTCGTCGACGAAGTGCTCTCCTCCGACACCGCACGTCGTGAGGCGCTGAAGGCCTTCGAAGAGGCTCGCGCCCAGCAGAAGGAAATCGGCAAGAAGGTCGCCTCCGCCCCGGCGGACGAGAAGGCCAAGCTCATCGCCGAGACCAAGGAACTGTCCCAGAAGGTCTCCGAATACAAGTCCAAGGCCGATTCCGCAGCCGAGGAATACACCACCGCCATGTGGAAGCTCTCCAACATCGTGGAGCCCGAAGCTCCCGAAGGCGGCGAGGATGACTACGTGGTCGTCAAGAAGGTTGGCCAGATTCGCGACTTCGCGGCCGAAGGCTTCGAGCCCAAGGACCACCTGACCCTCGGCACCGGCGTGGCCGGCATCGACATGCGCCGCGGCGTCAAGGTCGGCGGCTCCCGCTTCTACTTCCTGCGTGGCCAGGTGGCCCGCATGCAGATCGCCATGCTCACCATGGCCGTGGACCAGGCCGAAGAGCACGGCTTCACGCTGGCCATCACCCCGACGCTGGTGCGCCCCGAGGTCATGCGCGGCACCGGCTTCCTGAACTCCCACGCCGACGAGATCTACCGTCTGCGCGAGCCCGACGACCAGTACCTGGTCGGCACTTCCGAAGTGGCGCTCGCCGGCATGCACGAGAACGAGATCCTCGACCTCGGCAACGGCCCGCTGCGCTACTGCGGTTGGTCCTCCTGCTACCGCCGCGAGGCCGGTGCCGCAGGCAAGGATACTTCCGGCATCATCCGCGTCCACCAGTTCGACAAGGTGGAGATGTTCGTTTACGCCAAGCAGGAGGACTCCTACAAGGAGCACGAGCACCTGCTGGCCATGGAACAGGAGATGCTCGCCAAGGTCGAGGTGCCCTACCGCATCATCGATACCGCCGCCGGCGACCTCGGTTCCTCCGCCGCCCGTAAGTTCGACTGCGAGGCTTGGGTGCCGACCCAGGGCCGCTACCGCGAGCTCACCTCCACCTCGAACTGCACCGAGTACCAGGCTCGCCGCCTGAACATCCGCGAGCGTATGGAAGACGGCGGCACCCGCCCGGTCTCCACCCTGAACGGCACGTTGGCCACCACCCGTTGGCTGGTCGCCATCATGGAGAACCACCAGCAGAAGGACGGCTCCATCGAGATCCCGAAGGCCATGCGCGCCTACATGGGCGGCAAGGAAGTTATCGAGCCCACGAAGTGGGAGGCCTGAGTCTCATCGTGCTTTAGCTCCCTCTGATGAGGGAGCTGTCAGCGTAGCTGACTGAGGGAGAGATCGCTGATAGCCAGCAGGCGAATCCAAGACCGACCGCACTGCCGAATATCAACATCCCTCCCTTCTGTATAATGAATACTTGCGCGTGTGAACGCGCATCAGGACAGGTGTCTGAGCGGCCTAAAGAGACGGTCTTGAAAACCGTTGAGGGGCAACCCTCCGCGAGTTCGAATCTCGCCCTGTCCGCGAACCGAGGCCTGGGCAACATGCCCAGGCCTTTTTTTTGGGTTATAGGCCAAAATGTGTGTCCGGCGGTCTAG
>OLVW01003158.1_pt1 | contig 10704 bp, 8 predicted proteins | sample 1673301 | NCBI WGS metagenome assembly OLVW01 (sample SAMEA3178941, study PRJEB25190) | human gut metagenome | reverse complement strand
TAATGATAAATACTTGTCATTAACCCCGCTGTGGTCTCAGCGGACACTAACGCCTAAATAGGATAGCACAAAACGTGCTTGAATGCAAGCGTTTTACCCAAAATAAATGCAAAAATTTTCTGTTTTGTCCAAGGGGCCGCGTTTGCGAGCGCAGCGCAGCACTGAAAGCCCCAGTGGGGCTTTCAAGTGAATGTCATTCGCCCCGGCTCAGGCAAACAGCTGCTTGTCCTCGGTGAGGAACTTTGTGCGCAGGATGCCTGCACTGGCGGCCGGCAGGCCGAACTTTTCTTCCAGAAAACCGGTGAGCAGCGAGGGGTTCAGGTTGAGCTCCTGCGAAGCCGGCAGGCACAGCTCGATGCGGACGGCATTGCCCTCCGCCGTGTAGGCCACCTGCGGGATATGCTGTTTGAGCTCAATGATCTTGTTTCCCTTTTTGCCGTGCTTCTCCACCGGGGCGCTTTCCAGTGCGTTGTACTGGTCCAGCACTGCGGCAGCCTCAGCCGGGTAGGTGATCTGGTAGCAGGCCCAGGCAATGCGGTCGGCCTTCATCTGCACGGGGGCCACCCGGGTGATGACGATGCCGGCCGGCATGATGGCGTTGAGTGCCGTTTTCCACTGTGCAAAGTCCGGGGCTTCCGCCTCGGTCTTGACATCCACGCACTCGCACTCACTCTCCTGCCCCAGCGAGAGCGGGCAGGCAAAGGTCATATAGATGTGGGGGTTGAAGCCCAGCGTATGCCACACCGGCAGGCCGCTGCGCTTGAGTACCCGCTGCATCACCCGCTGCAGATCCAGCAGGGAGATGTAGGAGGCCTCATTCTTTTTTTCAAACGAGATTCTGACTGTAATCAAAGCAGGGACCTCCTAACAGATGGTTGGCACCGCAGCCGTGGCAGGCACGGTTGCAGGGCTGGGTGGTCTGGGCGGCAAGAGCCTTGTTGTACTCCCGCACCAGATATTCGTGGGTGACGCCGTAGTCCATGTGGGACCAGGGGGTCACCTCGTCCAGGCCGATGGCACGCTGGCAGTAGAACGCCGGGTCGATACCCATATCCGCAAAGGTCTGCATCCAGGTGTCATACTTGAAGCACTCTTCCCAGCCGTCGAAGTAGCAGCCGCGCTTGTAGGCCTCCACGATGACCGGAGCCAGGCGGCGGTCGCCCTTGGCGAATACGCCTTCGAGGAAGCTGGTGGTGCTGTCGTGGTAGTTCACCTTGATCTTACGGCTGTGCACGCTTTCCAGCAGATGCTTCTGCTTGGCGCGCAGCATTTCCTCGGTGTCCATGGGCACGAACTCAAAGGGTGTGTGGGGCTTGGGCACAAAGCAGGCGCAGCTGATGGTCACCTGCACGCCCTTGCCCTTGCCGCGCTTGGGCAGTGAATAGTACAGGTCCACCACCTTCTGGGCGGTCTCGGCAATGCCCTCGATGTCCTCCATGGTCTCGGTGGGCAGCCCCATCATGAAGTAGAGCTTGACCGCCGTATAGCCCGCATTGAACGCGATGGTGCAGGTCTTTTCGATCTCGTCCCAGGTCACGTTCTTGTTGATGACATTGCGCAGGCGCTGAGTACCGGCCTCGGCCGCAAAGGTCAGGCCGCTCTTGCGCACCTTGGTGGTTTTTTCGATGAGGCTCTCGGAGAAATTGTCCACACGCAGGCTCGGCAGCGACAGGCTGACGTGCTCCTTGGGTGCCCACTCGTTCAGATCGTCCAGCAGCTCTTCCAGCTGGCCGTGGTCAGAGGTGGACAGGCTGGACAGGCTGAGCTCTTCATAGCCGGTGTTGGCGCACAGGTCCTGTGCGGCCTTGTTCAAAAGACTTGCGTCCCGCTGGCGCATGGGGCGGTAGAGGAAGCCTGCCTGACAGAACCGGCAGCCGCGCACGCAGCCGCGCAGCACCTCGATGCTGGCACGGTCCTGGATGGCACCCACCATGGGCACCACAAAGTTGGTGGGCGGGGCAAACTCGTTCAGGTCCTTGATGATGGCCTTGGTGATGCGTGCCGGGATGCCCGGCTCGTTGGGGGTGATGGCCTTGACCCTGCCGTCCTCGCAGTAGGTCACATCGTAGAACGCCGGGATGTAGACGCCGGGGATCTTTGCAATGCGCAGCAGCAGTTCCTTTTTGGAGACGCCGCCCTCCTTTTTGGCCTTTTCGATCTCGGCGCAGATGGAGGGCAGCTGATTTTCGCCCTCGCCCAGCTGGACCACATCAAAGAAGTCCGCAATGGGCTCCGCGTTGCAGGCGCAGGGGCCGCCCGCCACGATCAGCGGCCAGCGCTCGTCGCGGTCCCTGGAATAGAACGGGATGCCCGCCAGATCCAGCATGGCCAGGATGTTGGTATAGGAAAGCTCGTACTGCAGCGTAAAGCCCACCGCGTCAAACGCAGTGAGCGGGTCCTTGCTCTCCATGGTGTACAGGGGCAGGCCCAGACGCTCCATCTCGGCTTTCATGTCCAGCCAGGGCATAAAGGCGCGCTCACACCACCAGTTTTCGTGGCTGTTGAGCAGCTCGTACAGGATCTTTTCGCCAAGGAAGGACATGCCCACCTCGTAGGTATCCGGGAAGCAGAACGCAAAACGCACGTCCACTTTTTCTTTATCCTTATAGACGCTGCCCGGCTCACCGCCGGTGTAGCGGCCGGGTTTCTGCACTCGGCCCAGCGCTTCTTTCAGTTTCGGGTCAAACATTCGTTCCTCCATCATGGGTTCTTTTTTCATGCGTTCTTTTCATTTTACCCGAAAGTGCAGATTTTTGCAATCGTTTCGGGCAGATTTCTTCTGTGCCCGCAGCTGCGCCGCGCTGGCCAGCATCTGGGCCCCGTCCAACGGCGGAATCGGCAGAAGGTTGAACGCCCCGGTGAGCAGGTTTGCCGCCCAGAACGCGCTGCCCCGCACGGTGGCCTGCCGGGACAGCAGCACGGCCCACACCCCGGCCAGCGCAAAGTTTACCGCCGGACCGGCCGCCGCCAGCCGGAACCGCTGCGCCGGGGACAATTCTGCCCTGCCCAGCCGCATGCAGAAGCCGGTCAGCGTGACCTCGATGACCGGAAAGCGGCGCTGCTGCGCACAGTACACGAGGATATGCCCCCATTCATGGAGGAAGGCTGCCAGCAGGCCGGTGCGCAGAAAGCCGCTGGCGTCAAACAGCAGCAGCCCATACAGCACCCCGCACAGCAGCACCGGATCCCGGAAGCGCAGCGGGCCCATCCGCAGCGGGGTGCGCTTATGCATCCGACAGTCCCAGCAGGGCCGACGGGTCGCAGGCGGTCCCCTGTCGGTGCAGCTCAAAGTGCAGGTGTGCCCCGGTGGCACGGCCAGTCTGCCCTGCCGTGCCCAGTATCTGCCCGGCCTGTACCGTTTCACCGGTACGCACATACAGGTATTGCAGGTGCGCATAAAGGGTCTCGGTACCGTCCGGGTGCAACAGCTGCAGGCAGACGCCATAGCTGTCGCTGCGTCGGGCAGCCGTGGCAACTCCTTCCCGGACAGCCAGCACCGCCGTGCCTTCCGCACAGGCAAGGTCCACTCCTTGGTGGAAGCGCTCTTCCCCGGTAAAGGGGTCCTGCCGGGTGCCGTAGCCGTCCGACACCCGCCACACGGCGGTCTGCAGCGGGAAACAGACGGCTCCTGCCGGGCGGCGGGCTGCCTGTGTGTGCACGGCAAGGCAGGCCGCTGCCAGAAGGGCTGCGCCCCACCGGGCTGTGGGTCTTTTCCGGTTTTTCGTTCTTTTTCGCATGGCACATTCCTCCCCCGGTTCTGGTTCACCGTATGCGGGCACACACGCAAAAAGACCCGGCGGACCGTCTCAGACAGGCTCTGCCGGGTCTTGGGAAAGATATTAGATCATTTCCGCTTTTTGAACAAGCCCAGCACCTGGCTGAACAGTCCCCGCTTCTTCGGGGCGGTCACCACCACGGTGGGCTTTTGGGGCTGGTCCGGCAGATGCTTTTTGTCCAGCATCTGCTCCAGCTCGTCAAAGTGGTCGCCGCCTTTCGGGTGCTCCGTCGGCTCCAGATGGATGGGCGCAGGCGTGGCAGGTGCAGCTTCCACGAAATCAGGCCCTTTCGCCTTGGGCGGTTCCTGTACAGGAACTTCCGGCGTTTTCGCCTTCGGTCCCTCCGCCGCCGTCTGCTTTTCCGCTGCCGGGGCTTCTGCGGGCTGTTCGCTGGCAGGCCGGGCCTCCGGCGCGGTGCGCTTCCAGGGTTCTTCCAGCGTCCAGTCGTTCCGCAACAGGTCATACATCCCCATCTGGCTGTTGACGATGGGTTCGCCCTCGGCGGGTTTCACCTTCTGGTAGCTGCCATCAGCGCACATTTCCCGCGCGTTGACGTTATCGCGCAGCTGCAGCTGCAGGATGTCGGTGAGCTTTTTCACCAGTACAGGGTCCTCCACCCGCACGCCCACTTCCACGCGGCACTCGGTGTTGCGGGTGAGGAAGTCGCCGGAGGCGATGTAGATGCGGGTATGCACCCCGTCAAAGAAGCTGTAAATGCGGCCATGCTCCAGATAGCGGCCCACCAGACTGCGGATATGCAGGTTCTCGGTCTTGCCGGGCACCCCGGCACGCACACAGCAGATACCGCGCACGATCATGTCGATGCGCACCCCGGCGCAGCTGGCTTCCTGCAGCTTGAGGATGATATCGCGGTCGCTGATGGAGTTGTTCTTGAGGATCATGGACGCCGGGCGGCCCATGCGGGCAGCTGCGATCACATGATCCATCTCATCCAGCAGTACGCTCTTGAACCGCAGCGGAGCCACCAGCATCCGGTCGCTCTCCTCGGTGAGCTGCTGCACGGCCAGATTGCGGAACACCTTGGAGGCTTCCTCGCCGATGCCCTCATCTGCCGTGATGAAGGAATAGTCGGTGTAGAGCTCACTGGTCTTTTCGTTGTAGTTGCCGGTACCGATCTGGGTGATGTAGGAGTAGCCGTCGGCCTGCTTACGGGTGATGAGGGTGAGCTTGGAGTGCACCTTGTAGTCATCGAAGCCGTAGATCACGGTGCAGCCCGCATTTTCCAACTGCTTCGACCAGTCGATGTTGTTCTGCTCGTCAAAGCGGGCGCGCAGCTCCACCAGCGCCACCACTTCCTTGCCGTTTTCGGCGGCTTCCATCAGGGCCTGCACAATCTGCGATTCCCGCGCCATGCGGTACAGGGTCATCTTGATGGAGATGACATCCGGGTCACGGGCGGCCTTTTTGAGCATGTCGATGAAGGGCCGGATGGACTGGTACGGGTAGCTCAGCAGCACATCGTGCTTCTGCACTTCCGCGGTCAGATCATAGTCTGGCGGCGGCAGCATGGGCCGGGCAGCCGGGTAGAACAGGCCGGGGTGGTCCTCTGCTTCAATGCGCCCAGTGAGCTTGTAGAAAAAGCTCAGGTCCAGCGGGCTCTTCTGCACAAAGACCCGCTTGCCCGACAGCTCCAGACGGCTGCACAGCAAACGCTGCACCTCCGGGGCGGCCTCCGGCGTGACCTGCAGGCGCACAGCCGCCAGCTTGCGGCGGCGCTTGAGCAGCTCGGTCATGATCTCACGATAGTCGATGTCGTGATCCATCATGCCTTCCTTGACGTCGATGTCCGCATTGCGGGTGACCCGGAACAGGCAGCTTTCCAGGATGCTCTCCTTGCCAAAGATGCTGGACGCATAGTGCAGCACCAGTTCTTCCACCAGTGCAAACTGCGTTTCGCCGTCCTTTTTGACAAAGTGCAGCCGCTCCATCTGGCTGGAGATGGGGATGATGCCCAGGCTCTGGGCATTGGGGTGCTTCTCCCGCAAAAGGACACCCAGGTAGATCTCCTTGTTGCGCAGGAACGGGAACGGGTGGCGGCTGTCCACGATCTGCGGGCTGAGAATGGGGAACAGCTCCGTCTGGAAGTATTTTTTCCAGAAGCGCTCATCCTCCTTGCTCAGGTGGTCAAAATCCACCTTGCGGTAGCCGCACCCGGCCAGCTCTTCCAACGCTTTGGCATAGTATTTGTCGCAGTCCGCCTGCAGCTGGGCCGTCTTGGGCATGATGGCTGCCAACTGTTCGGCTGCGGTCATGTTGGTCTTGTTCTCGCGCTTTTCCTTTTTGCTCTTACTCTGTTCCAGGTTGGCGCGCTCCTGCAGAGAGCCGACGCGCACCATAAAGAATTCGTCCAGATTGGAGCCGTAGATGGCCAGGAATTTGACCTGCTCGGCAAGGGGCACGTTCTTGTCCTTGCCAAGAGCCAGGACCCGGCGGTTGAAGTCCAGCCAGCTCAGTTCCCGGTTGATAAAAATGGTCTCGTCGCTCATATTCATTCCCCTTTGTGCCTTACGGCATCGTTTGTGCAGGTGTGTTTACCGTTGCCTGCCCTTCCCAGGAGGCCACAAGGTCCTCCGTCAGGCCCGGCACGGCCGCAGCGTCGGCAACGCGGGCAAAGGGGCCGTGCTGCTGCCGGTACTCGATCAATGCCCGGGCGTGGCTGGGCCCGACCCCCGGCAAGGTGCACAGGGCAGCAGCATCCGCCGTGTTCAGGTCCACATACCAGTGCTCCGACAGCGGTGTGCTGTCCGGCGGCAGCTGCTTCTGTGAAGGCTGCTGCGGCACCGCAAACCAGAACGCCAGCCCCACGCACAGCACCGCAGCGGCTACACAGGCTGCTACAAAAAGGATCTCCCGCCGGAGGGCGGTGCACAGATGCGTTTCTCTCATTCTACCCGAAATCCTTCCAAAAAGAAAGTCCCTTGCAGGAAAATTGCAAGGGAACTTACACAAATTTTACGCCAATTTTTCAGCATCCCGCACCATGCGGTACAAAACCTCCACGGCAGCGCCGCCGACAGCATCGGTCAGAGTGACCTGCTTTGCGGCAAGGCGCAGCTCCGCCGGGGCATCGGCCGCCGCAGCGCTCCGGCTTGCGGCCCGCACCAGCTCCAGCATGGGCATACTTCCCGCCAGCACCAGCACATTTTCCGGGGCAATGCCCACCGGCGTGCACACGGCCTGCAGCATCTCCGCACCCGAAACCGTCCGTGGGGTCAGGCGCAGCAGGTCCGGGGCTGCACGCTCACCCAGCAGGGCGGTCGTGCTGTCGCCCAGTGCCTTTTCCAGCAGGGACGTCAGAGGGATGCTGCGGTTGTCCTGGTACACCAGGGCTCGCAGCACCTCATCCGGGCGGATGTCCGCCGCATTGGCCAGCAGATAGGGGGTCCACTCTTGCTGCAGGTGCTGCTCCAGCGCATGGCTCATGCGCAGCACGCGGGTGGAGCCATCCTGCATCTGCAGGGCAATGCCCACACCGGCCGCACTGGGCAGGCTGGCGAACAGACCGGCATCCTGCCCGGCAAAGCTGCACAGCGGCTGACGGGAGCCGTCTGCAAAATGATAGGCCAGTGTGCCGCCGCACACCAGTGCCGGGGCCGAGAGACGCACGCTGCCCAACAGAGCCCGCACTGCCTTGGGCGTGCGCTGGGAAAAGACGGTGAACCGGCCGCCGCGGCTGGAAAACAGCTGCAGCACATCCCGCACGACCTGGGTCAGGTTGCCATCCGGGCCAAGCAGGAGGTTGTCCAGATCACAGAGGACCAGCTTGTTGGCAAGGGATTGGTTCATGGATTCTTCCTCCTGAGCGTTGCAAGAAAATGGGTAAAATAGTCCGGCAGGTCTGAGTCGAAGCGCAGGTATTCCCCGGTGATGGGGTGGACAAACCCCAGCGTTTTGGCGTGCAGACACTGCCCGTGCAGGCTGGTGATGCAGTTGTGGGGGCCGTATACGGGGTCGCCCGCCACCGGGTGATGGATGGAGGCCATATGCACACGGATCTGATGGGTGCGGCCGGTTTTCAGGCGGCACTCCAGCATGGTGAACTCCCCCAGCCGTTCCAGTACCTTATAGCCCGTATAGGCGTATTTGGTGTTGGGTTCCCCGGCGGGGTAGACCGCCATTTTTTTGCGGTCGGTCTTGCTGCGGCCCAGATTGGACTCCACAAAGCCCTCATCCTGTGCAAAGCCGCCGTACACGATGGTATTGTAGGCACGCTCCACGCTGTGGACCGCCATCTGCTGCGACAGGCCGATGTGGGTGGCGTCATCCTTGGCCACCACCAGCAGGCCGCTGGTGTCCTTGTCGATGCGGTGCACGATGCCGGGGCGGATCTCGCCGCCGATGCCGGACAGGCTGCCCTTGCAATGCCACAGCAGGGCGTTGACCAGGGTGCCGTCCGGGTTGCCGGGGGCCGGGTGCACCACCATGCCCTTGGGCTTGTTGACCACCAGCAGATGGGCGTCCTCATACACGATATCCAGCGGGATCTCCTGCGGAACGGCCTCGATGGGCTTTGCGTCCGGGATCTCCAGCAGCACGGTGTCCCCTGCTTTCAGCTTGAGACTTTTGGCCACGGTCTTGCCGTTGCACTGCACATGGCCGTCAGCTACCAGTGCCTGCAGCGCCGAGCGGGACAGGCCAGTGTCCTCACCGCTGAGGAAGCGGTCAATGCGCTGGCCCGCCGTCTCCTGCTCCACCACAAATTCACGCTGTTCCATGGTTTACGGCTCCTTCGGGGCGTCGGCATTGCCGGAGTGGCTCTCTTCCAGAAAGATCACCAGCACCCAGAACGCCACGCCTACACACACGCAGATGTCTGCAAAGTTGAACACGGCGAACCGCATGAACAGCAGGTTGATGTAGTCCACCACTTCACCGTTGAGCACGCGGTCGATCAGGTTGCCAATGCCGCCGCCCAGCACCAGAATGAGCGCCGCCTGCTGCAGGTATTTGCCCCGGCTGCGGAAAAACAGCGCGTAGGCTACCAACAGCAGAGCTGCACTGGTTGCAGCAATGAGGAACAGCTGCTTGCCGCTGAGCAGGCTGAACGCCATGCCCTGATTGAGCACGAACCGCAGCTCCACCACATGCGGGATGAGCGGCATGGCCCCTACCGGCTGCAGCACATTGGATGCCCACAGCTTGATGAGCTGGTCGATGCCCACCAGCGCCGCCACCGCGGCCAGATTGAAAAGTACAAATGCCATAGGTTACTCCCAAACGATCCGGTATGAAAAAACGGCGCTCCCCGGTATAAGGGAGCGCCGCCCTCAAAAACGATCGTGTTTCTGATAAATTTTAGGCTTCCACAACGCTGGCGCAGCGTGCGCACAGGGTGGGGTGTGCGGCGTGGCTGCCGATGGTAGCAGAATACTTCCAGCAGCGCTCGCACTTTTCGCCGGTGGCGTGGGCCGCTGCAACGCCCAGGCCTTCGACGGCGCTGGCAGCACCGCCTTCGCCCTTGACCAGCTCCACCTGGGAGACGATCATCAGGTCGGCCAGCTCATCCATGGGGATGCTGTTCAGCAGATCATAGACGGCATCATTGCAGTACAGGGTAACGGCAGCTTCCAGAGAAGCACCGATGATCTTTTCGGCACGGGCCTGCTCCAGCACCTTCTTGACCTCGTCACGCACAGCGATGAGCTGAGCCCACTTGGCCTTAAAGGCGTCGTCGGCGGCATACTGGCCAGCCTTGGGCATGTCCTCGAACACGACATACTTATTCATGCCCTCGGTCTTAGGCATAAAGTCCCAGATCTCCTGGCTGGTAAAGCACAGGATGGGGGCAATGATCTTATCCAGAGCCACCAGGATTTTGTACATGGTGGTCTGTGCGGCCTTGCGGGCAGCACCGTTGGTGCAGTACAGACGATCCTTGGTGACGTCCAGATAGAAGTTGGACATGGCCACGACACAGAAGTTGTACACCGCATGGTAGACCTTGTTGAAGTCGTACACGGCGTAGCCTGCGCTGGTGTTGACGATCAGGTCGTCCAGAGCGGCCAGTGCCCAGCGGTCGATCTCCTGCAGCTGATCATCTGCCACACAATCGGTGTTGGGATCAAAGCCGTCCAGGTTGCCCAGGATGAAGCGGGCGGTGTTGCGGATCTTGCGGTAAGCCTCGCTCAGCTGCTTGAAGATGTTCTTGCCGGCACGCACGTCCACGGTGTAGTCGGAAGAAGCCACCCACAGGCGGATGATGTCTGCGCCATAGTCCTTGATGATCTCGCTGGGCTCCACGCCGTTGCCGGCGCTCTTGTGCATCTGCTTGCCCTGCTCGTCCACGACCCAGCCGTGGCACAGCACGGACTTATAGGGTGCGCAGCCCTTGCTTGCAACGCTGGTCAGCAGGCTGGACTGGAACCAGCCACGGAACTGGTCGCCGCCCTCCATGTACATATCGGCGGGGAAATGCAGCTCGGGACGCTCTTCCAGCACAGCGGCATGGGTAGAACCGGAGTCGAACCACACATCCATGATGTCGGTGTCCTTGGTCCACTCGGAAGCGCCACACTTCTCGCAGACTTCGCCTGCGGGGATGATCTGCTCGGCCTCGTACTTGTACCAGGCATCAGAGCCCTCCTTGCGGAACAGGTCGCTGACCGCCTTGATGGTGGCATCCGTGATGTGGTAGGTGCCGCACTTCTTGCAGTAGAAGGCCGGGATGGGCACGCCCCAGGTACGCTGACGGCTGATGCACCAGTCGTTGCGGTCGCGCACCATGCCGGTCATGCGGTCATGGCCCCAGTCGGGCATCCAGGTGACCGTGTCGATGGCCTTGTACACGTCCTCGCGGAACTTGGCGATGGAGCAGAACCACTGCTCGGTGGCACGGAAGATGATGGGGTGATGGCAACGCCAGCAGTGCGGGTACTGATGCTTGATGTGCAGCTGGCCCATCACGGCA
>OLVW01003156.1_pt1 | contig 10711 bp, 4 predicted proteins | sample 1673301 | NCBI WGS metagenome assembly OLVW01 (sample SAMEA3178941, study PRJEB25190) | human gut metagenome | reverse complement strand
ATGCAACAATGGCTGATTTAGACGATATTGCATCGGTTGAATCCGAGTGTTTTCCTGTTTTAGAGGCAGCAACTAAAGAAGAATTTGAGCAGAGAATAAAATATTATGGAAATCATTTCTGGCTTATGTTTGATGATGATAAACTCATTGCGTTTGTAGATGGTTTTGTTACGGATGAGGCTGATCTTACAGATGAGATGTATGAAAATGCATCAATGCATAATGAGAATGGTGCATGGCAGATGATTTTTGGTGTAAATACTCTTCCTGAATATCGCAGATGTGGATATGCGAAAGAGCTGATTAAGAAGGCCATCTTAGATGCCAGAAAACAGAACCGGAAAGGGCTTGTATTAACATGTAAAGAAAGCCTTGTTCCATATTATTCCAAGTTTGGATTCGTTGATGAGGGGATAACAGATAAATCCACTCATGGAAATGTTCTGTGGCACCAGATGAGATTGGATTTTAAATTAAGAAATAATGGAGTAAATCCTTCAGATAACAAAAATGTGACCGCGCATAAAACATTTAAAGCCGACAGAATACTATCATATTTTAAAGAAGAGTGGAAGGTACTGCTTATAATAACTGTGTCAGGTTTTATATACAATCTTGGACTTTTGTTTGGACCATGGTTTGAAGGAAAAATGGCAGGCTGTCTTATAGATATATTGGCAAAGAATGCTGTATACAAGGATATGCTTATACTTGTTATTGCATATGTGATTTCAATTGGAGTAGTTCAGGTATCAAGATATATAAAACGTTTTTATGTTCGTAGATTCGCCAATAATGTTAATAGAAGAATGAAGAAAATATTATATGGAACACTTGTATTAAAGAGCAGGACAGAGCTTGAAGGTGAAGGTATGGGTGATATTATGACAAAGGCCATACTTGATGTAGATGATTGTGCTGAAGGCATGAGAAAGTTTACAACAGAAATATTTGATACAGGAGTTGCGCTGGCTGCATATGCAGGAATGTTGCTTGTATATGATGTAAGGCTGGCACTTATTGCAATGATATTTCCACCTATATCTTATATCATTGCTGAAAAGATGAAAGTAATAGTCCAGAAAACAGGTTCTGCGTATAAAAAACAATCTGGTATCCTTAGTAATGCAACACTCGACAGAGCATCCAATGCTATAACCTACAGAGTTTATGGCAGGGAAGCTGACAGAAAAAATGCGTACGAAGATAATCTGGCTGAGTATGAGAAATCAGCTATTTATGCTAATATATGGAATTCTTCTCTTACACCATTATATAGAATAATATCAATGATGGGCATTTTATTTATATTATATTTTGGCAGCAGAAATGTACTTGGAACAGGATGGAGAACCTGGGATATTGCAGCATTTACAACATTCCTGGCCTGCTTTATAAAGTTATCTGATAAGTCCTCGAAGGCGGCGAAGCTGTTTAATGCAGTTCATAAGGCACAGGTTTCATGGAAACGTATTAAGCCGCTTATGGTTATTCAGGCTAAGGATACAGATTGTAAAAATCAGACATTAGGAAGGCTTGAGGTACAAAACTTAAGCTTTACATATCCAGATGGAAAAAATGTATATAATGATATTTCCTTTACTGCAGATCCAGGAGAGATTATAGGTGTTACAGGTCCGGTTGCTAGTGGTAAGTCAACCTTTGGAAGGACATTTCTGTGTGAATATCCATATGAGGGAAGTATCATGTATAACGGATGTGAACTAAGAAACGCTGCGGATAATGTAAGATCGGGAATAATAAGCTATCTTGGACATGATCCTGAATTATTTAACGATTCTGTAAGGAATAATGTGTTGTTAGGTGATGATTATGATGTTTTTGAATACCTCAGGGCAGTATGCATGGATAAAGAGGTTGAGGCTATGGAGCAGGGAGCAGATACCATTATTGGAAGTGAGGGAATCAGACTGTCGGGTGGACAGGCACAAAGAATAGCACTTGCAAGAACGCTTTGCCATAAGAAGCTGGTGCTTGTGCTTGATGATCCATTTTCAGCACTCGATAGGAATACAGAGGAACAGATATATAAGAAGCTTAAAGATATGGCATCAGATAATATCGTTATTCTTATATCTCATCGTCTCTATATGTTTCCGAAGATGGATAAGGTTATATGGATGGATGCCGGTAAGGTAAATGTTGGAACACATAAAGAACTTATGTTGGAATGTCCTGGCTATAGAAAAATGTATGAAACGGTAAGTGTTGAAGAATGCAGAGCTGTAGAAACAGAGAATGAAGGGCTGGCTGCAGCTAAGGTAGTGGAAAACAGCAGAAGGGTAGTGGATAAGCATGAGTAAACATAATAGTAATGTTGATAATGGCGGCAAAGTACTTAGTGTAGGCTCAATAATATTGCACACTACAATAAAGAAAAAGTGGCTTTCACTTGGTATTATAACAGCAGTATGTGGTGCAGTTATAACTGCACTTTATCCACCGCTTGTACTTGGAAGAATAGTAGATACATTGGCAGCAGAATGTCAGGTTCCTTTATATCTTATATTTTTTTATATGGTATTTACTGTGATCACAGGTCTTATGGAGGCTGCAAGGGAAGGCCTTCTTACTGTATTTGGCCAAAAGATAACGCATGCTCTGCGTAGTGGCCTTATGGAGCATTTTACCAGACTGACAGCAGATTCATTAAACCATCAGGAGCCGGGAGCTGTGGTGTCAAGATTCGTTGGTGATGTTGATACTGTAGAGAATCTGTTTACCTCAGGTATAGTTAGTATGTTTGCGGATACATGTAAGATAATAAGTATTCTTGCAGTTATATGGTTCAGAAATAAAGGGCTTGCAATATTATTGCTTATATTACTGCCATTTATATTCTGGTTTACCCGATATGTGCAGAGGAATATGCTTGAAGCCCAGCTGCGAAACCGGCGTGCAGTAAGCAAGGCTTCGGGACATGTACCGGAAACACTACATAACATCCGTACAATACATAATCTTGGCAAGGAAAAGTATATGGAGAAAAAATATGATGAATATATAGGTGACAGCTATAAGGCTATGGAAAAGACCAACTTTTACGATGCCATATATTCACCGGTTATTCTTATACTAAATGCAATTGTAGTAGCGGTAGTTATGTTGTTTTCAGCATCGGGCAATGCAAAGGCTCTTACACTTTTTGGAATGTCGGCAGGCACGGCGGTAGCTGTTATTAACTACATATCACAGATATTTGCACCAGTTGAGAGCCTTGGTATGGAAATACAGACTATACAGTCAGCGATTGCCGGTGTAAGAAGAATAAATGAATTCTTTGCACTTCCAGCATTTGAAGATGTTAAAGCAGATATTAAGGCAGATTTTAATGTTGATATTAAAGCAGATATTATGGCGGATTTTAATGCTGATATAAGTGCAGATATTAATGCTGCGTTAGAAACACAGACAGCTAGCATCAATAATAGTGAAGAATTAAAAGCTAGAAAAGCCTGCACACCATATGTCAAGTTTAATAATGTAACTTTCGGATATGAAGCTGACCATATTATAATTAAAGATAAGAGCTTCAATGTTGATATGGGTGAACAGGTTACACTGCAGGGAAGGACAGGTGCGGGAAAGAGCACAATATTCAAGCTGCTTTTAGGCTTATACAGGCCTTTAAAGGGACAGATACTAATTGATGGAATTGATTCTAGTAATATACCTGATAATATGAAAAGAAGAATATTTGGTTATGTTGAACAGACATTTCATATGGTGCCAGGAACAGTTAAAGACCAGATTACATTATATGATGAAGCTATATCTATGGATGAGGTTGTGAATGCAGCCAGGCTTGCAGGACTTCACGATACAATTATGAGCTTTGATAAGGGATATGATACACTCTGCACACAGGAAATATTTTCGCAGGGACAATGGCAGTTATTGTCTATTGCAAGGGCAACTGCTGCTAATCCACAGCTTCTGCTTTTAGATGAGATAACTGCTAATCTTGATGCTGATACAGAAAGAGAAGTACTAAAGGCATTAAAAAATGTATCTGAAAACAGGACTGTTATATCAATCTCACACAGGGTTACAGCTAGAACAGGAAGAGTTATAAGCTGTTAGAACAGCGTTGAGTCTGTGACATAGCAAAAAGAGGCTTTAACAGAAAAGATTATTAGAAACTGAAATTTTAGAAATTGAAATTTTCAGATGAATATGTATAATAGAGGAAAATATTATGTAAAACAGTATAATAATATGCAGTATAATACGCAGGACAGGTAATAGAAATGAAAAAAATAGACTTTGAGAACGGAACAATTACAGATAATATTTTAAGTGCATCAATCCCTATGCTTGTAGCACAGTTATTGAATCTTTTGTATAACGTAGTAGACAGGATATATATTGCACGTATACCACATATCGGTACAACAGCTATAGGTGCAGTTGGAATATGCTTCCCGGTAATTGTTATTATTACAGCATTTGCTAACTTGTTTGGAAGCGGTGGAACACCTCTGTTTTCGATATACAGGGGAAGAAAGAAAAATAAAGAAGCTGCACTTATTATGGATACTTCATTTTCAATGCTCTGTGCAGGTGCTTTTATATTGATGTCATGCGGTATGCTGTTTTCAAAACCAATTCTCATGTTGTTTGGCGCATCAGATAGTACAATAGTTTATGCATATCCATATATGATGATTTATCTTATAGGAACAATACCATCTATGCTTGCCTTAGGACTAAATCCATATATTAATGCACAGGGATATTCTACAACTGGTATGATATCAGTTGCAATAGGAGCAGTTCTTAATTTTATACTGGATCCACTATTTATATTTGTTTTTGGCTTAGGCGTAAAGGGAGCAGCAGTAGCAACAGTTATTTCACAATGCTTCTCGGCGATGTTTACAATATATTTCCTGACACATAAATCCGAATTAAAGATGAGATTTTTAAAGAAAAATGAGCTTGCAGAGTGTGCAGGTTATGCTAAGAATATTATCAGTCTTGGCACAGCGGGATTTATAATGCAGGTTACTAACAGCCTTGTTACAATATGCTGCAATAATGTATTGGCAGTAACAGGAGGAGATATTTACATATCAGTAATGACAATAGTATCTAGTGTAAGACAGCTTGTGGATACTCCGATTCATGCTATTAATGAAGGTTCTTCGCCAGTTATCAGTTATAATTATGGTGCAGGAAAGCCCACACGTATCAGAAAAGCAATAGCGGTTCTTGGTATTATGACATTGGCTTATACGGCTGTTATGTGGAGCATTATTATATTTGCACCGGGAGCATTAATAAGTATATTCAGCTCAGACAGCAGCCTGCTTAGTGATGCTATTGTTGCATTAAAGCAGTATTTTGCAGCATTTATATTTATGGATCTGCAATATATCGGACAGACAGTATTTAAGTCACTTAACAAAAAGAAGCACGCCATATTCTTTTCATTATTAAGAAAAGTAATTATAGTCGTGCCTCTTACATATATTATGCCATATACATTTAATATGGGAACAGCAGGAGTATTTCTGGCTGAGCCAGTATCCAATGTAATAGGAGGAAGTATCTGTTTTATAACAATGCTATGTACAGTACTTCCGGAGCTTAAGAGAATGGACGAAGCATAAAACTACTATATCCAGGAAGTTCCATTCCGTTATTAAGCTTAATTTCGCTGCCACTTATAAGGTCAGTACATGTATCAGTTCCGATATTAAACGAAGCAAAGTAAGGATGTTCAGATGCATTGATGGCAACAAGAACACGTTCATCATTATACTGACGCAGGAAAATGCACTGCTCATTGGTGAGCACGATAGATGAGAAGCTTCCGTAATTCAGTGCATTTGACGACTTCTTTGCGACAGCCAGCTTTGATATAAATGTTGTGAGGTCATTCCATACAGGTGCATCAAAGGAAGCACGCAAAGCAGGATCCCCATCCTCTTTTCTTCCTGTTGCACCCCATTCACTGCCATAGTATACACAAGGAATACCAGGCATTCCGAATGCAAGGGTGTATATGAGAGGAAGGTGGTTAGTGTTATTAAGAATACTGGCAACTCTTGTTACATCATGATTGTCAACAAAGGAGAGCAGATGCTTTCCCTTATAAAGAGTCCAGTTTTCTGGTCCGAACTGTCGTAATAATGAATGGTTTATTTCAAACATATTCATACAGTTAAAGCTTGAATAAAGACCTTTGTAACATTCGTAATTGGTTACAGAATGTAACATTTCATCATTCATAATCTGGTTATAGTCACCATGAAGAGTTTCACCAAGAAGAAAGAAATCAGGCTTTAGCGAATCGCAGAAGGAGCGGAGTCTTCTTAAAAAGTCATGATTCAGGCAATAAGCCACATCAAGTCTTAAGCCATCTATATCGAATTCATCTACCCATCCTTTTATGGCTGAAAAAATATGCTGTATAACATCCTCATTATATAGATTGAGCTTTACGAGGTCATAGCAGCCCTCCCAGCCTTCATACCACAGACCGTCATTATAGTTTGAGTTGCCATTAAAGTCTATTCTTGCAAACCAGTTAACATAAGCAGAATTCTCACGGTTTTTAAGAACGTCCTGAAAAGCCCAGAAGCCACGGCCTACGTGGTTAAATACACCATCAAGAACAACATTGATTCCTTCCTTGTGCAGATTAGAGCATACGTTGGCAAAATCTTCATTGGTTCCAAGTCTTTTATCTATTGTTGTATAGTCACGGGTATTATATCCGTGCGTATCAGATTCAAATACAGGTGAGAAATATATTGCATTGGCACCCAGCTTTTTAATATGGGGAATCCAGTCATTGACCTTAAGGATACGATGTGTAAGGACATCATCATTATCATAAGGTGCACCGCACAATCCCAGAGGATATATCTGATAAAAAACACTTTCATAAGCCCACATATTTGTATACCTCCTAGTATTTTATTTTATAATTATAACATGCTTATGTAACGGCATGTAGTAGAAAAAATATAGATAACTTTATGAAAATGTTATAAAATAATAATATTTTTATAACCAAAGTGTATTGTAATAAAAGTATACATTGTTTTATAATAAAATTTAATTATGATAATAAAATGAACAGGAGATAGATAATGCTTCAGATTCAACACATCCGTAAGGAATATAGAACAGGAAAGTTAGTACAGAAAGCACTTGATGATGTGTCGCTGAATCTAAGGGATAGTGAATTCGTTGCAGTGTTAGGTCCAAGTGGTTCAGGAAAAACCACGCTTCTTAATATTATAGGCGGCCTTGACAGATACGACAGTGGGGATCTTATCATCAATGGAATATCAACTAAAAAATATAAAGACAGAGACTGGGATTCATATCGTAATCATACGATAGGTTTTGTGTTCCAGAGCTATAATCTTATACCTCATCAGACGGTTCTTTCTAATGTTGAGCTTGCACTTACAATATCAGGCATATCAAGGACTGAAAGAAGAAAACGTGCTAAAGAGGCGCTAGAAAAGGTAGGACTTGGAGAGCAGATACATAAAAAGCCAAGCCAGATGTCAGGTGGACAGATGCAAAGAGTTGCCATAGCCAGAGCACTTGTTAATAATCCAGATATTCTTCTTGCAGATGAACCTACAGGAGCACTTGACAGTGAAACAAGCGTACAGGTTATGGAGCTTTTAAAAGAGGTATCAAAGGACAGACTTGTAGTTATGGTAACTCATAACCCTGAGCTGGCTTATGAATATGCTACAAGAATAGTAGAAGTTAAAGATGGAAAGATATTATCGGATTCTGATCCGTTAGAGATAGATGAAAATATTATAGAAAAACCGGTGCACAAGAATATGGGAAAGTCGTCAATGTCGTTTCTTACAGCACTTTCATTAAGCTTTCAGAATCTTAAGACTAAAAAGGCAAGGACTCTTCTTACATCGTTTGCAGGTTCTATAGGAATTATAGGTATAGCACTTATTCTTTCAATATCTAATGGTGTCAGTGGATATATAAGTGCGATGGAAGAGGATACTTTGTCAGAATATCCGTTACAGATACAAAGTACGGGCTTTGATCTTACAGCGATGATGGTCGGTATGTCAGCATCAGGTGACAACAAAAAGGAGAACGATATCGGTGTTACACCTGTTGTTTCTGATATGTTCTCTAAGATGAGTACCAACGATCTGGCATCGCTTAAAACATATATAGAAGGCAATCCGGAAAATATTGAAGATTATGTGCATGCCATAGAATACAAATATATAGTAACTCCTCAGATATACAGGGAGGATAATACAGGATATAGGCAGATAAATCCTGACAAGTCATATGAGATGATGGGAATGTCTTCATCATATGAGAATTCCATGACATCTGGCATGTCTACAAATGTGTTTTATGAGCTGCCCTCAAACAGCAGTTTATATGAAGAACAATATGAAGTAAAAGCAGGACGTTGGCCACAGAATTATAACGAATGTGTTCTTGTGCTTTCCTCAAGCGGTAACATAAGTGACAGGCTTGAGTACACACTAGGTCTGCGTGATAATGCTGAATATGAGAATATGATATCTGCATTTATGTCAGAAAAAGAGATAGATATTCCTGAGAATAACGACAGCTTTTCATATGATGATTTTATTGGCATGACCTTTAAAGTGGTGAATAGTGCTGATTATTATCAGTATGATACAGAGTATGATATATGGAAGGATAAAACTGGCAATGAAGAATATATGAAGGAGCTGATAAGCAAAGGCAGTGATCTGAAAATATCAGGTATAGTTAAGCAGGTTGATGGAACCACAGCAGCAATGCTTACACCGGGTATAGCATATACATCCGGGCTTACAAGACAGCTTATACAATATTCTGCAGCTAGTGATGTAGTAAAAGCACAGAAGGAAAAGAAGGATACCAACATATTTACTGGTGAAAAGTTTGGTATAAGTAGTGACAGTAAAAGTAAATTTAACATGGAATCACTTTTTCAGATAGATACAGATGCAATAAGTAATGCATTTAAGGTGGATGATAGTATATATGATATGAGTATGCCAGATTTTGCTGCATTGATCAATCCAGATGATATATCAGCGGCATTTGATCCATCTATGTTTGATTCTATGGATTCATCAGTGTTTAATCCTGATAGTTTTGGAGATATATCTTCTGCTTTCGGGGAAAATGGTATGGACTTTGATATAGGCAGTATAGATGCAGACACATTAAAGAAGCTGGTATCGGACAGTCTTACAGATGAAGTTAAAGCATCTATATCTGAAGTATTATATGGTTTCAAGGAATATATGTCATCTGATGAAGTATCAGCCCAGTTAAGTAAGGATATCAGACAGCTTATTACTGATTCAATGCATGTAAATATATCACAGGACAGAGTGCTTAAGGAGGTAAACAAGCTTGAAGCCAGATATCTGGAATATATTAAAAAGAATGGTATTGAGGATACAACAGCAGAAAGCGTATTTAAGTTCCTGCTTACAGATGAGGCAAGAAAACAGATATCAGATTCGGCAAAAGAACTTATGAATGATGCTGTGACATTTGATTTATCAAAAGAACAGCTCTGGAGTATATTTAAAAAGGATGTAGTAGATGGATACGCAGAATATGCCAAGCAGAATGGATATCAGAACATAGATGGTATTCTTGATAAAGTCATAAACAATATGCTCAACAGTCTGCAGGAACAGTTTACTGCCAATATACAGAATGCCATGAACAAGATGATGGAAAGTATCATGGGGAATATGCAGCAGGCTATGGAGGCAGTCATGACACAGATGATGTCCTCTATGACAGATGCCATGATGAATGCCATGCAGCTTATGGGAAATAATATGGCAGCTGCACTAGGTTCAATGGGCATGGGAACAGATACAGATGACTATGATTTTAGCAGCGCATTTGGTATAGATACAGACAGCTTCGCAGATGCGATAAAGATGAATATGAACGAAAGTGACCTTTCAGATCTTATGAAGTCACTTATGTCTGATACGGATGTTGCCTCATATGACAATAATATGAAAAAGCTTGGCTATGCAGATTTGTCAGTACCAGGTGAAATAGACATATATCCTAAGGATTTTGAAAGTAAGGATAAGATAGTAAATATACTTGATAACTATAATACAAGCATGAAAAAGCAGGGTAAGGATGAACAGGTTATAAGCTACACAGATGTGGTAGGAACACTTATGTCCTCTGTCACTACTATAGTAAATGTTATAAGCTATGTGCTGATTGCATTCGTGGCTATATCTTTAATAGTATCTTCTATTATGATAGGTGTTATCACATATATAAGTGTGCTTGAAAGACGTAAGGAGATAGGAATATTAAGGGCAATAGGTGCTTCCAAGAAGAATGTATCGGCTGTATTTAATGCAGAAACATGTATAATCGGACTATGCTCAGGACTTATGGGTATAGGTATAACATTACTTTTTCTGCTTCCTATAAATGCTGTTATTCATGCACTTTCAGGAGTTAACAACATCAATGCAGTACTTCCTGTAATTCCAGCGATGGTGCTTATACTGCTTAGTGTATTTCTTACATTTATCGGTGGATTGATACCTTCTAAGAAGGCATCCAAGAGTGACCCGGTGACAGCACTGAGGAATGAGTAGAATGATTAAATTGTTGTTTAACACACATTCTTAACGTACGGACGACAGCATATATGAGAAAA
>OLVW01003155.1_pt1 | contig 10713 bp, 5 predicted proteins | sample 1673301 | NCBI WGS metagenome assembly OLVW01 (sample SAMEA3178941, study PRJEB25190) | human gut metagenome | reverse complement strand
CACAACGGAAAACCACCATGTCAATTCTCTATTCTCCATTTTCAATTCTCAATTTTGCACAAAAAAGAACCCGAAACTCTCGTTTCGGGTTCTTTTATCTTACTCCAGCTCAAACGCTCCGGTATAGAGCTGATAATATTTGCCGTGTTCCGCAATCAGCTGCTCATGGTTGCCGCGCTCGATGATATGACCGAGCTGCAGCACCATAATAACGTCTGCGTTTTGAATCGTGGACAGGCGGTGCGCGATAACGAACACCGTACGTCCGTACATGAGGCCGTCCATGCCGGCCTGCACGATGGACTCCGTGCGGGTATCAATCGAGCTGGTCGCCTCATCGAGGATCATAACCGGCGGATCGGCAACAGCCGCACGCGCGATGGAAAGCAGCTGGCACTGACCCTGCGACAGACTGCCGCCGTCGCCGTCGATGACGGTATCGTAGCCGTCCGGCAGTCGGCGGATGAAGTCGTCCGCATTGGCAAGCTGAGCGGCAGCCACGACTTCCTCGTCGGTCGCATCCAGACGACCGTAGCGGATATTATCGCGGATAGTGCCGGTAAACAGGTTGGTATCCTGCAGAACGATGCCGAGCGAGCGGCGAAGATCGGCTTTTTTGATCTTATTGATATTGATGCCGTCGTAGCGGATCTTGCCGTCCGCGAGGTCGTAGAAACGGTTGATCAGGTTGGTGATGGTCGTTTTGCCCGCGCCGGTTGCACCGACGAACGCGACCTTCTGACCGGGCTCAGCGTACAGCGTGATGTCGTGCAAAACAATCTTATCCGGGTTATAACCGAAATCCACATCGAAGAAGCGGACATCGCCGCGGACCTGCGTGTAGGTGGTGGTGCCGTCCTCGTGCGGGTGCTTCCACGCCCAGATGTTGGTCTTTTCCGGGGTTTCAATGAGTTCGCCGTTCTTGTCGTACTTGGCGTTAACGAGAGTAACGTAGCCGTTGTCTACCTCAGGCTCCTCGTCCATCAGCTCAAAGATACGCTCGGCACCGGCAAGCGCCATAACGATAGAGTTAAACTGCTGTGCGACCTGCATGAAAGGCTGTGTAAAGCTTTTTGTAAACTGTAAATAAGAAGCCATAACACCCAGTGTAATGCCGCCGACACCCATAACGGAGAGCGTACCGCCTAAAACTGCGGTTAATACGAACTGGAGATTACCGATGTTACCGATAACAGGTCCCATGATATTGGCGTACTTATTGGCATTTGCGGCGCTTTCAAATAAAGCTTCGTTTAATGCGTCAAATTCTTCTTCGGACTTTCTTTCGTGGTTGAAAACCTTTACCACACGCTGACCGTTCATGCGTTCTTCGACAAATCCGGTAACGTCGGCAAGTGCTACCTGCTGGCGCACGAAGTATTTACCGCTGTTTCCGCCGATAGCTTTTGTTACAAGAATTAAGATGCCGATAACGGCAACTGCAAGCAGTGTCAGCAGAGGGCTTAACACCAGCATGGCAATAAACGTTACAATAATTGTAAAAAAGGACATCAGCGCCTGGGGAATCGACTGGCTGATCATCTGGCGCAGGGTATCCGTATCGTTCGTATAAAGGCTCATGATAGAACCGTTGGTATTCTGGTCAAAGTAGCGGATTGGCAGTGTCTGCATATGCTCAAACATATCGTCACGCACACGCTTTAACACTCCCTGACCGATGTATACCATCATTCGTGTATAAATAAATGTAGAAAGTACACCCATTAAAAAGATACAGCCTAAAACAGCCAGTGCCTGATAAAATCTTGTGAAATCCGGTGATTCCTGTCCGATTAACGGAATAATGAAATCATCGAGCATATATTTCAGTGACAAGGACACAGAAATAGAAGCAACGGAGCTGATTAAAATGCACACAAATACCAGCACAAAACGGAACTTATACGTTTCGGTTACGTATTTGAGCAGTCTTTTGGCTGTTTTGAGTGTATTTTTTGAAAGCCGGGACGGCTTTTTTGTTTTCTTTTCATTACTCATTTTCAGCACCTCCCTTTACCTGTGATTCATAAACTTCTCTGTAAATTTCATTGGTCTTTAACAGTTCTTTAGAAGTACCGATACCAGTGATTTTACCGTCATCAAGCACGATAATCTGATCGGCATCTTCAATCGAAGAAACACGCTGTGCAATAATGATTTTTGTGGTATCCGGAATTTCTTCACGGAATGCTTTACGGATTAACGCATCGGTTTTTGTATCAACTGCACTTGTCGAATCGTCCAGAATCAGAATTTTCGGTTTTTTAAGCAGGGCTCTTGCAATACAAAGACGCTGCTTCTGACCGCCGGACACATTGTTGCCGCCCTGGACAATCTGTGTGTTATAGCCATTCGGGAATTCCTGGACAAAGCCGTCAGCCTGTGCCAGCTTACATACATTCTGTACTTCTTCGTTGGTTGCATTTTCATTTCCCCAGCGGATATTTTCATAAATAGTACCGGAGAAAAGAACATTTTTTTGTAAAACCATGGAAACCTGGTCACGCAGGGCTTCCAGATTGTAATTGCGTACATCGACACCGCCGACTTTGACAGCGCCGCCGGTTACGTCATACAGTCTTGGAATGAGCTGTACGAGTGTGGATTTGGCACTTCCCGTTCCACCGATGATACCGATTGTCTGACCGGATTGAATGTGAAGGCAGACATCTTTTAAAGAAAGAGTACCGTCTTTACCTGCATAGCTGAAGTTTACATGGTCGAAAATGATTTCTCCGTTTGCAACATCCTTTACAGCATCGTCAGAATCCTGCATTTCAGGCTCTTCATTTAAAACTTCTGCGATACGGTCGGTAGAAGCTTCCGCAATCATAATCATAACGAATACGAAAGTTACCATCATCAGGGACATCAGAATCTGAAGTGAATAGACGATGATACTGGTCAGTTCACCGGTCTGCATTGTACCGGTAACAATGCTGTTTCCGCCAATCGCAACAATGACTAAAATAACAACGTACATGGTAAACTGCATGACAGGAGAGTTCCATGCAACGATTTTTTCCGCCTTTGTGAACAGGCTGTATACATATTTGGAAATGATGTGGAATTTGTCAATTTCGTAATCTTCACGGACAAATGCCTTTACCACACGGGAAGCATTGACATTTTCCTGTACGGAATTATTTAAAACATCATATTCATCAAATACCTTGATAAAATGCGGGTGCGCCTTTTTGGCAATAAATATCAGTGTTCCGCCAAGCAATGGGATAACGATTAAAAACAGCATGGCAACCGTTTTATTTAAAACGAGTGTCATAACCCATGATAAAATAATCATAATCGGCGCTCTGGCAAGAAGACGGATACTCATCATATATGCCATCTGTACGTTGGTAATATCCGTTGTCATACGGGTTACCAGACCGGAAGTAGAAAAGTGGTCGATATTTTTAAATGAAAACTGCTGGATTTTATAAAAAATATCGTGGCGCAGATTTTTGGAATAACCTGCCGCTGCAACGGCCGCCATATTACCGGCAGTCACACCGAAAAACAGGGCAAGCATTGCCATTGCAACTAAAATAATACCGCGCTGGATAATGTAGTTTAAATTTCCGTTTGCAATGCCCACATCAATAATTTTAGCCATTTCAAGCGGAATCAGAACTTCCATAAAAACTTCAAGAATAACAAAAAACGGTGTCAGAAAGGACTGCTTTTTATATTCACGCACGGACTTTAACAGTGTTTTGTTCATGGTTTGATTCTCCTTAATTTTATAGTTTATTTTCAGAAAGGTTTTGTAACATTTGCAGGAGCACCTGCTTGCAGACTGCCACATCTTTCTTGGAAATGCCCTGGGTCATCTGGGCTTCTGATTCGTTGATGTGGTACAGGATATTGGGACGAAGCGCCTCTGCCTTTTTGGTAGGCACAATCCGTTTGAGTCTGGCATCTTTTTCAACACTTTCGCGGTAGATAAATCCGTTTTTTTCCATCAGCTGTAAAATGCCGGTTACAGTAGACTTGCGGATCTGAAACTCTTCTTCAATATCTTTTTGATAAATTTCCCGATGCAGTGTTTCCAAAAGAATGAACTTAAGAATGTGCTTCTGCATAACGGTCAGACTGTCACCGTCAATCATAGTGACAATGCAGTTTTTTCGTTTCATCTGGTGGGAAAGCATCTGAATCAGTCGTCCCATGTGCATGTTAGCGGATTTTTCATCAAAATTCTGCAATCCAATCACACTCCTTTCTAAAGAAATGGTTAGCAACCTAACTTTTGATATTATAGGGAGAAGATTTTTAAATGTCAACTTTTTCTTTAGGAGTTTATAAAAAGTTCATATTCGGGAAAAATTTATCATTCCGCATCTGCTGCATGAAGATTAAAATATAGGGCGGAATGCAGCTAAGACACGGAAATGTATAAAAGGTACATTTTCGTGTCCTTTTATGGAAAACGGATTTTGTCAGAATGTTGATTTTTTATAAAAAATATAGTATGATAAAAACAATTCAAGTGTAAATATGAGGGGGATGGATAATAATGAAATATTGGATAAAAAGGAGTGTACTGCCTTTTGGTATTGTATGTCTGATGAGTATGGCACTGTGTGGCTGTGGCAGGGAGAAAAAGGAAGCTGTAACGGTACAGCCCGAACTGGTTATCGGAAGCGATGACTATGAGCCGTATAATTATCAGGATGAGAATGGCGATTATGCAGGTGTTGATGTGGAGCTGGCAAAAGAAGCGTGCCGCCGGATAGGCTATACACCGGTCTTTAAACAGATTCAGTGGGATGATAAAGATATTTATTTAGAAAACGGTGAAGTTGACTGTGCGTGGGGCAGTTTCTCAATGGATGGCAGGGAAGATGATTATATCTGGGTCGGACCTTATATGTACAGCAGGGAAGTTGTGATGGTGCGGACGGACAGTGATATTTATAAGCTGGATGACTTAGCTGGGAAAAATGTTGCGGTACAGTCCAGTACACAGCCTGAACGGATTTTTTTAGGGCAGGGTTACGATATAATTCCCAAGGTGAAAAATGTGTATTCCTTTGTAGAGATGAATGAATTATTTGCTGCACTGCGCAAGGGATACGTCGATGCCTGTGCGGGACATGAGATTGTGATGCAGGAATATTTAAGGCAGTCCGGTCAGAAATACCGCATTTTAGATGAGGAAATCATTGATTCAAAACTGGGTGTGGCTTTTTCAAAAAATAAAGACACCCAAAAGGCAGAACAGCTTCGTCAGGCGATGGCGGAGATGCTTGAAGACGGAACGGTTCAGTGTATTCTGGAAAAATATGGGATGGAAGACCGGGTGGCAGCAGGGGGGATTACACCATGAAAAAATCAGGACAGTCTAAAATGAAGGTGCAGTTATACGAAGGACTCCTCGTGGTTGTCATTATAGTGGTTATTGTCGTTCTGATACTGGCGGTCCGCTCGGATAAAAAAAATATTGAGAAGACCTTTGGCAATACACTGACTTATTTAAAAAGTCAGTGCTTAAGCTACGATGAGGTCGTACAGGCAGATAAAATTAAGAGCCTGGTACGGCTGACAGAACAGGCAGTTGAAGTAGGAGCGGATATCCATAGGGATTCTGAGTTAATTGATTCAGTATATTTAAAGAACTATACAGAGGCACAGCGGATGGCAGGAATTATCATTTTAGATGAAGATATGCAGCCGGAATGTCAATACAGCAATGTCGGATTGGATTATGATGCATGGAAGGAACTGATTCAGGATAAAAAAATCAGCGAGATTACAAAATATTCTAAAAAAATCTATGCAGAACGGATTCAGAAAAACAAAAAATGGTATGATCTGGCAGCAATATCCAGAACAGACAGTCCGGGAGTTGTATTTTGCTACTGTTATCAGGATACAGACCGTCTGACAGACAGTTATGCGGCAGTCAATAATTTGCTTGCCGGATATGCCATGAATATGAATGGTACCCTTTTTATAGCAGCTGATGATAAAATTTACGGAACAAATGATGCGCAATACGAGAATTGTCAAACCACGGAAATTCCGGTTATACAGGAATTACGTTCCATAGAACGCTCAGATAATCTGGTATATTTTACAAGTGACGGACACCGTTATTGTGGCGGAAAAGGACGATACAGGGATTATAATTTATACGTATATTATCCACAGAAAGAAGTGTTTGCGGCAACACGCAGGACAGTTCTTTTGGCATTATGTATTTCTATGCTTATCTGGGCAGCTGCAACGGTGGCAAGAAATAAATCCGGGCGGGTTCATATGCGGGAATTAAATGAGCAGCTAAAGATTATTGAAGCACAGCAGAAAAAAGAGGTGGAATATCAGTTAAAATTAAAGCAGTCCATGGAAGAAGCAGTCCGTGCCAATATAGCAAAGACAGATTTTCTGCGCAGAATGAGCCACGATATCCGTACACCGATTAACGGAATCAGGGGTATGGTAGAAATCGGTAGGTATTATAAGGATGATTTGGAAAAACAGAGCGATTGTCGTGAAAAAGTCTGGGAGGCTTCCGGCTTTCTGCTGGATCTGGTCAATGATGTTCTGGATATGAATAATCTGGAATCCGGACAAATCCAGCTTTCAGAAGATTCTTTTGATTTGCAGGATATTTTAAATGAAGTAACGTCCATTTTAACGGTACAGGCAAAAAAGAAAAATGTCTGTTTTTATCCGATACAGACACAGATCATGCACTGGCATTTAATCGGCAGTCCGTTACATCTGCGGCAGATTCTTTTAAATATTATGGGAAATGCCATTAAGTATAATAAAGAAGGTGGTTCGGTGACGACCTCGGTGACAGAAACGGAGAGTACATCTGATTTTAACAGAGTCATGCTGGAATTCATATGTCAGGATACAGGAATTGGTATGAGTAAAGATTTCCAGGAGCATATGTTTGAACCGTTTGCCCAGGAAAAAGAGATGATGCAGACCGTTTACAGCGGCACGGGACTGGGACTTCCGATTGTCAAAAAAATTGTAGAGGTAATGCAGGGAACAATTGATTATACCAGTGAAAAAGAGAAAGGCACAACATTTGTAATAAGACTGCCGTTTCAGGTGGATAAGAAGAAGGAACAGTATACAGTGCAGGATGAAGAAGCAAAAACTGTTGTACTTGACGGCATGAAAGTTCTGCTTGCGGAAGACAATGTGCTTAACATGGAAATTGCAGATTTCATCTGTGAGAATGAAGGCATGATCGTTACAAAAGCATGGAACGGAAAAGAAGCATTGGAGTTGTTTGAACAGGCTGAACCCGGCACATTTGATATTATATTGATGGATTTGATGATGCCGGTTATGAGCGGACTTGAAACGGCAAAAAATATCCGGGCGCTTCAGCGGCCGGATGCAAAGACGATACCAATCATAGCAATGACGGCCAATGCTTTTTCGGATGATGTGGCAGACTGCAAAGCGGCGGGAATGAATGAGCATGTGTCAAAGCCGCTGGATGCGGATAAGCTGATAGAAACGATAGCAAAATATGTTTCAGGATAAAAAATCAGGATAAAAAATAATAATTTTTTATAGACACCAATCAATAGATATGGTATATTAAATTGCTACTATAAAAACGAAAGAATAAAACATGTACAATAATGTATGGAAAGGCAGGAGCTATTGAGAAAAAACATTACAAGAGGAAAAAGAATTTTTGCGGCAGCAGCCGTAGTGACAGCAGTGTGTATGACAACCAATACAGTTGTTCCATTTATGACTTATGCATACGCAGATACAGCGAATATACGTGCAGGGGCAGTTACTGTTACAAGTGAAAGCCAGCTTCGTCAGGCATTGCAGGCGGGCAGCAGTTTAATTGTTGTCAGTGGGAGTATTACGGTTGCAGAGGATGCTGCGGGAACACCTCTTATGATACCGGGAAATGTGACGATAACAGGGGCGGACAGCAGCAGTGAACTGATTATCAGAGGTGCAGTACAGCTTACCGGTGATCATGTTACGATTCAAAATGTAAAATTGCATTTTATTTCCACGAATGCTTTACAAAGCGTCGTACATAGAGAGATTTTTCTGGCTGGACACAGTCTGGTACTGGATAGTGTGGATACGTATGTTAAAGGTGGTGCAGGTTCCGGACTGGGAGGTTTTGGGGGAACAGAAGAAGAACTGCTCCCAACAGTCTATGCAGGCGGATTTAAAAATACGGTTGTCGGACAAAATGCATCATTGACTGTTACCAATGCGGTTGAAAATACAAAGATTCAGGCCGTTTACATGAGCCATGATTCCGGGAGTGATGGGAAAACCGCATATACAGGCAGCGCAGAAGTTTATGCAGATGCAAAAACGGTTATTCGTGAAGGAATTCATACAGAAAATAACAGCTGTGCAGATATTACGCTGAAAGGCATGGGAGAGAGTATTATTGCCAGTGCGAAAATAAAAGATTTTTACGGCAATGAAAACACCAGTCTGACCTTGCAGAAATGTTCTGTAGACGGCAATATCCAGAATGTTGAAAATGTTATATTGGATGATGAAGCGGAACTGTGCCTGGTATCCGGCAGTTTAAAAAATATAGAGGTAAAAAACAAAGCCTCTTTAAATCTGACAGAGTATGATGAAAGTATCTTCGTTGAAATTAAAGGAAATTTCACCGGAAATCAGACGTCAGACAATATCGCAGACGGCTATATTGTATTAAAAAAGGATAATCAGGTCATTATTGATAAGGATGTAACAGGTACAACAAAGGCGGCAGTCGGTAATAAGCTGTTTCCATCCGTTTTCACGGAAGGTTATACTTATATAACGGCGCAGGGCAAGGCAGCGAAGGAAAGCTTTGCACCGGCAAAAGCAGGCTGGTTTTTTAAATATACCGTGGATACACAGTCAAACTGGACAGCAACGACAAAGCAGCCGGAGGAAGAAGACTTATCTGTTGGCAGACTGGTGATTCAGTCTGCACCGCAAACGGTAAATATCAACCGCATTTTCCAAAAGGAAGACGGCTCAATTCCTGATGATACGGTGTATTTTGATATTGACTGTTATAACAGTCAGGGAGTATTAATGGACGGTGCTGATGTGACCGACTGGCTTGGAAGCAGTGTTTTGGTTATGAAAACGTCACTTTGGGAAAGTGAAGATGCGGAAAGTCTGAATGAAACCAATTGGGGCGAAGCTGTCGCGCTGGTAACGGACGGAGAGAATTATCCAAACCGTTATTTTTTAGAAGCATATCCGGGGGCAAAGACGGGAACATATACCTTTTTATTTTTCCCGAACGGATATGATGAAGGCGATATTGAAACAGTCGGCGCGGTAAAAGCCCAGAAAGATAAGATATTTGCAGAATGTACGGTGAAATTTACCGATAAAGATATTGAACCGGTGCAGAAGCATCAGGTGATTGTAGGCAATGGAACCGGTTCGGGAGAATATGCAGCAGGCGACATTGTCACTATAACTGCGGCAGGTGCGGCACAGGGTATGGCATTTGACCGGTGGGCAGGCAATACTGCACTTGATTTTACAGAGAACACGGACAGCCATTCAGCAACAGCTGTATTTATCATGCCGGACGGTGATGTCGAAATCAATGCAGAATATAAAGACATTTCGGCTCCGACAGGAGAGATTACCGTATCGACAAATAAGTGGAACGTATTCTGCAATGCAGTGACATTTGGAAAGTTTTTCAAGGAAAGACAGGAAGTCGGTATTCATGCAGATGATTTGGGGCTGGGTATCGATAAGGTTTTTTATCTGATTTCAGAGGAAGCAAAGACGTTGGAAGAAGTGCAAAATATTCAGGCTTCAGACTGGACGGTTTACGAACAGCGTTTTGCAATTGATCCGGATAAAAAATGTATTGTTTATGTTAAAATTACAGATAAGGGCGGTAATACAGCCTATCTGTCTACAGACGGACTGGTATTTGACGGTTCTTCACCAGTTATCAGCGGCGTAAAGCATAATGAAACATACGGCGGCAGTGTTCAGTTTACGGTAAACGATGACAATCTGGACTATGTGGAGATTGACGGTGTTTTAGCAGGTCGTGAAAACGGAGGTTATACGGTCACAGATGTTGAAGGAGCGCATACAATCACAGCCGTTGATAAAGCCGGAAACCGTACACAGGTAAGCGTTACAATTGTACACGCAACACAGCCAACAACGGAAGCACCAAAGCCAACGCAGAAACCAACGGAAGCGCCGACTGAAAAGCCAACGCAGAAGCCGACACAGGCGACGACGGAAAGCACAACCGAAGGCACAACAGAAGCGCCAAAGCCAACGCAGAAACCAACGGAAGCGCCGACAGAGGTGACAAAGCCGACAGAAGCCCCGACACAGAAGCCGGAAACAGATGAAAAGGTCATTTATGAAATGCGTCAGGATGCAGATGGTAACTGGCATTACTATGCAAATGATACTATTGCTGCGGATTACTGTGGCATGGCAGTAAATGAATACGGCTGGTGGTATATCAAGAATGGTGATGTAGACTTTACATATACAGGTATGGCATGCAATGAGTATGGCTGGTGGTACTTCAACAACGGACAGCTGGATACGACATTTTACGGTCTTGCAAACAATGAATATGGAACATGGTTCTATACGGACGGACAGTTAAATTTCGGTTTTACAGGGATGATTATTCCGGATGACGAGTGGCTCTATGTTCAGAACGGACAGGTACTGACAGATTATACCGGAATGGCA
>OLVW01003153.1_pt1 | contig 10724 bp, 13 predicted proteins | sample 1673301 | NCBI WGS metagenome assembly OLVW01 (sample SAMEA3178941, study PRJEB25190) | human gut metagenome | reverse complement strand
ATAATAAACAGGTTTATTAATAATGATGGCATCATTTTCCTTTGTATAAGCATTCACACATAATTTAATTGCTGTTACCACACCTGGTGTTGGTACAATCCATTCTTTCTTGATATCAAAGTCATGTCTTCTTTTCATCCAAGAAATAACCGCATCAAAATATTCATCTGGCGCAAATGAATAACCATAAACACCTTGTTTTATTCTTTTAACTAAACAATGCATGATTAGCTCTTTTAATCACTTCTTCCGGCACTGTCGGCACCGTCGCGAAATTCATATCCGCAACCCACATAGGTAACACATCTTTAGGTTTATTATTTGCTTCAATCGTATCCCATTTAGCACAATTTGTTCCTTTTCTATCTACAACTTCATCAAAATCAAACATACTTTTCTCTCCTATAACACTTCTTTATCTTTAAATTCATCTTTTGAAAAATGCATTAAAGTCATTCCTAAAGCCATAGAAAGATTCAATGAATCTATATAATGACTATGAGGAATATAAATAGATTTTCCATAATCTAAATACCCATCCGGTAAACCACTACTTTCATTACCAAAAACAAGAGAATGATACCCTTTTGGGGATTCAACCTTATGAATATTCGTTGCCCCTTTTAACATCAAGGTATAAATATCATGACTTGGAAATCTTTTTAAATAATCTTCAAAACTATCAAAATACTCAATATTTAAATGAAACATTGCTCCCATTGAAGCTCTTAAAACACGAGGATCAAAAACATCGACACCTGGTCTAATAATCGCTAAATTATAATAATTGAATCCTAACATTGTTCTCATAATTGTTCCCATATTCCCCATATCCCCAGGATTTACTAAAACAACATGATTTCCTTCTTGTAAAGTCATTTCATATTTTTTAATGATAGCAATCGCAAAACAATTATCTTTTTTAGATAATTTTTGAATTGTATTATCACTTTCAATTAATTCAATATGTTTTTCTCTACAAATTCCATCAATGATAGGAATACCTTTATTCTTATAAGAATTACTTTTTATATATACTCTTAAAACAAGATCAGGTCGATTTTTTAATAACTCAATCGTTTCAAAAACTCCTAAAGTATACGTATAATCAAAATCCTTCTTATATGCTTTAATCTTCATCTAATAAACCTTCTACTCTCTTTGTTTCTTCCTCTACACTTTCTTTTAAAGAAAGAAAATGTTTTTCTTCAAAATTGGCTCCTTGATGAATCAAATCAATCAATTCATCATACTTACGACAAGCTAATTTCAATTGTGAATATTTGATTGTCACATCTAATTCATTTCCAGCATCAGCCGTAATTTTATTTACTTCACGATACACTTCTTTAAACTTAGCATCTAAGTCTACTTTTTGTTTCTTTCTAAAAAACATCAAGCATCCCTCCCTTGCCCTTAATAGTAACACAATTTCATCTTAAATTCAGTTAATTTTTAGATTGTCTTTTGTTATAATACATTCGAGGTGATACTATGAAATTATTAGCTTGTCCCAAATGTCATCAACAACTTCATTTAGAAAACAAAACACTTAAATGTGAAAACAATCATTGTTATGACATTTCTAAAAGAGGATATATCAATTTATTATTAAACCCTGATAAAGCTACCAATAATCCAGGAGATAGTAAAGAATCTCTTGTCGCAAGAAAAGCATACTTAAATAAAGGTTATTATGATCCTATCTTAAATCAAGTGATTACGTGTATTGATGAATTCAAACATCAAGACGATTTAAGTATTTTAGATTTAGGATGTGGAGAAGGATATTATACTCAAGGTTTAAAGAAACATTTTGAAAACAGTGATATCTATGGTTTAGATATTTCCAAGATTGCTATTGATATGGCGACACGTTATCGTAAAGATGTTACTTGGCTTGTAGGAAATTCTAAAAATATTCCTATCTTAGATCATAGTTTAGATTTTATCTGTGCTTTATTTACAGTAGTAAATCAAGATGAATTAAAAAGAGCATTAAAAGAAGATGGTTATATTGTTCATGTTACTGCTAATAATCAACATTTAATTGAAATTAAAGAATTGATTTATGATGAAATCAAAGTAAAGAGTGATAAGTATATTCGTTTAGATTTTAATCAAGTGAAAAGTTATGACTTTAAAGAAAAAGTTCATATTTCTAATCGTGAAGATGCTTTAAATCTTTTAATGATGACACCACACTATTATCATATTAAAAAAGAAAAACGTGGCGTTTTAGATACTTTACAAGGTTTAGATATCACAATTGACATCAAAGTAACAGTTTATGCATTATCATAAAGAAAAGAATCATTTAGTAATAGAAATTAATGAAAGAATTCAAGGAATAACACTTCTTGAGTTCTTTCATTATCTGCATCTTTCTAAAAAAACAATTCACTTACTTCGTCAAAATAAAGACTATACTTTAAATAATACTTATGTTGATTATCAAACCATTTTAAAAGATAAAGATATTCTTTCAATTAAAGCCTATGAACAAGGCAGAGATTTTATCGAAGAAGAAAGTTCCTTAGATATCATCTATGAAGATGACTTGCTTTGTGTCGTCAATAAACCAAGTAACCTCATTATTCATCCTGATGATAAAAGTAAAAAAAATACTCTTTGTAATTATGTGAGTTATTATTACCAACAAAGCTATCAAGATTTACCGATTCGTTATCTTCATCGTTTAGATAGAGATACGACCGGTCTTGTGATGTTTTGTAAATGTGCACTTTTACAACCTTACTTTGATGCTTTAATTGCTTCTAAAGAAATCAAGAAAACTTATCTTGCAATCATTCAAGGACATTTACCTAAAAGAGAAATGACTATTGATTTACCTATCGGTCAAGACCGTCATAGTAAAAATAAAATGTGTATTTCTAAAACAGGTAAAGATGCTTTAACACATTTTAAAGAAATTAAAACAAAAGGAAATTATACACTTATAAAATGTCAAATTGAAACTGGTCGAAAACATCAAATAAGAGTTCATTTGAATCATTTACATCATCCTATTGTTGGTGATTCACTTTATGGAAAAGTTTCTTCTAAGATCAAGAGAATGGCTTTGCATGCTTATTGTTTAAAATTTATTCATCCATTAACTTATCAAACAATAAAAATTGAATGTCCCCTTCCCTTAGATATGGAAAAGATAATAAGATAACTTGAATATTCGTTGCATTAAAAAAGTTTCCTATTATGGAAACTTTTTTGAATTTACAAGTATTCCTATATATACTTTAAGCATAAAGAGATACTTTTACACTTTTATTTATTTTATGTGTATTATCATGATTTCATCTCTTTTAATGATAATATTCATCTAATAAATAAAAAATAATAGAAAGATGGTGATAACTATGAAAAAATTAAATGACTTTTTTGAACAGGCATTTACTACACTGTTTCATACACAGTTAAACTTAATAATATAAAAGGATTAATTGCAATTAGAGATGCATTTATACAAATTTTTCCTTTAACATTTGTTGGATCAATAGCAGTATGCATAAATTGTGTAGTCTTTAATTCAACAGGATTTATTGGACAATTATTAATTTCTGTCATTCCAGAATTAGATAAATATCAAGATATTTTATCTCCTATTCAAAATGGAACAATTAATATTATGGCTATTTTCATTGTATTTTTGATAGCAAAAAACATGGCTCGACAACATCATGAAGATGAAACAAAAACTGGTCTAATTGCCCTTGCTGTATTTTTTACTTTATATCCTCCTAAAACAGACAATATGCTAACAGATTCCTATCTAGGAGCAAATGGATTATTTGTAGCAATTTTTATTGGTCTACTAGTTGGGTATTTATTTAGCAAATTATCTAAAAATAAAAAATTACATATTAAAATGCCAGCTCAAGTACCACCAGAAGTTGCAAATTCGTTTAGAGTAGTTATTCCTTCCTCAATTATTATTTTTATGTTTGCAATAGTTGCTTACATTATTCATTTTTTTGAACCAGAAGGAATTAATACACTATTATATAATATATTAAAATCTCCTATTCAATTGATAGGTACCTCTCCAATAACACCATTGATTTTAATACTTATTGCTATGATTCTTTGGTCAGTTGGTATTCATGGAACATTTACCGTTCAACCTATTCATGTTGCATTATATTCTGCATTAAATGTTGCTAATTTGCAATATGCTGCTCAAGCAGGAACAGTTGCCGGCTCACCTTATCCAATCACATGGTTTACACTATTTGAAAACTATGGCTGCATTGGTGGAACAGGAAACACCTTAGCTTTAATTGTTGCTATATTAATCTTGTCAAAAAAAAGCAACTGGAAAAGAGACGATTATACTAAGACGGCCAAGTTATCTCTAATTCCCGGATTCTTTTGTATAAAACAAATTGGAAAATTATCTATTCTACCAGGATTATTTAATGTTAATGAACCCGTTATATTTGGGATGCCAATTGTTTTAAATCCAATACTAATAGTTCCTTTTATTTTGTCGCCCCTTATTTCTATGGGAATTGGTGCTCTATTAATATCATCTGGTATCGTTTTGCCCGGAACATTAGACGTTGGATGGACAACACCTCAACCAATCAAAGCATTCTTATCCGCGGGTGGCTCATTAGGAACCGCACTTTCCGTTATTATTGTATTTATAATTTGTGTACTAATCTATCTTCCTTTTGTCAATATGGCTAACAAACAAACGCTAGAAAAGGAGGAAAATAAATAATGAGTACATTCCCAAAAAATTTTTTATGGGGTGGGGCAACTGCCGCCAATCAATTAGAAGGCGGTTATAATTTAGATGGCAAAGGGCTAAGTACAGCTGATATGGTAAAATTTGTACCAAAAAATATTAGTAAAGGCAAAAATACAGAAGTTGTTTCCTACCAAACCGTTAATGAAATATTGCATGGCTTACACAAAAATGAATATTATCCTAAACGTGAAGGTTCTCATTTTTATGAGCATTATAAAGAAGATATTGCTTTAATGGCCGAGATGGGATTTAAATGTTTTAGAATGTCGATTAGTTGGCCTAGAATTTATCCTACTGGTGAAGAAAAAGTACCGAATGAAGAAGGATTAAAATTTTATGACAATGTGTTTAATGAATTATTGAAATATAACATCGAACCCTTAGTAACACTATCACATTACGAAACCCCTTTAAATTTAGCATTAAAATATAATGGTTGGCAAAGCAGAGAATTAATAGATTTATTTATAAAATATGCTAAAACGTGTTTAACAAGGTACAAAGATAAAGTAAAGTATTGGATTGCGTTCAATGAAATAAATATGTCATTAAATGTTCCCTATTCTGGTGCTGCAATATTCATTGAAAAAACATGCAATCCAAATAGTGCAACTTTTCAAGCGTTACATCATCAATTTGTTGCAAGTGCCTTAGTTAAAAAAATTTCAAAAAAAATAAATCCAAATTTCAAAATTGGATCTATGGTAGGTATGTCATTATTTTATCCATATACAAATTCTCCAAAAGATGTCTTATTGACACAAAATGCAAATAGAATCAATTATTTTTTCTTTGATGTATTATCAAAAGGAATATACCCTTCTTATGCAAAAAAATATTTTAGAAAAAATAAGATCAATATTAAAATAGAATATGATGATTTAGAAATAATAAATAAAAATACAGTTGATTTCAATTCATTTAGTTACTACTACAGTAATTGTACCGGTGAAAAAATTAATAAAAAGGATAAAATTCTTGCCTTCCTTCCTGAACAAAAAAGATATGATGAATTTCATCCTGAAAAAATAAGAAACAATTCATTAGAAATTACAGATTGGGGATTTCAGATTGATCCTATTGGACTTAGAATAGCAATCAATGAAATTTGGGATAGATATCGTAAACCAATTTTTATTACAGAAAATGGTCTTGGTACATATGATATCCTTACATCAGATAAAAAAATACACGATGATTATAGAATAAAGTACTTAAAGGAACATATTGACCAAATCGGTAAATGTATTGACGAAGGTATACCCGTTATTGGATACACCTCATGGGGATGTATTGATATTGTTAGTGCTGGAACTTCTGAAAGAAGTAAACGTTACGGTTATATATATGTAGATGCAGACGATTATGGTCAAGGAACATGGAAAAGATATAAAAAAGATTCTTTTTACTGGTACAAAAAAGTAATTGAAAGTAATGGTAACGTGTTATAGTAATTATAAAAATCTCATTGTATTTAATGACAATGAGATTTTTTTGAGTATAATTTATCTAGAACGGAGAAATAGTTATTATGCTTGTAGATAAAATCAATGAATTTTTAAACAAATATGCCCCTACTTCATCGATGTATATATTTTGTGCATATATTAAATCTAATATCCATATCATTAATCATTTAACGATTGAAGATGTCGCTAAAAAATGCTATACATCAAAAGGGCAAATATCAAAATGTGTAAAAAATTTGGGATACAATTCATATTTAGAGTTTAGAGATGCATGCTTAGATTATAGTAAACAAATAAATGAAAAAACTACAATATTTTCTAAAGAAAATGACTTGCCACATAATATCAAGTTATTTTCAACCAATATTATAAAAATGATAGACTACATATCTACCAATTTAAATAATTCTCTTCTAAATAAATTAGTTAATGATATCTTACAAAGTAATGTTATATATCTTTATGCTCAAGGTGACAATAGGATTCTTTGCAATTATATACAAACAAAGTTCAGTTCTTTATTTATCCCAGTTGTTATTTGTGATATTGATTTTGAAAACACTTATTTTTCTCAAGGAAAGTTATTAATTGTTATATCTACTAATGGCACAATCTTTAGGCTTGATAAAAAGCTTATATCAAAAATTAAAAAAATTAATATCAAAACTTGGTTAATTACTTGTAATGATGATATTTCTATAAACTTCTTCGATGAAAAGCTTATTGTTCCTTCATTAGAAAATAAATATAATGAATATTCTATTAAATATATAATTGATATTATTCTTGCCTCTGTACATTTAATGAGAGGAAAATATTAATTCTTTTAACTCTCAAAAAAATGAACAACATACGTCTATTTGACAGCTACGGTATTAAAATTATGTATATATGTCATTTAACCAGTTAAATATTTTTCCTTTTATCTAATTTTTATATCTTATCAATTCATATAATATAAGATTTTAAAGTATACAAAAAGGCTATTACGATAATACATTTTGTAATAGCACTTTTTAACATCAATTTATTATTTAATCCTTTACTTAATAAAAAATTGATAATCACATTCTTTGTTAATCAAAGTATGTAATTTTTAAATCTTTAAAGAAAGCTTCTGTTCCAATATCTACAAAGAAACCAATATTTCCTCTCATTGATTTATCATGAATCATTTGATCGACCACTAATAATGGTTGAAGATCATCATATTCTTTCACACTTAATTTATCCATTGCAATATCATGTTACTCTTGTTCTCTTATATATTTTGCGACGGTTTGATCATTTAATCCTACTGTACTCACATAATACCCTTCTGCCCAAAAAGGTCTATTTCCATACTTATATTTCAAGTTTGCATGTCTATCAAAAATCATCAATGCTAATTTCCCTTTCAAGTATCCCATGAATGATGACACACTTAACTTTGGTGGTATCATTACTAACATATGTACATGATCACTCATCAAATGCCCTTCTATTATCTCCACCCTTTATATCGGCAGAGTGTTCTCAATATTTCTCCTATATCTTTCCTTCGTTGATTATATATCACTTTTCGTCTATACTTTGGTGTGAAGACGATGTGCTAAAGAATTTGCTTTTTTAGCCACTATTTATTATTGCACCACCCGCATAGCAGGTGGTTTTCTATTTCGCACATTTCATGTGCTCAACTGACTGAAGTCATCAATTCTCTTTTCATTCGAATTATATAAAAAAAGAACAATGTAATGATAAGACATTGTTCTTTATATTTTACTATTATGCATTATTTTTTCTTTTTATTTTTTTTATTCTTTTTTTCTTTTCTTTTCGCTGGTTTTTCATCTTCACCCACAACTCTTGTCTTAGCAAGATAATCATGGATACTTCTTTGAGAAGCTGATCCTAGAACAAAAACTCCTGAAATCATTGTAATAACCATACCTATCATTTTTAAATAATAGTCAAAATAGAAACCTGTTGCTAGTGTAAGCATTTGTCTTAAATAATTAGTAACAACAATAGCCGAACCTTCTAATAAGAATAATCCAACCCCTTGTCTAATAATCAAAGTTTTTAAACTCACATCACTATAATCATCATTATTTACAATCTTTATTTTTAACCAATGTTTTGCGAGTGTTTGTCCTGGATATTTCTTATAAGGAATATAAATATAATAAACAAAAGCCACAACAATACATAATATACCTGCAAGATAGGACCAATACGTTGGAAAACCTAAGCTAGGAAAAACATAAAGATCACTAAACATATCTGATCTACCAGTAACTCCCCCATAGAATAAAACAGCAGGAAAACCACTAATAATACCGCCAACTGCCCAATCAATAGCATAAGCTATAACACGTTTACTTACTGGAACTTTTACAGGATTTCTATCTAGCCATTTTGTATGTTTAGCCCACAGTAATTGAATTTTAATTAATAAATAATGCATAATAAATACCTCCTATTTTGAATATAATGCATCCATTGCTATTTTAAATCTTCGCAATCCTTCTTTTAATTTAGATTGTGGACACCCTATATTCATTCTTAAATATTTTGGGCCACCATAAATTTCACCTTTCATAATCCCAATTCCACCAACATTCACTAAAGCATCTTGTATTTCTTCAGCAGTATATGGAACATCTCTTGCATCAATCCAAGCTAAATAAGTTCCATCTGGTGTTTTAAATTTAAAATCAGGCAACTCTTCTTTTATAAATTCTTCTACAATTTTCATATTTTCTTTAATATAATCATTAAGTTGATCAATATAATCATCGCATTGTGTATAACCTATCATTGTCGCATACATCCCAAAAATACTTACAGAATTTAAGAAATCTTTTCTTCTTGTATGCATCAAGAATTTTTCTCTAACTTCTTCATTTGGTATCATTAAATATGAACCAATTAATCCTGGTGTATTAAATGTTTTACTAGATGAGGCTGCTGTATAAAGTTCATCATATTCATGAATATAAGATAATAAAGGGATATGTTTTCTATCTCTTAATTGAATATCCATATGAATTTCATCAGAAATAATTTTTACTTGATATTTTTTACATATCTTTATTATTTGATCCATTTCTTCTTTTGTCCAAATTCTTCCTGTTGGATTATGTGGAGAACAAAGCAATAATAATTGACATTCTTGTACTTGTTTTTCAAAAAGATCGAAATCTATTTCAAATGTCCCATCTTTTGATATTAAACGATGAGCAACTAATTGTCTATCATTATCTTGGATAACTGTATAAAATGAATCATACATAGGTTCAAATGTTAATACTTTATCATGAGGTTGACTTAATAAACGAATCAATAAGGAAACTGAATACATCACAGTAGGACTATATAAGATCCAATCTTCTTCAATATGTGTATGATGTCTTCTTTCAAAATATCCTGTAATAGATGATTTAAAATCATGATGATTCCATCTTGTATATCCATAAATTTGATGATGTGCCACCTCAAATATTTTTTCAGTAATAGGTTTAGGAATAATAAAATCTGTATCAGATATTGAAAATGGTATTAAATCCTTTTTATTAAAACGATCTTGTATATAATCCCATTGTGTACAATAAGTACCTAAACGATTATGAAACTCATTAAAATCATACTTCATTTATTTTTCCTCCAAAATAATATAATCCTTTGTTGTTTTATTTAATGGTACACCTACACCATCAATAATAGCAACATCATCTTCAATACGAACACCGTATTTGTCAGCCAAATAAATACCTGGTTCATCCGTCAAGACCATACCAGCTTCGATAGTCTCATCAGAATTACCGAAGTAAGGAATCTCGTGAATGTCAAGACCGATACCATGTCCGATACCATGTGTAAAGTAATCACCATAACCCGCTTCAACAATAACATCACGCGCAACCTTATCATAATCACGACGCGTCATGCCAGCTTTAGTTGCATCAATCAAAGATCGATTTGAACGTAAGACGATATCATAAATTTCACGCTCCTCGTCAGTCGTTTCACCAATATGGATAGTACGAGTCATATCACTAACATAATGATTGTAGTAACAACCAAAGTCCATAGTCAAAGTTTCTCCTGACTGGATGACCTTGTCTGAAGCAACACCGTGAGGCATAGCTGAACGGTAACCTGAAGCAATGATAGACTCAAAGGAAACCCCTGAAGCTCCGTACTCACGCATACGGAAATCTAGGAAGTTAGCCACTTGTAGTTCTGTTGTTTGACCTGGTTTGATAAAATCAAGAACATCTGTAAAGGCACGATCTGAGATAGAACAAGCCTTACGGATAGTTGCCAATTCTTTCTCATCCTTAATCATACGCAACTCTTCCATGAAGTTGCTTTGTGGTGATAAAGTGTAGCCTTCAAAAATCGCTTGAAGACCTTGATAGTAAGCAAATGATACCTGATTATCAAATCCGATTATTTCCAGTTTATCAGCCTCGATAATTTTAACAATATCCTTA
>OLVW01003148.1_pt1 | contig 10743 bp, 9 predicted proteins | sample 1673301 | NCBI WGS metagenome assembly OLVW01 (sample SAMEA3178941, study PRJEB25190) | human gut metagenome | reverse complement strand
TGGAGGGGATTAATTAAATGCAACAGAGTGAAAATCAATTAACAAGATTAAAAAGAAAATGTGTGCCGGTAATGGTAGTTACTTTAACGATGGTAATTGCAACATTAATAATATTCATTGTCTTATTAAGAATGATGTTGTTAAGGTGCTGATTATATAAATAAATTTAAAGGAGGCGGCATATATGCCAAGAGCAAGAATATCATACGAACAGAGAGTCATCATAGAAGACATGAGAAAAAACGGGTATAAGGCGAGGGACATATGTGAAGCTTTAGGAATAAGTTCTTATGATTATCAAAGAGAGCTTATGCTTGGTTTTACTGAAGAAAAAAAATACAGTGCAATGAAGGCACAGATGAAGTTGAAGTAGGAGGAAGAATGAATGGATGCACCAATATATGTATTTGAAGACGCAGTTAACTTTATTGCGGAAAGATGCAACACAGATAGGGAAACAATAGAGAAAATATTAATGTTGGAAGATGATTATATGAGAAGTGTTGGAATAATCATAGAAGAAATGGAGTGATTTAAATGAAAAATTCAGAAACAGAAAAAAAAGAGAAAAAGAACAATAAGACACTCAAAAAAATGTACAATCTGCTCTATGCAATGGAAATGTATTGGTAATGGAGAATGCGATGGAAAATATTAAGATGACAAAGGAAGAACTTGTTGATGCAATGCTTGATAATCGAATTACATTTGAATTTGATTACAGTGTGATCAAAAAGAAGAAAAGAAAGAAAAAAGCAAGTAGGGACAGAACATTAGAATTTTTGGAAAAATTGAAAAAAGTTAGCTTTATAAAAAAATAAAAAGCTAATTAAAATAAATGTACATTGAAAACAGAATACGTATGAATTGTTTAAATGCTGAAATCTTTATCTATCATTTAAAATCAAAATATATTATAATTGGATAACATAAATTATTAAAATTCAAATTGAAACAATAGTGAACTTAGACGGGGAACTGAAGGGGCGATATATCGGCTGCCGGAATACATATGAAGGGAGCTGATGCCAATGGTTACATATGGAGATTTATTCAACTTTGTAATTATGCTTTGCACTGTTATTACACTTGTATTAGCTATCATTAATGCAAAAAAATAACGCCCCTGTCTGGCAATGATGTGGGACGTTACTTTTTGTAACCAAACAATCAACCGGCGGCTAGGTTTTCACCCAGCTTTCAGTTCTCTGTTTAAGTTCATTATAACACAACGATTTGAATTTTCAACCGATAATGAAGAGGAGGGATTACATGAAAAAGTTAAAACACGTAATGGCAGGAATTGCTTTTACATTTGCAGTAGGATTGATGCTAAGCTGTCAGGTAAAGGCAGAAACAACTATAGACTTAAATGGAAACAAGGTTGAGGTTTCAGTTTGGACCAAACAGACTTCGATGAAAGACGGAAGCTACAAGATCATATCATCAGAAGCAGGAACAATTGCTTACTTTGATAAGGATGGAAATTTACTAAAGGCAGAAAATAAGTCTACCGGGAAAATCATCCTGAACAACATAAAAGAACCGGAAACAACCACAAAACAGGTTGAAACTAAGGTTGCAGATAAGATCACGATGCCAAAAGTAAAGAAGCTTAAGAAAAAAACAAAGTATTCTTATTATAAGGGTGTTAAGTCAATCAAGAAGAATGGGAAGCCAAATTGGGGCAAGATTAAATACAAATATGGAATCAAGCTTACATGGAGCAAGGTAAAGAATGCAAAAGGCTATGAGGTATACCGATACGAAAACGCTAAAGGCTGCTGGACCAAAATCAAGACAGTCAAAAAGCCAACGTACACTCTTACGAACATGCTTGAAGGTGAAAAGGTTAAGATAAGAGTAAGAGCATACAAGAAAACAAAAAGTGGAAATGAATACGGTAAGTATTCAGGTGTTTTGAGTTTTAAGACAAAGGACATGTATACTAAGATATATAAGAATGCAAAAACTAAAGGTTTTATAAGTAAGTTTGGTTCAGAAGATGCATTTGTATATCAAAACAAGTTGAGAAAGAAAGAAGGAGCTAATCCTTTAAAATGGAATGATATATTATACACTATAGCTGTTCAGAGGACGAAAGATAAAGAAAGTACACCACATGAAAAAACAGATAGAACAAGATTTAATATTTTACAGAGTTTAACATCTGAAAGCAGAGCTAGGGAGTTAGATGATACATTAAATCTATTAGTTGGTGAAAATATGGTATATGGAGGAAAATGTAGCATAGAAAAACCAGCGGATGTTTGGTATGAAACAAAGTTTTATGAAAAGGGTTATTCACATTACCATAATATGGTTTCTAAAAGCTATCAATTAGGAGCAATTGCAATAGCAACCAAAAAAGGTGATTCCAGTGGTGTTACATCAGGAATATATGGCTCTGATGATTGGAATAATATAACAAAATAATATATTAGAAAACAGTTCATGCGTAAAAGTATGAGCTGTTTTTTTAATGCAATAAATTAGGTGTTAAATATCCTTGGATATATGACATAAATACAAACACAGGAGGTTATTAAAAGTGAAAAAGAAGAAACTCTTAAACAGATTGTTGTCTGCTTTGTTGGCAGTAATAATGACCATAGGTTTAATTCCAATGGGGTCAGTTACAGTCAAGGCAGAAACAAAGAACGCAACACTGTCTAACCTGGGGGCACTGGGAACAGTGAAGATAGGCAGTAAGGCAGAAAGCGGCACTTGGTATCAGACCGAAGTCGCGGGAACCCCGGTGTTCTGCTTGGACTTGGGAAAGGCCTGCCATGCAGGCGATGTTTACGTAAGCAGTGATGCTACATATTCAAGTAACAGTTCCAATGCAAAAAAGGCCAATGAGGCAAAGATTGGTTACTGGTATTCAGTAACCAAAAATGAATCTACAAAATCATGGGTTTATGCACAGGCACTCATGTGGGCTTGTGAGGAAGGTGAGACTTCCGAAAAAAAACTTACTGATGTAATAAGTCAGGTGAGAAAGAATACCGGTTATTATGATAGCAAGAGCGCTGCAGAATTGTATGCTGAAATATTCAAGATTTCCGCTACAGTTTCCTGCAAGATTAAGATGTGGAAATATGGTGGAAGCGGAAGCTACAGACAGGTCTTACTGGAAATTGTTGGTACACCAATATTACCAGTATATGAAAAAATCAATGACACCTTGGTTTATCGTCAGAGAATTACAATTGACAAGACAGATGAAGACGGTAATCCGGTATCACAAGTTCCGTTTGAAGTCACAGCACAAAATTACAAGGAACTGTATGACTACAAGGTTAACGGCTGGGGCAATGCTGAAAGTGGTGATGCTGACGGTGAAAGCGTGTTTAGCTCTGTAGCTGAGACGGATTCAAGCGGAAGAATAACATATAAGTTTAATTATCAGATACAGAGTAAGAATTACGGATATGTAAAGGCTTCTGATTTGGAATCAATGACTGCTGATGATAAAAAAGACATTAAGAATAAGATGGATGACAAAAACATAAATTATTCATCTGACCTTACAAAAGCGGGGGCTGAAAAATTAATGCAGGCTGACCTTGATGCACAGATGAAGAAAATCAGCAATCAATATGCAGTCAAGGAAGTTGGTGCCGGAAGTGATGACATGCTTGTCAATTCCGAGTATGCAAATGGAAAGATAATCACAATCGAATCTGCAGGAAGCTGGACTAAGGTTAACGGTTCATGGCCAGAAACAGCAGATAAAACTTATGCAGATTATGGTAAGGCAACAAAACTTGGAATTGTAAATAAGTACAAGAAGGCAACTATTGTTGTAAATAAAAAAGTTGAAAACACATCAGACAACACATCTGTTGATGGAGCAGTTTACAGAATGTACACTGATGCAGCCTGCACAAATCCGGTTACAACAGTTTATGATGCAAACGGAAATGCAAAGGCAGCATCTGATTACACAATCAAGAATGGAACACTTGAAACTGATTACATAAGAACAAAAGATACGGTGTACATTAAGGAAATCAAGGCACCGGAAGGATTCTTCCTTGATCCAACAGTTCATCAGATTAAGGTGGATGGTTCACAGTTCGATGTTGAATACAAGGCAAAGGCAGTTATTGAGGATTCTTACGAAAGTGAGAAAAAGGGATTCTTTGAAGTGTACAAGATGTCATCTGACGGTTCTACAGGACCTGCAGATTTTGAAGAGGGAGCAGAGTTCCAAATTTATCTTAGATCAAATGGAAGCTATGACAAGTGCAAGGATGACGAGCATTCAACACTTACAATTGATAAAAAGGGAAGTGCAAAGACTGCATCAGCTTTGGCTTATGGTACGTACGTGCTTCATCAGACAAAGACAGGTGCAAAGGACACTGAAAAGATTGATGACCAAATCATTGAAATTGGTAAGGACATCACAAGTGAGGGACTTAATTACAAAACATATACATATCTCTATAACAACAAACCATTTGAGGCATACTTAAAGGTTGTTAAAAAGGATGGAGACACAGACAAGACAGTACTTAAGGCAAACACAAAGTATCAGATTTACAAGGTTAACAAGGATGGAAGCGAGACAAAGGTTGTACAACAGTATTCAAATGGAAACAAGCTTGTAGACATTGACACATTCGTTACAGATGAATCCGGAGAAATAATGACAGTCAAGGCTCTTAAAAGCGGACAGTACAAGATTTACGAAATTGACAGTGCATCAGGGCTTGTCATTAAGGATGAATTTATTGACGTAACAATTGGAAGTGGCAATCCAAATTATACATCCTGGACTGATTCAGACGGAAACAGCCACGCACTTGTAACAGTAAATTACGTTAATAAGGAAGCAAAGGGAAAGCTTACACTCACAAAATCAGGTGAAATGTTAAAGAGTTTTAGCAGTTATGCTTCAAATCCTGAAAACAATAAGTTTGTGTTTAACACAGATTATTTAAAGGGACAGAAATTTACAATTTATGCTGCAGAGGACATAGTAACGCAGGATAATCAGGGAACAAACTGGTTTGATAAGGGCGAAAAGGTGGCAACGGTAACAACCGGAAACGGAGCAGAATTTACAAAGCAGTGCAGCGACATCACAACTTCAACAGTTGATGATGAAACCGGAGCAGTAACTATATATCTCCCACTTGGTAAGTATACAGTGAAGGAAGAAGAAACACTTTATGGTTATGTAATTCCTGACAAGAATACATGGGACATTGAATTTAAGTGGAATGATGCAAAGACAGATGTTGTTAGCAATTCAACAAAAGACACAGACAAGGAAGGCAATCTTAACATTAAGAATGAAAGAGCAAAGGCTGATGTCGAAATTAACAAGAAGGACATGACAGCAGACCTTGGAGTGGCAGACACAGTATTTAATCTTTACACAAAGAATGACATTTATAATGCTGATGGTGAATTGCTTCTTAAGGCAGATGAACTCGTAACAACAGTAAAAACAGACAAGAATGGTAAGGCTGCCATCAATACGGACCTTCCAATTATGAGTGAGGGATACAACAAGGCAGAAGACAAGACAGGTCTTAATAGCGGTGATTATTACTTTGTAGAAGACAAAATTTCAAACAGTTACTACATTGACAAGACACCTGTAGACATTCACTTGGAATACAAGGATGCAAAAACCGTAAAAATCAAGGCAGAGACAAAGAAACTTAATAAGGCTACAGAAGTCAACTTGTCAAAGGTAAAACTTACAGACAATACAGAACTTGCAGGAGCATCACTTAAGGTTATTGATGATAAAGGAAATGAAATCATTTCATGGGTTAGCGGAAATGCTGATTCAATAAAAATAACTGACAAGGCAGATGAACGTGGTTACAGAAACCTTAGGGCAACAATGGTAAACGGCAATCTTGTAATCAACGGTCTTTTACAGAATGCAGTCTATGAAATGACGGAAACAAGACCGGCAGACGGATTTGCAACTGCAGAAAGCATCAGATTTAAGTTAACAGAGGGAAATGCTAACGGAGAAGCCACAACTGTAGTGACAGTGATTGGAAATGACGGAAATGAAAGCGTTCAGCCTGAAAACAAGGTAATCATGAAGGATGACACAACAAAGGTAAGCTTTTCAAAAACTGCAATTACAGGAAGCAGGGAGCTTCCGGGATGTGACTTAAAGATTATCGATGAAAACGGCAATGTCATTGAAAAATGGACATCAACAAAGAAATCGCACGTAATTGATGGAAAGCTTGTTGCAGGAAAGACTTATAAGTTTACTGAAACAAGACCAAAAGATGGTTATGCAACAGCGAAAAGCATTAAGTTTACCGTAAGTGACACAGGAGAGATTCAGAAAGTCAGAATGAAGGATGACACTATTAAGGTTGAAGTTCTTAAGACTGACAAGAAGGATAAGGACAAGGTTCTTAAGGATGCCGAGTTTACATTCAAGCTTAATGGAAAGGTAGTTGCAAAGGCGACAACTAACAGCAAGGGAATTGCAAAAATATACGGAAAACTTGCTGCAGGAAAGACTTACAGGGTTGAGGAATCAAAAGCTCCTGAAGGATATAAGAAGGTACCCGCATTTGATTATAAGGTTAAGGATACCGGAGACATTCAGACAATAAAGGTATCTGATGAAAGAAGTGGTGATGCAACACCGGCAACACCAAACTGGAGAGATTCAGGAGCAAATTCAACACAGACAGGTGAGGTTAGCAATCCGCTCTTCTGGATTACATTATTCCTTATTTCTTTTGTTGGAATTGTAATTTCAAGATACAAGATACGTAAAAAAGATGAAGAATCAAACTAAATTAAGGATTATATCTTTTTTTTCACTTTTGTTTTTGTTGTCGTTTTCGGTTTCCGTTTTTGCAGAGACCGAGACGGTGACAAAGATTGAAACATATAAGAGCAATGATAAAAATGAAAAAAGGGAGAGTGAAAAACAATTTAGCAAGGATGGAATTAAGTACAAATTCCTAGATGAAACTTACGAGATTGTTAATCAGGAAGATAATTTTAAGGATGAAGTTAAAACCCTGACGGTTAATAAGGAAACAAAAAACAAAAAATATGCACCAAAAAAGAATATTACAAGAAACGGCATTAAATATAAGCTTAAGTCAGTTGAGGATAATGTGAGAACAGTCAGAAAACAAAAAGGAAGAAAGGTGACAGGGTATCTTTCATTTGACTCAAAGGAAGCTGCAATGAGCGCTCCCAATGAAAAGGTGTTCAGTGCAGGCGGAGCAACGGCTAACTGTAAAAAGAAAAACATGGTGAAGGAAAAGGCTGCAGGCTGGCAGAGCAGTTACATTGACTTTACCTTTACATCATCTGACAAGAATTATTATGAATGGAACGGTCATGAAATTGACGGAGATTCGAATAATCCGCTTAAGGGTTATGATGATGAAATTCTTAAAAGCATTAACGTTGACAAAAGCGATTATAAGATAGGAAAAACCTACTGGAAAGGTTCAGCTCATAAAAAGAACGGAATCTACACAAGAAAACTTCGTGTGGAAGTAGAGAAAAAAATACCTCATTACAGGGTTAATTATGAAGGCTATTCAGATGATGAAACAGAGGACATAATAACTTACAAACTTACATATGAGGGAACAGTACAGATTAAGACCGGTACAACCTACAAAATAAAAAAGACTGCTTTTTATGAAAAAGTTCCTGAACCTAAAAAAACGGTGAAGGAAGTTCTTATGAGTATAGGAGTACTCATACTGGAAATATCCTTGGTTGGTGTTCTGTTTATTATCTTTTTTAGAAAAGGTAATGAAAATAAAGAAAAGATTAAAATTAAAAAAAAGTAACAGCGTAAATGTAAGATATTTATGCATAACTATTGATAACATTTTCTATATGTCAATTAATATATATCACAAAACTCTTATTAAATGGCATTAATTTAATCAAAAACAGAAAGGAATTTATAGATGGATAAATTAGCAAATAACATTAAAAACATACTTGAATCATGTACACCATATGCATGGATTTTACCAATGATAGGGCTGGCAGTGGTTGGTATTGCATTGGCAATTCCATCAGACAAGACAAAGGAGTTTGCTAAGTCTCACTGGGCAACAGTCATACTTGGTACAATAATTGTGTGTGGATGCGTATACGTAGGAGATTGGTTTTTTAAAAAAATCTCATTCTAGCAAAAAATGAAAATACATGTTCTTCTGTCATAACTTAAAAATGGCAGAAGAACTAAAAAAGATGGGAGACAACATGAAAAAGAAAAATCCAAAAAGAGTAATGCAACTGGAAAGATATTTAAGTGATACAAGAATAATAATGGCAATAATCATTGGAATAGACTTATTCTTTTTCATGGTTATGAACTTTGTGATCAATTCCCTGATTGCGATTCCTGAAATGTTTAAGGATTTGGATAATCCGGGAAAATATGTTGGACTTAAAAATGTGTTACCAAATATTAATAACATAAGGACATATGGCGGAATATACATTCCAATATTCATAATATTACTTATTTTTCTGCTGGCTTTAGATGCATGTACAGCTTATAAAATGAAAGTGGCATGGTCTGAGGAATACTTTAACATAGGCCAGAAGGGTGATGAAAGATGGACCACTGATGAGGAAATAAAACAACAGTTTTTGGAAATCCCGGACAAGAATGAAAGTTTTCCGGGATATGGAGGAACGATAGTTTCAAGAATGGGAAACAAGCTCTACATTGATACTTCACCCGTTAACAACATGATTATAGGTATAACACGTTCAGGTAAGGGTGAAATGTATGTTTTTCCTTCAATAGACGTATACTCAAGAGCTGAAAAAAAGGCTTCTCTTGTCATTAATGACATGAAGCTTGAATTGTATAAAAGTTCAAAGAAAACACTTGAAAAGAGAGGGTATAAGGTATACCTGTTAAATTTTGATGATCCGATTCATTCGATGGGATTTAATCCGCTTACGGTAATAATTGAACTTGCGGTTAATGGAGATTATGAAAATGCAGAGCTTCTTGCTCAGGCATTTGCCTTTTCCATATTTAATCCGGATGAACCGGCTAACACTGACAGGTTTTGGAATGATGCATCGTCATCACTTCTTGCAGCTCTCATATTGGCCCATTTGGAAGATTGTTTGAGAATGGATGAAATGGATAACGACAGAAGATATAAGATATGGACTGAAAAAAGAGTAGCATATGACGGACTTGATGATGATTTAAAGGAAAAAGCAGATAAATTATATGAGGAAGAATTAAATAAAAACGAAAAATCAGACATTATATTAAATCCTGCCGTAATGTACTTACCGGAAGATGCAGGATATGAAAAAATTTATGACAATGTAAAGAAAATAAACATGTATTCAATAATAAACACATTTACAGAACTTGCAAGGATTCGTGATCCAGAAAATCCGGACATAACGGCACTCGACATATATTTTTCAAAAAGACCACAGCTTGACAGGGCAAAGCTTAAGTATGCGGCCATAGAAATCGCAGGCGACAAACCGAAGAGTTCAATTTTTGGAGTGATGCTTTCAAGATTAACAACATTCACATATGAAAGCATGGCAAAGATGACTGCAGAAAGCAGTTTTGACTTGGAAGAGATAGGATTTGGAGAAAAACCGGTAGCAGTATTTCTTGGACTTCCGGATTATGATACATCAAAACATTTTCTTGCCACGGTGTTCATAAGACAGGTATCGCTTGTTTTATCAAAGCGGGCCAACAGAGACAGGAGTGGTAAATGCAAAAGACTTGTTAAGTTCATCGTTGATGAGGCCGGAAACATGCCGGCAATAGAAGGACTTGAGACATACATAACAATGAACCTTGGCCGTAACATCAGTTATGACTTTTACATACAGTCTTACTCACAGTTTGAAAAAAAATATGGAGAAGGTTGGAAGACAATCAAGGGAAACTGCGGTAATCAAATATATATTCTGACAAGTGATGGTGACACAGCACAGACGTTTTCGGAAGACCTTGGAAACGAAACGATTGTTGACCTGCAGAGAACAGGAGAGAAGCTATCAACACACAAGCATTTTATGGAAAACACACAGGAAAAGCTGTTACTTAATAAGAATCAGTTAATGCGACTTAATGAAGGTGAATGTGTTGTAAAACGTGTAATGAAGAGAAAGGACTTAAACGGCAACAGGGTTGAGCCAACACCAATATTTAATTCAGAGGAATCAGGAAAGAGATTTTTGTACAGGTATGAATATCTTACAGATACATTTCCTAATCCAAATGAGATAGATTTATATGAAATTAACACGGCTGACAGAAGCCACATAAACCTAAGAGAAAGAGTTTGGGATTACAACATATCAATGACGTGGTTATCAAATGATGTCATGGATTATGGCAGGGATAGTCTTAAGGTAAGGGATTTATCAAATGGTAATGACGTTATGAGTGCATTGGAAAGAATAATGGAAGTCACGGACTTAAGAAACATTAATGAAGAAATGGAATTATCAGAGCTTACGGATCTGATATATAAAAGGATAGATAAAAAAGATGAAAGGGATGCAATATTATCTCTAGTCAAGATAGGAAGTGAGACAGGGAATGAATAAAGTGCTTAAGGGAAAAAAACTGAAAATCACGCTGATGGTATTAGGAACTTTGACATGTATGTTTTTTCTTTTTAAGGGGACAATCCTTGCGGAAACAGATGATGAAACGCTGATAAAAATATACACGGATTACAGTGATCTGTTTAAACA
>OLVW01003147.1_pt1 | contig 10745 bp, 10 predicted proteins | sample 1673301 | NCBI WGS metagenome assembly OLVW01 (sample SAMEA3178941, study PRJEB25190) | human gut metagenome | reverse complement strand
CGTTTTATTTTACATATTATCATCAAAAGAGCTAGTTGAGAAGCAAAAAAACTATTTGCTAAAATCAACAATATACACAATATTAGGAGTAATTAGTTATCAAGGCACAATAGGATTTATATTTTTATTAACAACACTAATGACATTCATAAAAAATCCAAAAGACTACAAAAGTAACATTTGTGATATAATAAAAAGTGGAATAACAGCAGTAATAGCAGTATCAATAGATATGTGTATAGTAAAAGAATTTGAAAAAATAATTGGAATTACACAAACAAGATTAGGAGAAATCTCAAATATTACAATAAATATAAAAATAATATATTTAAAAACAATAAATATATTAAAAGAAACTTGTAACCTGTATCCACACTATTTATTAATAATATTAACATCAATTACATTAATATTACTAACAATAAATCAAATAATCAACAAAAAAGAAAAAACAATAATATTAAAATCTTTGATAATAATAATAGTGGCAATATTAAGCAGTTCTGTAACATTTATAATTAGTATGACATCTTTTTATACAGGCAGATTACGATTTTGCATAGGAAGTATGTTAGGAATACTATTTTTATATATTGCTGCAAAAACCAATATTTTTAATTTAAGCAAAGAAAATATAATATCAAGATTAATAAAAATAGTATTTTTAATATATTTTTCAACAACAATAATATCAAATATATTAAATATATATGAACACAAACAAGTAAATAAATTAGAAAAAACAGAATGTGAAGAAATTTCAAAAAACATAGAAAAATATGAGAAAGAAACAAACAACAAAATAGAAAAAATCCAAATAATTCTAATAACTGATGAACCACAAAAAACATATTACACACAAAGCCATGTAAAAAATGTGCTAACATACAGTGGAATTAGATCAAACTGGTCAGCAGTAGGATGTATAAACTTTTATACAAAAAAGAATTTAAAAGAAACAAACATAAAAATACCAAAAGAAGAATTAGAAGAAATAAATAAAAACACAGATTTGCAAATTTGTATAGGAGACACATTATATGTAAAATGCTATATGTATTAATTATAAATAAAATATGAAAAGGGGAAAAAGTAAATGAAATTATTAATGCACACTTGCTGTGCACCATGTAGTGTATATTGTATAGATGAATTAAGAGGAGAAGGAATAGAACCTACAGTATATTGGTTTAATCCAAACATTCATCCATATATGGAATATAAAGCCAGAAGAGATTGCCTAAAAGAATACACAAAAAGCATAAATGTAAATGCAATTTTCGAAGAAAACTATGGGTTAGAAGAGTTTTGTAAAAATGCAATAAAAGACTTATCATCTAGGTGCCAAAACTATTGCTATCCAGTACGTCTTGAACAAACTGCAAAATATGCAAAAGAAAACGGATATGAAGCTTTTACAACAACACTTTTAGTTAGCCCATACCAAAATCATGAAGCATTAATTGAAGTTGCAAACATGATGGCAAAAAAATATGATATTGAATTTTTATATCGTGATTTTAGAATAGGCTTTAGGGAAGGACAAAATAAAGCTAGAGAATTAGGACTATATATGCAAAAATACTGTGGGTGCATTTTTAGTGAGGAGATGAGATATAATAACCACAATACTACAAAACCTAGTATTCCCAATGGTTACGAGATACCAAGAGAACCTAGAATGCAAGTAAAAAAAATAGAAAATAAAGAAGATTATATTGATTTACTTTTAGAGGCAGATCCTTCAAAAGATATGATACACAAGTATTTGAACGATTCTGATGTATATGCTTTAAAAAAGGGAGATGAGCTAATTTCTATTGCAGTTATTTGCACTATTTCCAGAAAAACATTAGAATTAAAAAACATAGTTACAAGAGAAAATTACAGAAATAAAGGTTATGCAAAAATCCTTTTAAAATCGCTATGTGGTAATTATAAACAAAAATATGATAGAATGTTGGTTGGAACAACGGAGAATAACATTCCTTTCTATGTTAAGCAGGGATTTGATAAATATGAGAAAACAATTAAAAATTTCTTTATAGATAATTACAATGAAGAAATTAAAGATGGAGATTTAATTTGTACTGATTTAATATATTATTCAAAAGATTTAAAGAAAAAAAGTAAAGATAACTAGTAATTAATTGCTCGAAATTTAATTAATAGAAAATAATGAAAATTTATAAATATTATAGACAAAATAAAAATAATATTGTAGAATAATTGCAGTAGGAAATGATGATAAGCAGATGTGGTTTTGCCACCAATTTTTACGAATTTTCGTAGGAGAGGTGGTGATGTTTATGGTTAAAGCGATACTATTTTTAATATTATCCTTAATGTTTTCTTTAACATTAAACGTTGCCTTGACAGCAGTTCTGTATAAGAACTGGGTTGATAAGCAACTACATAAATAAAAAAAGCTCACATCTGTAACTTTGGCGAGTTAGGTGTGAGTTTTTCAAACTTAATTGGGCAAAACCACGTTTGTGGATTTGTCATTTCATATAGTTATTATAAACTATTTATAAGTAAAAAGTCAAGAAATACAATAAATTTTATACAAAATAAGTTAAATAGAAATATTAATAGAATATATGAATTTATTTGAAAAGGGAAAAGAGACAGTATGTGCCAGAAAAAAATTATTAGAAGAGCAAAAAGAAAAATTACAAAAAAAGCAAAAGCATATAGAGCAAACATTAAAAAAATTAAACTATAAAATACAGCTATATAATGAAATAGTTGAAAGAAAGAGAAAAGATTTTACAGAAGAAATCTAAACTCAAGAAAATAGGGGGAATACACATGGAAAAGAAAAAAATATTAAAATCAATTTTAATTATAATTATAGCAATAATTGCAATATTTATAATTCACACAATAAAAAATTATATAATAATTACAGGTTTACAAAATAAAATAACACAATACAAAGATAGCACAAATTATAATATAAAATCAACAGCAAAAGAGGAAAATGGAACAACAATAAAAATAGACTACTATAAAAAAGATAACAAGCAAGTTATATTTTTAGAAAGAAACACAGGAGAAGAAGTATCAAAAATATCAATGTACGATAATGGAGAAAGAACAGACACATTCGCAGAGACCAAAGACACAAAAGTTGCACAGTTAAATAGTGGAACAATTATGAATATCAACATATATAACTATTTAGAAACAGAAAATAAATGGCAAACACTATTAGGATGTGTGGCGTCAAGAATAAAGCAAGTTAATTACAATGATAAAGAATGCTATAATATAAAAGGATTTATGTCATCAACATCTTTAACTTCTGAAGATGCAGAAACATATATAGATAAAGAAACAGGGCTATTTGTAAAAACAACACAAAACGGGACAACTACTGAAAGAGAGTATGAATTTAATAATGTACAAGATTCTATTTTTATAGAGCCAGATATAGGACAATATAAATTAAAAGAATAATATTCACAATGAAACAGTAAAATAAAAAGCACATATCTCTTGAAATCACTACAATAATATGCTAAAATTATAAAAAACGAAAGAAAGAGTTGAGAAAAGTGAAGAAACTAATAGTAATAATATGCATATTATCAGCAATATTTATAGGAATGTATATAAATCAAAGAAACCAAATAGCAGCCAAAAAAGTAACAACAGAAGAGGTAGAAAAAATAGAACAATATATCACCAAAATATATATGTGGAAAGAAGTAACAGGAGAAGCACTACCAACATTTAAAGAAATAAACCAAGCACCAGAAAAATGGATATGGGAAGCTGTAAAAAAGAATATAGAAAAATATGAAGACATAAAAATTAGTGATATACAAGAAAAAGCAAAAGAACTATTTGGTCCAAACTTTACAAAGCAATTTCCAGAGCAAGGAAACACTTCATTTGAATATCAAGAAAGCGAAAAAATATATAATGCAACAGATATTAAGTTAGACACAGAAAACGACAAATTTCTAATAAACAAAATAGAAAAAACAAAACAAGGTTATGAAGTAGAAATTGTAGAATATTTAGAAGATTATTCAGAAGAGCCAGATGATTCTAGTACTCAGGATTCAGAAAATGAAGCAGAATTTAATATACCAATAAAAACAAACAATAAACGGTGATCAAATATTTGTTGTAAAAAATACAGAAGGACAAACAAAAATAATAGAACAAGTAAAAGAAAATGCAGATAAATTTAGCAAAAAGAAACTAACAATAGAAAAAGACAGTAACGAAAATCTGTATATAACCAAAGTAGAATAGCAAAAGTAGGTAATAAGAATGCAAGAAATATTAGAAAAATGTTGCTTATGTCCACGAAACTGTGGAATAAATAGAAATAAAAACCAAATAGGAAGATGCAAAGCTACAAATAAAGTAAAAATAGCATTATACTCAATCCATCAATTTGAAGAACCATGCATAAGTGGAAAAAAAGGCTCTGGCACAGTCTTTTTTTCTAATTGTAATTTAAACTGTATATTTTGCCAAAACTATGAAATAAGTCAAATGGGAAAAGGAAAAGAAATAACAATAGAAAGATTAGCAGAAATATTTTTAGAACAGCAAAAAAGAAATGTAGAAAACATAAATTTAGTAACACCAACAAGTTATGTACCACAAATAATAGAAGCACTAAAAATAGCAAAGGAAAAAGGTTTAAAAATTCCAATAGTATATAACACAAATGGATACGAAACCATAGAAACAATAAAATTATTAAAAGGATATATAGATGTATATTTACCAGATTTAAAATATTCGGATAATAATTTGGCACAAAAACTATCAAATGCACCACAATATTTTGAAATAGCAACAGAAGCGATAAAAGAAATGATTAAGCAAGTGGGAACACCAGTATTTAATAAAGAAGGAATAATGCAAAAAGGTGTTATGATAAGACATTTAGTATTACCAAACAATATAGAAAACAGCAAAAAAGTACTAAAGTGGATTAGTAAAGAATTGCCAAAAGAAATCTATGTAAGTATAATGGCTCAATATTTTCCAACATACAAAGCCAAAGAGGAAAAATACAATATAAATAGAAAACTAACAGAAGAAGAATGGGATGAAATACAAAACGAAGTTAGTAATTTAGGAATAGAAAATGGCTTTATCCAAGAATTAGGAGAGCATGAAGAAGAATATGTGCCAAAATGGGATTTATAAAAAATAGATAAAAGATCAATATCAAAACTCCAAAAACACGAAATTATTTTTCGTGTTTTTTGGGTCGTTTAATCTTTAATTGTTGATTTTTTCTTTTCTTTAGATTCTTCTTCTAATTTAAAAATATCATTAGGAGTACAATCTAATAAAATACACAATTTTTCAATTGTTTCAAATCTTATTCCACTTGTTTTATTATCCATCATATCTGAAATTGTTTTATAATCACTGTGCATATTTTGAACCAGCCAATATTTTGTTTTTCTTCTATTTTTCAGCAATTCTTTTACATTTAAATACAACATACATACCTCCATCTGGTAAAAATTTATCTATATTATATATAAAATTTTACAAAAAAATAACTCAGATACAACTTGACTATGTCACACCCATATGATATTATTGGATATATGATAAATAAACAGCATTAATTAATAACTTTATATAAAGGAGGATGATAAAACTAATGAAAAAATGAATAATTTTACTTTTTTTAGTAAAAAATATAGAAAACAATGGAGGAAAAAAAGATGAAAACATTTATGGACAAAGACTTTTTACTGCAGACAGAGACAGCCCAAAAGCTGTACAACGATTATGCAGCAACCACACCGATTCTGGATTACCACTGCCACATCAACCCGCAGGAGATTTATGAGGACCGTCAGTTCGAGAATATCACACAGGTATGGCTCGGCGGCGACCATTATAAATGGCGTCAGATGAGAACAAACGGTGTTGACGAGAAGTACATCACAGGTGATGCTTCTGACAGGGAAAAATTCCAGAAATGGGCTGAAACACTTGAAATGGCTATCGGTAATCCGCTGTATCACTGGAGCCACCTTGAATTACAGAGATACTTCGGCTATAACGGCGTGTTAAACGGGGATACAGCTGAAGAAGTATGGAATCTCTGCAACGCAAAGCTTCAGGAAGACTCTATGTCAGTCAGAAACTTAATCCGCAAGTCTAATGTAACATTAATCTGTACAACAGATGATCCAGTTGATTCACTTGAATGGCATAAGGTCCTGGCAGAAGATGATACTTTTGAAGTAAAGGTACTTCCTGCATGGAGACCGGATAAGGCTATGAACATTGAAAAGCCTGAATACCTTGATTACTTAAAGACATTATCTGATGTCAGCGGTATCACTGTTAATTCTTTTGCTTCCTTAATGGATGCTTTAAGAAACAGAATGGAATTCTTCGCTTCTATGGGATGCTGTGTATCTGACCACGCTCTTGAATATGTTATGTACAAGCCATACACAACAGAAGAAATCGAAAAGATTTTCGCAAAGAGATTTGCAGGTGAAACAATTACTGTTGATGAAATGAACAAATTCAAGACAGCATTCATGGTTTCAGTTGGTAAAGAATACAACAAGTTAAACTGGGTAATGCAGTTACATTATGGTACAATCCGTGATAACAACACATTAAGATACAACCAGTTAGGACCGGATACAGGATATGACTGCATTAATACTTATGACTGCTCTGCTGAAATGGCACAGTTCTTAAATGCATTAAATATCACAGATGAACTGCCAAAGACAATCATCTATTCATTAAATCCGTCTGTAAACGCTGCTATCGGTACAGTACTTGGATGTTTCCAGGATTCTAAGGCTGTCGGCAAGATTCAGCAGGGTTCAGCATGGTGGTTCAATGACCATAAGGTCGGCATGACAAACCAGATGACCTCTCTTGCTAATTTAAGCCTGCTTGGTAACTTCATCGGTATGCTTACAGACTCAAGAAGTTTCTTATCTTACACAAGACATGAATACTTCAGAAGAATCATGTGCGAATTAATCGGCGGCTGGGTTGAAAATGGTGAATATCCAAACGACGAAAAAGCGCTCGAAAAGATCGTAAAGGGTATCTCTTACAACAATGCAGTAAGATACTTCGGTTTCGATGTAAAATAATTCATTCAGTCTAAAGAGAGATGGGATATACGCTTACGGGTTATAAGTGTATATCCCTCTTTTTTTAATGAACAAATTATCATGATAAAAAAGCCTTTCTGTCCTGTCCGAACAAAAAGGCTTTTTATAATATTTTACTATTTTCCATCTCTTGTCCGCAAAGATGAATTTAAAATGTGCATCTTTCCTGACATATCCGGCTTATTCGTCGGTTTCTCACCAACTTCTGACATCAGCATGGCTTTCCCAAGTTCTTTTGTCATTCTTACCATGCAGTCCGGACAGTATCTTCCGTAACGGATATCTGCGCCACAGGACTGGCACTTGATATACACCGGCGAACCATCCGGTATTTCAATCCGTCCCTGACGTAAAAAATTATCAATAACATTGACCGGCACACCTGTTTCGTTTGAAATAACCATTGCCGGCTGCGGACCATGTTCTTCCAGATAAGAACGCACCTTACCAAATTGTGTCTGCTCCTGTCTGTGGCAGACCGGACACTCAAACATTTCTCCGTAAATATATTTCATATGAATACCACAGTCCGGACATCTTGGCATCATGTCATATTTATACCGCCCCGATGTTGAAGCTGACTGAAATACTCTTCTGCTATTGTCTGTGTCTTCTTTACTCCTCATATCGGTCCCTCCATATTGTCTGTCTTTTATGGGGCGTAAAATCCACGGTTACAAATCCATCAGATTATCTTTCCCGGATTTCTGCCGTCAAATATCTTACGTCTCTCTGATTTGTCCACGTCGCTAATATACTTTCTGTCCAAATCACTTTCATTTACTACTGGTTCTTCTTTTTCTTTCAATGCATTAAGCAGTCCGTAATTGTCACGATTCCGTATATTGGCTCCACTGTGATTTGCAAGCATCTGACGCTGTTTCATGCTGATATAATGATTAATCAGCTGATTGCGCATTGTCATGCGGCATCCGTACACATATTTTTCTTCTTCCACTTTTACCAGCCGGACAATAAATCCTGTCAGATCATAATTTCTGTCAAAATCCTTAAATACCAGACGCACCGATAAACCGGTTGCATCTTCAATCTCATGATCAACCACAAATGCAAAGCCTGTATCACTTAAATCTTTTAAAATAACATCCATTGCCCTCCGGTTGGTTCCAACACGTGCAATACCTTCCAGACCAACAAACAGTCTGAATGCCTCTCTCCGGTTCACTTCAAATCCCGCACCACTGGCGATTACTTTATACAAAACCCTGCCTTTGGTTTTTACAACCGAACATCCGACACCCTTCCATACAATCGGTGCCTTGTCATTTCTGGAATAGGTCAGGCTTACGGAAACACCTTCTCCGCCCAATCCGACAACTTTTCCTTTCGACATAACCGGTTTTGTTAAAATAAAATTATCATGAACTTCAACTACCTCTGACGGAAATTCCAGCTCCTGCTTCTGGATACTCACATCAAATAAAATACCTGTGCCAACCGGCAATTCTGCTAACCGCATAACATTCTCCACCCTGCTGCATAATGCAGTTCTTCCGTATTATTATTATATTGTTCACAATCCCCCAGCGTTCTTATCTTTTATTTTATCATCTTATTTTACAAAAGGGAAGTATTTTATTAAAATTCCACAAAAAATGCACGAACCGCACTTTTGATTTTGGCGGTCCGTGCAATATCCGAAAGAACTACATTACAGTTATTGTAATTTTTATCTTACTCTTCGTCTTCTTCCGGTTCATCCCAGTTGTGATATACATTCTGTACATCATCTTCTTCATCTAAAAGATTTAAAATTCTTCTCATCTTCTTGATGTCATCCTCTGTTGTCAGTTCAACAACTGTCTGCGGAATCATTGTTACTTCAGCAGAAGCAAATGTAATGCCTTCATTTGTCAAAGCTTCACTGACTGCATCAAAATCTTCCGGTGCTGTTGTAACTTCAAAACAGTCTTCTTCTTCATTGAAGTCATCCGCGCCTGCATCCAGAGCAAGCATCATCAATTCATCGGCATCTTTATCACAGTCTTCTTTCCCAATGATAATCTGTCCCTTATTGTCAAACATAAAGGATACACAGCCCGGTGTTCCGACATTTCCGCCGCCCTTTGTAAATGCGTTACGGATGTTGGAAGCTGCTCTGTTTCTGTTATCTGTAAGGGCTTCAACAATAATAGCCGTCCCATTCGGACCATAACCTTCGTATGTAACAGATTCAAAACTGCTCATATCTGTACTGGCAGCTTTTTTGATTGCTCTTTCAATTGTATCATTCGGCATGTTTGCTGCCTTTGCCTTTGTCACAACCTGTCTTAACTTACTGTTGTTGTTAACTTCCGGACCGCCCTCTTTTACAGCAACCATAATTTCCTTACCAAGACGGGTAAAAATCTTTCCCTTTGCTGCATCATTTGCAGCTTTTTTATGTGCAATATTTGCAAACTTTGAATGTCCTGACATTTCTCATTCTCCTTTATTCAACTCAATCTTTATTTTCATTAAAAAACACCGACAGACATTTTACCACATTTTATGTACTGATTACAAGCCTTTTTGCTGTTTTATCAGCAGCTGCTCGAATTCTGTCATCGGCATCGGCTTATAATAGTAATAGCCCTGTGCCTTATAGCTGCCATAATTCATCAGTAATTCTGCCTGTTCTTTTGTTTCAATACCTTCTACAATCATATCTAACTGCAATTCCTGTATCATGTGAATGACATTGCGGATTACAATCTGGCTTTTTTCTTTTTTAATATCCTTCAAGAAGAAACGGTCAATCTTAACTTCGTCCACCGGCTCATCCTTTAACATATTTAAAGAGGAATAGCCTGCACCAAAGTCATCCATGGAAAAGCGGAAGCCTGCACTCTGAAGCCTTGTAATATTCTTATACAATTTGTCTACGTATTCCGTAAACATACTTTCCGTAACTTCAAGGGGTACATAATACGGCTCTACATCATACTGCTGTGCCAGTTTTTCCAGCACTCCTGCAAAAGACTTCTGATATACATGGCTTCTGGATACATTTACAGAAATCGGCACCGGCGTAATTCCACCGGTCTTCCAGATATGAATGGCTGCGAATACCTTCTCCCATACATATGCATCAACATCCACGATATAGCCGCTCTTTTCCAGCACTGGAATAAATTCATCAGGATAAATAATGCCTTCTTTGACACTATGCCACCGTATCAGTGCTTCTCCGCCAATTATTTCTCCACTGCGCATATCAACTTTGGGCTGTATATAGACTTTAAATTCTTCGTCCCGCAGCGCCATTGCAACATTATTCTCAATACGTTTTTCGCGCATCATTTCTTTACGCATTTTATCATCATAAAACTCATAAATTGCATAGGCTTTTCCCTTAATTTTCTGCAGTGCCATATCAGCATAGTCACACATCAGGCTGATGTCCATGTGATTCTTTGAAATGCAGATGCCAAATGCAGGCAATGCCTTACAAAACAGCGGATACGCACAGATTTTTTCATGGAGTGCAACTGCAATATCCGATAACTGCTTTTTATTCTTAAATGGAAGACAGATTGTAAAAATGTCCGCACGCAGATGACCGACAACCGACATATCCGATTCGTATTCCCGTAT
>OLVW01003146.1_pt1 | contig 10755 bp, 10 predicted proteins | sample 1673301 | NCBI WGS metagenome assembly OLVW01 (sample SAMEA3178941, study PRJEB25190) | human gut metagenome | reverse complement strand
TTTTATGTAGGTCTCTGCTGCGCAGTGCAAAGACATGAGAGGCGGAAGTTGTGGAGATAATAGATAATAAAATTGGTGGGCCGCGGTGCTGGCGCACCGCTTAAAAATCTCTGCCGCCGTAGGGGCGCATTCTATATGCGCCCGTGCAGCTTCCGGCAGGTGCCACGGGCGGATATGGAATCCGCCCCTACGGTATGTTTTTTGTTATCTTTTATCTATTATCTTTCGTCAGCCTTCGCTCCGGGTTGACCCACTTACCCTTTTCGGGTACCGGGTCATAGCCGAATTTTGCAAAGGGCTGGCATCTTAAAAGGCGCCACACCGTTAAAATTAGACCCTTTACAAGGCCGTGTACGGCGAGCGCCTGCATGGCGTATTCACTGCAGGTGGGTATGAACCGGCAGTGATGCCCGAGGTGCGGACTGATATATTTTTTGTAGCCGCGCAAAAGCGCGATGAGAAGGCGGGCGATCATTGCGGGGCCGTCTCGGGCACGGGGGCCGGGGCGGCCTTGTCGGGCAGACCGGCCTTTGCAAACAGCTTGCCCAGCGTTTTGCTCAGCTGGGTGCTTTTCAGGCGGGGGGTCTGGCCGCGGGCGACCAGGATGATGTCATACCCGCCGATGTTCTGGGCCAGGTGCTCCGACAAAGCGGCGCGCATGACGCGGCGGGCGCGGTTGCGCTGCACGGCATGGCCGACCTTTTTGGTGGCCGTCAGCCCGATGCGGGTATAGCCCAGCCGGTTTTTGGCCACATACAAAACGCAGTGCGGATGCACATAGCTTTTGCCCCGGCCATACACCCGGTTGAACTGCCAGTTTTTATCTAAAGTGCGGTAACGCATAGTAGTATCCTCCCAAGGCTTCTCCCTCGGGAGAAGCTGCCGCCCGCAGGCGGCTGATGAGGGCAAACCTTTCGGTCAAAACCCATTTGCGGGAAATTTCCGGAAGGTTTTCCCTCATCCGTCCGTGGTCGGGGCCACGGACACCTTCCCCAAGGGGAAGGCATTCCTACACATATATTATAATGAATCCCGGCTTCTGTAAAGCCATATTTGAAAAAAGGGCTGCCGATTTTACAATCAGCAACCCTTTTGTTCACTTAATTCTCTGAAGTTATCAGACAGTCAGGCTCTTACGGCCCTTCGCACGGCGGCGGGCGATGACCTTGCGGCCATTCTTGGTAGCCATGCGGTTCAGGAAACCGTGGACGCGGCTGCGCTGACGCTTCTTGGGCTGGAAAGTACGCTTCATTTTTCATTCCTCCTGTTGAAATCCCGGTATGGGCTGTTTGCTCAGGGCTTCGCCCATACACTGGGGCAGCCTTGCAGAGTTAGATTATACGCGATTTACCCCCACTTTGTCAAGGGGGTCTGGGCAGAATTTTTCGCTCCCGCGTCAAAGAATTGGAGCTACAGAGAGTTATCCACTACATTTTGTACTATTTACTGTTGAAAATTGCATCTATTGTGGAAAACTTTTATTTTTCTTTGCTCCGCGGAAAAATTTTCAACAATTCCGGCGTATAAAAAAATTCCTACTTTATTATATATAGGTGTTGTTTAAAACCCGGTTTTGTGGTATACTGTATTTAGTATTTCTGCGCCCTGTTTGGATATGGGGCGTTCACTTATAACAGGAAGTGGGGAGTATCGAGAATCATGGATTCCTTCAATGATGTAATGGACGCCGTCAAGGCGTACTGCAAAGGACGAGTATCCGATGCATCATACAGAGTTTTCATCCAGGACCTCAATCTGCTGAATTTTGAGGGCACGAACATCATCATCCTGGAGGTTCCCAACGACGTCGTCATGCGGTTTGCGGCGGCGCGCTATGCCGATCTGCTCAAGGAGGCGTTTGCCTCGATCCTCGGCTTTGAGGTGGAGCTGAAGTTTGTGCTGGCCGCGCCCGCACCGGACGGCGGCAAGGCTGCCGAGAAGCCGAAGCTGGACGAGAACGACCTGCCCAGCGGGCGGTACGAGTTCACGTTCGAGAACTTCATCAAGGGGCCGTCGAACCAGTTTGCGTTTGCCGCCGCGCAGGCCGTGGCCGCGAACCCCTCCGGCGCGTACAACCCGCTGTTCATCTACGGGCCGTCGGGTCTGGGCAAGACGCACCTGCTGAACGCTATCAAAATTGAGATCCAGAAGAACCACCCGGATTTCAACATTGTCTACGTGGATTGTGAAAAATTCACGAACGAGACGATCACCGCCATCAAGACGGCAACGATGGAGCAGTTCCGCCAGCGCTACCGCAAGGCGGACGTTCTTTTGATCGACGACATCCAGTTCCTGGCCGGCAAGGAGAGCACGCAGGAGGAGTTTTTCCACACCTTCAACACGCTGCACAACGATGGCCGCCAGATCGTCATCGCGTCGGACCGCCCCGCGAAGGAGATCAAATCCCTGGAGGAGCGTCTGCGCACCCGGTTTGAGTGGGGCCTGACCGCCGACATCCAGCCGCCGGATTTTGAAACCCGCGTTGCCATCGTCAAGCGCAAGGCCGAGCTGTTGAATCTGGACCTTCCGAACGACGTGGCCGAGTACATTGCGAACCACTTAAAGCAGAATATCCGCCAGCTGGAGGGCGCGGTCAAAAAGCTGAACGCCTACTATCTGCTGGAGGGCATCGAGCCGTGCATCGGCGTAACGACGACGGCGATCAAGGACACGCTAAACGACAGCCAGCCGATCCCGGTCACGATCGAGAAGATCCTGAACGAGGTCGCGCGCACCTACAATGTGATGCCGTCGGACATCCGCGGCAAGAAGCGCAATGCGAATGTGAGCGCGGCGCGGCAGATGACGATGTACATTATCCGCGAGGTGACCGGCATGAGCATGGAGGCCATCGGGCAGGAGTTCCAGCGCGATCATTCCACGGTGGTGTATTCCATCAAAACGATGGAGGAAAACATCAAGCGCGACCAGCACCTGAAAGAGATGTGCAGCGACATCATGAAAAACGTCCGCACCTGACCTACTTTCTTGAAAGAAAGTAGGCAAAGAACTTTCAATATTTTATCCCGGGGACGGGATTTGGGGTGTACTTTACGCAGCATCGCACATTCTCACCCAAGCATTTGGAATTTCTTTGGTTCTTTCTTTGTAAAGAAAGAACACCCCGTTTTTCAACAAAGTTTTCAGTTATCAACAGAGCGTATTCCACGGGGCTTGTTGAAAAAAGGAGTTTTCCGGGTTTTCCACAGAAAAGTCCACAGACTGTTCAAAACAATCCACCCGCGATTTTTCGCGGCGCAATCGGGTCCCGCAGAGTTTTCCACGAAACTAACACCCCCTACTACGACTACTACCATAGTTTAATAGTTTCTGTGAACGGAACCCCAAAATACACTTCCTCACACCTACAAAACACCGCTCCGGCTGTGGAAAACAGAAGGAGCACCCTTCCTAGAGACCGCTGAACGTTTTTTGCCGAGGCTTTTTTCCAAAAAAGCCGGAGAAAGAGATAGAAACATGAAATTTGAATGCGAAAAAACACTGCTGGCCAGCGCCATCGACGGCGTTTCCCGCGCGATCACGAACCGCGCCGCCATCCCCGTGCTGGAAGGCATCTACATGAAAGCCGAGGGCTTTAACCTGACGCTGACCGGCTACGATATGGAAATGGGCATCACGACCACGATTGAATGCAACGTGCTTGTACCCGGTGAAACAGTACTTGATGCAAAACTGCTGAGCGCCATGGTCAACCGTATGCCTGCGGGCGATGTCTGCATTGAGCTGAACGACGAGGGCCAGGCAAAAATCAGCGGCGGTGTGGCAGAATTTGAGATCCCCGCGCTGAACGCCAGCGATTATCCGAGCCTGCCCGTGACCGGCGCCGACAATACGATGACCGTCAAGTGCGGCATGCTGCGCGAGATGATTGAGAAAACCATCTATGCTGTCAGCCAGGACGACAAAAAGCCCGCCCACACCGGCGAGCTGTTCGTCATTGAGCCGGGCAGCCTGACGATTGTGGCCCTGGACGGCTACCGGCTGGCCATTATCCAGCGCGACGTCGAGTGTACCCGCGACATCCGCATCATCATCCCCGCCAAGACACTGCAGGAGCTGCTGAAAATTATGGGCGGCGCGGACGACGACGTGAAGATCGACGCGAACCGCCGCTATGTCGTGTTTACCTCCAACGGCTATACGATCATGAGCCGCCTGATCGAGGGCGACTTCCTCAACTATGAGAGCGTCATCCCGAAGGACAGAAAAACACGTGTTACCGTTGAATGCAAGAACTTCATCGACACGATCGAGCGTGCGTCGCTCATTATTACCGAGCGTTTGAAGAACCCGCTGCGCATCTCCTTTGCCGAGGATCGCGTGACGGTCCGCTGCCAGACGCCGCTGGGCAAGGTCGTGGACGAGTTCGCGCCGGTCTCGATGGAGGGCGACGCGGTAGAGATCGGCTTCAACAACCGGTATCTGCTGGATGCACTGCGCTTCTCGAAGTGTGAGAAGATGGTGCTGGAAATCAACGGACCCCTGAGCCCCGTCAAGCTCCTGCCCGAGGACGGCAAGGACTTTATCTATCTGGTGCTGCCGGTACGGTTCAAGAACGAGGGGTAAAAACAACGCTGCTCCGTAGGGGCCGGGCATGCCCGGCCCGCAACATAAAAAGGCTTGCCCGTTGACGGGCAGTTGCCGCAAGGCCGCGGGCCGGACATGTCCGGCCCCTGCCGCTGCAATAGAAGGAATTGTATGGAAAAGATTCGTATCACCACCGAGTTTATCAAGCTGGATGCGCTGCTCAAGTTCGCCGGTCTGTGCGAGACGGGCGGCGAGGCGAAGGAGCTGATCCAGGGCGGGGCCGTTAAGGTCAACGGCGAGGTCTGCACGATGCGCGGCAAAAAGTGCCGCGCAGGGGATACCGTGGAGCTGGACGGCCAGACCGTGCAGATCGCGGAGGGCGCGTAATGCGCTTAACGCACTTAGAAGTAACGGATCACCGCAATATTGCCCACGCAGAGCTGCACCCCGACCCGCACCTGACCGTGCTGTGCGGCCCGAACGGCCAGGGCAAGACGAACCTGCTGGAGGCTATCTGGCTGCTGACCGGCGGCAAGAGCTTCCGCGGGTCAAAGGACGCGGAGCTTATCAGGCGCGGCTGTGACTTTTCGGTCATCGAGGGCGCTTTTGAGACACAGGACGTGGAAAAATCCATCCGCCTGACCGTGGGCAGCAGGCAGAGCCAGCGCCCGGGCCGCACCGGCAAATTAAACGGCGCGGACGTTGGGCGCGCGGCGGCGCTGGCGGGGAACTTTCAGGCCGTCGTCTTTGAGCCGGATCTGCTGGGGCTGGTCAAGGGCGGCCCGGACGGACGGCGGCGGTTTATGGATTCCGCTCTGTGCCAGGTCTACCGGCCCTACCTTGTGGCGCTGCGGCGGTATATGCGGCTGACGGCCCAGAAGAACGCCCTGCTGAAAAGCTACGATATTACGCCAAACGGCAATATGCTGCTGGACACCTACGACGAGCAGCTGGCCGAGTACGGCGCGCTCATCATGGAGCACCGCTGCAAGTTTCTGGCGGCGGCGGCTCCCATCGCCGCGCAGAATTATAAGGACATCTCCCACGGTGCCGAGGTGCTGTCGCTGAACTACCAGATGTGCACCGCGGCCCCCACCGCCGCGGCGCTGACCGAAAAGATGCGGGCCATGCGCAGTGCCGAGCTGCGCGCCGGGTTCTGCCTGGCCGGGCCGCACCGCGAGGATCTGGAAATTTTGCTGGACGACCAGCCCGCCCGGGTGTTTGGCAGTCAGGGCCAGCAGCGCAGCTGCGTGCTGGCAATGAAGCTGGCCGAGGCGACAGTGGTCGGTGATTTGTTCGGTGAGCACCCGGTTTTGCTGCTGGACGACGTTTTGAGCGAGCTGGACGACGAGCGCCAGACCTACCTTTTGACCCGCATGGGCGAGCACCAGACGATTGTGACCACCTGCGACACCGCCGCTTTTGCGCGTACCAATGGAAAAATTGTGATGGTGAAGAGCGGAGTGGTCGAAGAAGCGTAGGGGCCGGACAGGTCCGGCCCCTACAGGGAGGTGCAGGATTTGTACTTTCACGCAGGCCAGGACTTTGTCCTGAATACCCGGGATGTGATCGGGGTGTTTGATCTGGACACAGCCGGGGCATCGCGGCGCACGGAGGAATACTTCCGCCACGTCGAGAGCGAGGGCGCCGTCGTGGACCTTTGCGCCCCGGGCACGCTGCCCAAGAGCTTTCTTGTCACCGATTTCCCCGACGAGACCATTTATATCAGTCAGTTATCGCCCGCCGCGCTGAAAAAAAGAGCGGAGAGGCTGGAATTTTAAAGTATTACGCCCGTAGGGGCCGGGCATGCCCGGCCCGCAGCATAAAAATTACCGCCCATTTATGGGCAATGACGCAAGGCGTAGGGGCCGGACATGTCCGGCCCGCAGCATAAAAATTACCGCCCATTCATGGGCAATGACGCAAGAGGGAGGGCCGGGCATGCCCGGCCCCTACCGTGCGATACACAAAAAGAGATACCCACCCACAACAGGAGGCTATCATTTCATGGCAGAAGAAATCATCACCGAAACCAACCGCGAGACGGCTACCGACCATGCCTACGGCGGTGCGCAGATCCAGGTCCTGGAGGGTCTGGAGGCTGTGCGCAAGCGCCCCGGCATGTATATCGGCTCCACCGGGCCTTCCGGCCTGCATCATCTGGTCTATGAGATCGTCGATAACGCCATCGACGAGGCACTGGCCGGATACTGCACCCATATTGAAGTGACCATCAAGCCCGGCAACATCATTGAGGTCTCGGACAACGGACGCGGCATCCCCGTGGACATCCAGCCCAAGCTGGGCATACCGGCTGTGACCGTCGTCTACACCGTGCTGCACGCCGGCGGCAAGTTCGGCGGCGAGGACTCCGGCTATAAAGTGGCCGGCGGTCTGCACGGCGTCGGCGCGTCCGTCGTCAACGCCCTGTCCGAGTGGCTGACCGTCCGCGTGCGCCGCGACGGGGCCGAGTATGAGCAGAGCTTCAAGCGCGGCAAGCCGGACGGCGACCTGAAAAAAATCGGCGCGGCGGCTTCTACCGGAACGACAGTCACCTTTAAGCCCGACCCGGAGATGTTCCAGGAAACGACGCTCTATCGCTATGAAACGCTGCTCAAGCGGCTGCGCGAGGAAGCGTTCCTGAACGCCGGTGTCAAGATCACCCTGACCGACGAGCGCCCCGACGCGGACCGCCCCCAGGACGAGCAGTCCGGCGAGATGCGCACCGAGACGATGTGCTATGAGGGCGGCATCCGCTCCTTCGTCAGCTACCTGTGCGAGCGCCGCGACTTAACGCCGCTGCACCCGCAGGTCATGTATATGAAGGGCGAGGGCCAGGGCGCTGTGGCCGAGGTCGCACTGCAATACTACGACAACAGCTACAACGAGCTGCTTTTGAGCTTTGCCAACAACGTCCACACCCCCGAGGGCGGCACCCACGAGGAGGGCTTTAAGCTGGCCCTGACCCGCGTGCTGAACGAATATGGACGTGCCAAGGGCATTTTGAAGGACAAGGACGAGAACCTGTCCGGCCCCGACGCCCGCGAGGGCATCATTGCCGTCGTCAGCGTGAAATTGCAGGAGGCGCAGTTTGAAGGCCAGACGAAGGCGAAGCTGGGCAACACCTTCATCAAGGGCCTGGTCAACAATGTGGTTTACAAGGCGCTGACCGAGTTCTTTGAGGAGAACCCCGCCGTCGCGAAGGCAATTCTGGAAAAAGCGACCCAGGCCGCCCGCGCCCGTGCCGCCGCCAAGAAGGCCCGCGAGCTGGTGCGCCGCAAGAGCGCGCTGGAATCCAACCGTATGCCCGGCAAGCTGGCCGACTGCCATGAAAAAGACCCCTCCAAGACCGAACTGTTCATCGTGGAGGGCGATTCTGCAGGCGGCTCGGCCAAGATGGGCCGTGACTCCAACATTCAGGCCATCCTGCCTCTGTGGGGCAAGATGCTGAACGTCGAAAAGGCCCGCGCGGACCGCATCTACGGCAACGACAAGCTGATGCCCGTCGTGACCGCGCTGGGCACCGGCATCGGCGACGAGTTTGATATTAGCAAAGTCCGCTACCATAAGATCTTCATCATGGCCGATGCCGATGTGGACGGCTCGCATATCTGCACGCTGATGCTGACCTTCTTCTTCCGCTATATGCGCCCGCTGATCGACCACGGCTATGTCTACGTCGCCCAGCCGCCGCTGTTCAAGCTGCAGAAGGGCCAAACTGTCAAGTACGCCTACAACGGCGACGAAATGAAGCTGTTGAGCGCCGAAATGCCCGGCGCGAAGGTCAACCGCTACAAAGGTCTGGGCGAGATGAACCCCGACCAGCTGTGGGAGACCACGATGAACCCCGACAACCGCGTCATCGTGCAGATCAAAATCGAGGATGCCGAGCGTGCGGACGAGGCGTTCAGCATCCTGATGGGCGAGCAGGTCGAGCCGAGACGGCAGTTTATTGAGAAGAACGCAAAGTACGCGAATTTGGATGTGTGATACATCATACGCCGCCCGTGTAGGGGCCGGGCATGCCCGGCCCGCCGCATAAAAAATACCGCCTGTTTATGGGTCATACACCATGGATTACAAAATTCTTCGTCCGCGCCAAAATCCCCGTTTGCAAAATTACGATTATAAAACCGCAAATCATTATTTTGTGACGGTATGCACGCATCATAAGCAATGTGTGTTTGGCGCGGCAGGAAAACCAAATGTCGTCGGACAAATGGCCGCACAAGGAATAAAGGATATTTCCAGACATTTTCCCGGTGTGGGTGTAGATGAATATGTGATAATGCCAAATCATGTTCATATGATATTGGTTTTTCCGCAGGAACAATGTAATTTGTCCGCCGTAGTGGGAAGCTACAAGTCGTATGTGTCCAAAATGTTCCATGTGGAACATCCAGGTGTGACATTGTGGCAGCGTTCATTTTATGATCATATTATTCGTAATGAAAACGCGTATTGTGAAATTAAAAGATATATTCAGGAAAATCCATTGAAATGGAATTTGGATGAATATAACCCCAACGTTTAGCGTAGGGGCCGGGCATGCCCGGCCCGCAGCGTACAAGCAACGATCCGTTTGTGGGAAATAACGCAAAGTTGAGGGCCGGGCATGCCCGGCCCGGGACGTAAAAAGAATAACCCCCTTGTGGGCAACCGACGACTGCGATAAAAACAACCGTTATAATCCATAAGAGGGAAGCAAAGGCAAGGTGGAGGGCCGGGCATGCCCGGCCCCTACAGTGCAGTAAGATCAAGTAAGATCAAGTAAGATTGAGTTAAGGTGATACAATGGAAGAAAACATCATCATGGTGCCGGGGTCCGGTACGAAGGTCATTGTGCGCGATGTGAAGCAGGAGATCGAGACGGCGTTCCTTGACTACTCGATGTCTGTTATCGTGGCGCGCGCTCTGCCCGATGTGCGCGACGGCCTGAAGCCCGTCCACCGCCGCATCCTGTACACGATGCACGAGCGCGGCAACGACCCGCAGCACCCCTACCGCAAATCTGCCGATACCGTCGGTGCGGTGCTGGGCTCGTACCACCCGCACGGCGACGCCTCGGTCTATGATGCCATGGTGCGTCTGGCGCAGGATTTCAGCCTGCGTTACCCGCTGGTGGACGGCCAGGGCAACTTCGGCTCCGTGGACGGCGACCCCCCGGCTGCTTACCGTTACACCGAGGCCCGCATGTCCAAGATGGCCTGCGAGATGCTGACCGACATTGAAAAAGACACCATCGACTGGGACCCCAACTTTGACGAGACCAAGAAGGAGCCCCACGTCCTGCCCAGCCGTTTCCCGAACCTGCTCGTCAACGGCAGCCAGGGTATTGCCGTCGGTATGGCGACAAACATGCCGACACATAACCTTAGCGAGGTGTTGGATGGCTGTATGGCCTTCATCGATGCCCGCGGAGAAATGGAAGTGGCAGATCTGATGCAATATATCAAAGCTCCGGATTTCCCGACTGGCGCAACTATCTATGGATATGCTGGTGTAAAAGATGCTTTCGAAACAGGTAGAGGGCGTATCATCCTGCGGGGTAAAGCTGAAATCGAAACGGAAGGCAATCATGAGAAGATCATTATTACCGAAATTCCTTACCTTGTTAATAAGGCGGAATTGATCAAATATATCGCTGATCTGGTAAATGAAAAACGTATCGAGGGCATTTCCAATGTCAACGACGAGTCGGACCGTAGCGGTATGCGTATCGTAGTTGACGTGAAACGTGACGCGAACTCGAGTGTCGTACTAAATAAATTGTATAAGCTTACGGCTCTGCAATCCTCATTCAGCGTTAATAATATCGCTTTGGTGAACGGCCGTCCGAGGTTGCTTAACTTAAAAGACTTAATCAAGGCGTTTGTTGAGCACCGTCATGACCTACTATCTGGAACACCAGAAGGATGTGGTGACGCGCCGCACCCAATATGATCTGGAAAAGGCACAGGCTAGAGCCCATATATTGGAAGGCTTGATCATCGCTTCCGATAATATAGACGAGGTAATCGCAATTATCAAGTCTTCCAAGAGCCCGCAAGAGGCTATCGAGCGTTTGATCGAACGTTTCTCTTTATCTGAGCTTCAAGCACGTGCGATTGTCGAGATGAGACTTCGTCAGTTGACAGGTCTGGAACAAGATAAATTGCGTGCGGAATATGAGGAGATCGAGAAGTTGATCGCTTATTTGAATGA
>OLVW01003138.1_pt1 | contig 10777 bp, 11 predicted proteins | sample 1673301 | NCBI WGS metagenome assembly OLVW01 (sample SAMEA3178941, study PRJEB25190) | human gut metagenome | reverse complement strand
CGCATAATAACCTGTCTGTAAGTCATATCTATAAATACAGATACAGGAATTCCAAGTCTGTCAAGAATAGCTTCTGCCTGCTCTTTTATATTCGGTTGAATACGTGCTGTTACATTTGCTGTTTTTACTGCCATAGTATGCACCTCCTTGTTTTTTATAGTGTACCACCATGTATAGCTTTTTACAACACAAATATATTTCTATTCCAAAAAGCTATTAATAAGGTTAAGGGAAAAGTACCTAAAATTTATAAAAGCTCATTTTCAATATTGGTCAATTAATTTTTATTGTATAGGAATATTTTTCACTTTAAAATATTTCCATAACTTTCTTCAACTTCGCTATAACTCTTTACTCATCCTTGTTACAATTGTTTCAATATTATCAATACAATTCTGTCTATATTCTTCTCTTACCGTAACTCTCTTTCCCATTAATTCCAAACGTCCTGATTTCAATTTTCGTAAAGGACAACCTCTTGCAGCCGAAACAACTCCCGTTGTCTGAAAGTCTCTTACATCAATAATTCCCATATCTAATGTTTTAAATGCAAACATATCTGTATACGTCTTCAATAGAGATAAAACATCTTTATCAATTTCCTGTAACACTGTCGCATATGCAGAAGCCGCTCCCATATATTGAGTTAATCTATTCTTTAATATCATATAAACTTTTGGTAATGGCATATCTACTTCTTTTAATTTTTCTGCAAAAGCATATTTACTATATATTTCAAAAGGTAATTTTAATCCATAAACCAACGAAAAAGCATTTTGAATGGCTCTACGTGATGAATCATCAGCCATCACTGGTAACACCATTTTTGTTGAAGTCGCAATTGCTATTTGCGTATACATTGAAAAACTTGGATTTGCGTCTAAAAATACCATATCGTAATCTTTCTCGATTGGCTGTATGAAATCGTTTAACCAATTTATAATTGCAACCCATGTATTAGTTCCTGGTATTTGATTATTCGCTAATGTGGAAATAGCATTTGATTGTAATTCCAACATAGCATCTCCACAAAGCAAATCGATATTATCTTGTATATACTGATTATATTCATGCGGTTTTGTTAAATAATCTCTAGGATTAAACAAAGGCACACTATAAGGAGATGGCAATCGCAATTGAAAATATCCACCAATTGTTGCTCTTTGGATTGTACCTTGCCTCATTAATAAAACTTCACCACCTCCTTGATTTAACCCTCCCAATAAAAGTTCAGATAAATTTGCTTAAGGACAAACATCTATAGCTAATATTTTCTTTTCAGGATTTTGAAAAGCATATTCATTAATTATCTGAAATGTTAATGTAGTTTTGCCAGTTCCGCCTTTATTATTCCAAAATATAACTCTTTCCATTTTCAACCTCCAAATAGCATTTATAAATTTACTCAAATTATAAGTTACGTACTTTTATACTTTTGTCAAGTACTGTTTGTACTTTTATTATGTACTTTTTGTACTTATATCATATTTATTATTATTATAAAATAACCATATATCCATAATAATAGCCAATATGCATCTTAAATTAATTCTCACCTCATATATCTACTTTTGCAATAAAAAAGCTACCCTCCTCAAATCCACTTTAAGGAAGATAGCTAATACCTTTTATAAATTTCTTTCCTGTTACATTCCCCGGAAGCGCTGATACCGCTGTTCTGCCAGTTCTTCACCGCCCATCTGCTGATATTTCACCAGAAATCCTGCAATTTTACGTTTCATATATAAAGTAACACGATTCATATTGTCACTGCTGACAACCGGAAATTCCGGCAGAATCTGTTCGATAATGCCCAGTTCCTTTAAATCCTGTGCTGTCAGTTTCATTACCTGCGCCGCTTTTTCTGCTTTGGATGCGTCCTTCCACAAAATTGATGCAAAACCCTCCGGTGAGAGAATTGAATACACCGAATTTTCCAGCATCCAGACTTCATTTCCCGCCGCAAGTGCCAGCGCACCGCCGCTTCCGCCTTCTCCAATGACAATCGAAAGCACAGGCACTTTTAAATCTGCCATTTCAAACAGATTCTTTGCAATCGCTTCACCCTGCCCGCGTTCTTCCGCACCGATACCACAGTATGCACCCGGTGTATCCACAAGGCACAATACCGGACGTTGAAACTTTTCTGCCTGTTTCATCAGACGCAGTGCTTTACGGTATCCTTCCGGGTACGGCATTCCGAAATTACGCACAATATTCTCTTTTGTCGTTGCACCTTTCTGCTGTCCGATTACAGTCACCGGCTGTTTCCCAAAAAATGCGATACCGCCCACGATTGCACCGTCATCACGGTACGCCCTGTCACCATGCAGTTCATAAAAATCTTTGGTGAGATATCCGATATAGTCAAGCGCCGACGGACGTTTACCGCTTCTTGCAATCTGCACCTTTTCCCATGCCGACAACTGCTTCTTTTCATTTTTTGCCGCCAACAGTGCTTCTTCTTTTTTAATATCAATTTTTTTTGCATATATGTCATCTAAATACTGCTGATAGCGGCTCATTGTTTCTGCCTGTGGCTTTTTATGCAGCCGCAGCAGTGTCGATAAGGTCTGCTTTAAAAATCTGCGTTCCACGATATTATCAATCAATCCATGTTCCAGTAAAAATTCCGTCCGCTGAAATCCTTCCGGCAGTTCTTCCCCTATGGTCTGTCTGATAACACGCGGTCCAGCAAATCCGACCAGCGCCTGCGGTTCTGCAAGAATAATATCACCCAGCATGGCAAAGCTTGCCGTCACGCCGCCGGTTGTCGGATTGGTAAGCACGGTAATATAAAGTCCGCCTGCCGCATCAAATTTTTTCAGCGCCGCCGCCGTCTTTTCCATTTGCATGAGTGATACAATGCCCTCCTGCATTCTCGCGCCCCCGGAACAGGTAAATATTATCAGCGGAAGCTTTTCTACCGTTGCCCGCTCAATTGCCCTTGTCAGCTTCTCCCCCACGGCATATCCCATGCTTCCCATAAGAAATCGTGTATCGCACACTCCGACTGCCGCTTCCATGCCGTCTATTTTTCCTTTTCCGGTAATCACTGCTTCATTTAAACCGGTGTCTCTCTGTAAATCCCCAAGTTTTTCTTCATATCCTTTAAAATGACAGGGATTGCCGCCGGTAAATTCTTCGTCCCATTCTTCAAATGTCTGTGCATCAAACACCATTTTTATCCGCTCATACGCGCCTATTTTCATATAATGTCCGCATTTCGGGCAGACATAAGCATTCTGCGTAAAATCTTCCGTCAGAATCATTTCATGACAGCTTTCGCATTTTGTATACAATCCGTCCGGGACATTCGGCGCTTCCGCCTGATTCTGATGCCGCACCGGCTGATTTTCCTTTTTAAATAATCCTTTTAAATGCACACTCTATCCCTGCCTTTTATTTTAAAATTAATCCCGTTTTAAGCGGTTTCTTCAAAATTTTTCTCAATAAAATCTGTATGAACCGCACCGCTTTCAAATTCCTTATTTTTTAAAATCTCATACTGAAAGTCCAGATTGGTCGTTACACCTTCAATAATAACTTCTCCTAAAGTACTTCTCATCTTTTTCAATGCTGATTCACGATCTTTATCATATACCATTACTTTCATAATCATTGAATCATAATACGGTGGTATTATATAGCCCGGATAAACTGCCGTATCAATCCGCACACCGTTTCCGCCGGGAATATGCAGTTCCTGAATCGTGCCCGGACACGGCGCAAAATTTTTATCCGGATTTTCGGCATTAATACGCACTTCCATCGCATGACCCGTCAGATGAATATCACTCTGGCGCAGTCCGAGTTTCTCTCCTGCAGCAATGCGAATCTGCTCTTTTACCAGATCAATGCCTGTGACAAGCTCTGTCACCCCATGCTCCACCTGAATCCGCGTGTTGATTTCCATAAAATAAAACTGTCTGTGGCTGTCTAAAAGAAATTCCACCGTCCCGGCATTGCGGTATCCGACTGCTTTTGCCGCCCGAACCGCCATTGCTCCCATTTGTTCCCGCAAATCCTCGTCCAGCGCGATACACGGTGATTCCTCAATCATTTTCTGATGTCTGCGCTGTACCGAACAGTCGCGTTCACCCAAATGAATCGTATTGCCCTCATTATCCGCCAGTATCTGAAACTCGATATGTTTTGGATGTTCAATATATTTTTCAATGTACATGGAATTGTCGCCAAAACCATTTTCGGCTTCACGCTGTGCATTTTGAAAATTTTTCTCAAAATATACTTTATGTAACTCAAAAACTTAACTATCTTCACTCAAAAGAGTGATTGCTTTAACGCAATCACTCAATCTCAAGCGAAGAAATTTTCTCAACTTACTTAACGCCAACCTGTAGTCCAGTCATTAACATCAGGGTCACCAGCATTATCAATGTTAGCCTCACCGCTCAAATCTGTAACACCATCGAATGAAGAGTACCCCAACTCAGCGGCTACTCCGTCATTTGTGTGTACGGATGGGTAGTATGCATAACTGTAATAATAATTAGACAAAGGTGTCTCAGCCGCTCTACTTGCCTGCATCGTAGCAGAATCTTCTCCTACGAAGAACAGGATATAAAGCAACATCGCCAAAACAACGGTCGCAATTATAGCAAAAACGTGCTTAGTTATGCCGTGAAGTAAATCAATCAAAGCGTCCATAAACTCACTCCTTAGAAAAAGTCTGTCGGCAGTTTGGAATACCAACCCACGCCAATCAAGATGAACAAAATTATGTATATAAGATATATACTACGCTCACCCCAAAGACGTAGCTTCTCAGCGTTCTTTTTCATAATGTCAGTTTTGCGTCTCGTAAGCTCGACCTTAAACGTCAGCAATGCATCGCCGTTATCGATACCCTGAAGAGCCTGTGTCGCAACGTTACAGAAGTTGACTATTGTAGCACTATGATACCTCTCACGCAGATGTGGTATGGCTTCATGGTCTTCATACATTGTCAAGTTATTCAGAAAGAACTTGGCAAATTTCATCATAGTTTCCTTCATAATCGGGTCTGAAGCTATCTGCAATGTATCTATGTAAGACTCTACAACAGTTTGCAAACGAGCTTTACTTCCCAGACGAAGCTTAGAGTACATAAGCAGATACAAATCGATAAAATAGGTATCAATTATGTCGTCTTCATCCTGTATCTTCTGCTTATAATACGGAATATAAGCAAAATAAACTATAAGCAAAACTGCCCCAATCGCCCACATGAGCTTAAAGAAGAACCCGAAAATCAAGCAAATAAGTGCTCCAAACAAGCAGAGCATAAACTTACCCTTTAATTCTTCTGGTGTTAAGTTTCGACCAAGTATCTCACTGCGTATTTCAAGACGATTGATAATATCTTTATGCTTCTCATAAGCCATTTTTGGAAGAACTATACCGTGAAAAGCATCAGCTAAAGCAGCGAAAGTAGCGAGCTTATTCTTTTCCCTGTTACGTATCTTACGCTGTTTATTCTCTTCATCAGCAATAGCATTTGCTTTAGAAACACCCTTACTCGACTCGAATACCCCGAAATAAAGAAGTACCAAGTACACGGCTACAAGAGTACCCACAAATATCAGAAAATACAAGAAAGTCATCGAATACCCCCTAAATAGCTTTTGATTTGATTGTTGATATGAAAGACAGTACCCCGAAGATTACCAAGGCAATCGCAACAAGCAATACATTTCCCTTAGTGGTTGTCAGGAAGAAGTACCTTGAAAACTCATCTGTGAACATCAGGAATACGAAGTAGGCTGCAACAATTCCGCATGAAACAATAAATGAAGTCTTCAACACAGCAAACTCAGCATTATTTGTATATCTCAGCTCACGTCTCAGTCTATTTGTCTCAGTAATATCATCGAAAATCGAAATCATATCCGACTCGCCAATTTCTTCATAGAAAATAGCCTTCTGAGCGAAGTCTCTGAATATTGCTCCCAAACTGTCTGAAAGGATGTACATAGCATCTGCAAAAGAGTAGCCTCTGTCCTGAATGTTTATTACAAACGCTCTAAAGTCACCTTGAACTGATGGGGCAAAGTTGTCTGTGTACTTAACGATGGCATTACGAACACCAGAGCCAATCTCAGGAATGATAAGGTCAAGAGCATCCATAATATCAGCTTCTCTTTTCTCCATTCTTTCTGACACAACTACTCTGGTCATTACCAACGAAACAACAAACACAATAGTAAAGATAACTGGTATCAGCAACATATTCATCTCAGCTGCCATAACAATCACGATACTCATTACCAAAGCAACGAATATCCAGAACGAAACATAACCTACAACAGTTACCCCATTACGCTTGAGTCCAAGAGCTATTAACTGCTCATTAATCCAATCGTACCTCTTCGCTAAAAACGAACCTCTGTGCATATAAATGTACTTTGTCAGAGCGTACTCTCTATTAACAGAGTACGTTCCAATCTTCTTACCCACTGCTTTTGCAAGCTTACTCAGAATAAGCTGCAACTGTGTGGAGAAGAAATATACACACAAAAACGAGAGTACGATAATTCCGATAACTATAAGATTTCTCAAAATTACCCCTCCTTACATATAATCGAGCAAGGAACTTACAGCAGAATCGGTCTTCTTAGCCTGCTCGGCTTTCTCAGCGGCTACCCTAGCCTCTTCCTCGGCTTTAAGTTTCTGTATCTGTGATGGCAAGTTTGTTGCACCTTCAACTCGTGCTGGTGGGTGTACAAACATACTCAATTCATCAGAACTGATACCCGCCATGTAGAATCGCTGTATCAGCTCATCGGAAATTGGGCGAACCTGCTCGAAATATCCGTGAATTTTCGTTGTTCGACCATTTGCATCCTTATCGACTTGACCTGTAAGCACGTACCTGAACAAAACGTTCGTTTCTGCCTTACCGCTATCATCAATTCTACCCGTCAATTCCTCAACTGCCATAACATGACGTGAACCGTCATCAAGTTTCATCTGAGAAACAACAATATCGATTGACTTGGTAAGTGAAGCTGCATAATCCTGAATACTACCTCCAAGGGTAGAAAGCTCAGTCGCCATACGCTCAATAGCATCTGCACCATTTGATGCATGGAACGTACTCAAAACACGGTGACCAGTTTTCAAAGCTCTGTTCATCTGGAAGAACTCCTGAGGAGTACGAACCTCACCTGGGATAATAACATCAGGTGTGTTACGAAGTGTATGAGCTATCATATTAGCCATAGTCGGTGTTGTCGGGTCATTTGCAAGCTTCTGGTCAACATCTGATGCTTCCCAATGCAATGCGTTTCTCAAGTTAGTACCCGTTTCTGGACTACGCTGATATACCATGATTTCCGTTGGGTTCTGAATAAGAATAAGCCTCTGGTCTTTAGGTATTTCCCAAACTATTGCATTAAGCAATGTGGTCTTACCTGACGAGGTCGGTCCAACGCAAACCAATCTGATATTAGCTTTACCACAAAGTCTAAGGAAAGCTGCAATCTCCTCGGTCATTGTACCGCTCTTACAGAAATCTTCGAACGTAAGCATACTAGGAGCATACTTACGAATTGTAACTGATGTGACAGGAAAATCAAATCCTGCAGTCATATCTGGTGTAATAGCAGAGCTATTAACCGCTGAAAGACGATACCCCTTGCCCGCTGTTCTGGTGTTCAACAGAGGGTTTGTGACTGTCATACGAGGTACAGTACCTGTAGGAGTATAAATAAGTCTGTCGATTGTAGAATGCAATTCCATATCAGATACAAACTGATAAGGTTTACCATTCTTATCTGTATAGAGGAATGCCTTACCTCCACGAATTACCCAGATTGTACGATAGTCGTTTATCTGAATTTCCTGAACGCTATCATCTTCCAAAGCATCTTTCAAGATACCGTAGTCAACAATATCTGTACGCAAGCGGTCAATAAGCTCGTCCTGTAACGAATCACCGTTCTCATCGACAAACCCCTCAACCAGCTTGTTCTCGTTTCTTACATACTGAATGATAAGGTTATCGGTGAACTGATGCTGACGTTTTCTATCCCAAGAATAGTAATCAGCAGGAGTCTTATCTGTCAGCAACCTACGACAACCAAGCAGATACGTTGCGTACGGCATTGCATCAACGGTGCTGGCATTAGATGAAATACCATACCTAGCTTGTGCCCTAAAAATATCGGTCAATTCAAGCATTATTTCTCGCCGTCCTTTCTGCCAAATCTCTTACGCTTTTTCTCAAGCTTTTCCGAAGTATCATCAGGAACACCATCAACGGCATCGAATAAGTCGAGGTCATCTGTTTGCTCCTGATACTGTTTCATATACTCATCAGCAACAGGTGTTGAACTTGTAGGCTGTGCAACAGACTCAGGCTCCTTCGTCTCTGTCTTATTACTAGTGCCGTTTAGCTGAGCACTTGCCTCATCCAACGTAGTAGCTATCTCTGGAAAATCTCCATTAGCGTCTGCGAACTTCTTGGAGAGAGTACCCTCTACCTTGCCGTTCATAATATCTTCTACTGTCAATTTACCCTTATGGAACTCAATTTCTGCTTCAAGATTGAGAAGATGACTTACAATATCATCAACACAATCTGTAAACTCCTGTATATCTTCGCTATTGCTAGGGTACATATAAACAGGCTTACCTGTCGCACATACCCTTGCTATATCCAAAGACATACCCACATGAGCAAGGTGCTTAAACTTGTACTTATTGAAAAGCGACTCCCAATCTGTCTTAATATCGTCAACAGTATTGCTTGTAATAACGTACCTAGACTTATCAGGTGGGCAAGAACATATCGTATTGTTTCTCTCGAAGTTAGCGATGTTAATCAACACACTCGGAGCATTGCTCCACACCTGAATTACCTTTTGCGACTGCTGCATTGCTGCCGTAGCTATTGCACTCGGTTCACTGCAAATATCAACCAAGACAATATCAAATGTCGCTGTGAGCTGTGGAAATGCAAGAGAAACCATGCTCTCTGTATCATTCGTCGACAACAGGTCAACGATACTTCTGTCCTTAATTATGGAAAGCACAGCAATGTTTGAACTGTACCCTGACTGATGCAATACACTCTTCTTAGTAAAGCCCATATCAAACCAGTCATATCTGTCCTTCGGCTCGTAATTCCAGTAATTCGTCTTCAGGAGAGTATCCTGACATGAGTTAAGGATAGATGTATCAACCACGCAAACCTTAACACCCTTCTTAGCCAAAGCAATCGCTGTATTAGCCACGAGAGTAGAAGTACCCAAGCCGTCTTTTACCCCTTTAAAGGCTACGATATTATAGTAAATATTGTAGCCTGTGCTTCTGCTCAGACCCGAACCACTGACACCTTTAAGAACATTTGTCAAAACATCTTTAGGAGATGCAAGACGAACGTCATCAGCCTCAGTATATTCCTTTTTATTACCTGAGAATAAACCCAAAGCAATCTCCTCCTTTCATTGCAAGCATCTCATTAAGATGCACTTGCACTCTTATTTCTTATAGCATCCTGAATTGTAGACAAGCTATCGATGATGCTGCTAGAACTTGTTCTAGGCAACAGAGTCATCAAATATGTAGGACTCTTCTTGCTCATAATTGCAAACCTGTCAGCTTCCTCGGCAGTCGCCTGAATAAGAATAGATGACGGAGTAATGCTGGACAGGAAGTCATCATTATTTATCAGAGTATCCTGCTCTGCTTTACTTCTGCTGATAAAGTCGTAGTAAATATCAAATATACTATCTCCCTCGCTGTTCAACATATCGAGAACAGTAACCTCAGAGAAAAGCATATCGGTAACCGTTGATGTTGAAGAATTATTTTCATCTGAAGTCTGATTTCTTAAATTAGCTTCATCATCTTTACCCACGATAGGCAGGTCTGTAGATACAACATCATAAGTAGCTCTGATATTTAAAACATCGCCTGGTACAACCATCTGACCACCAAAATCGTCTGTAGTAGTCATCTTGATATTAAGCAACTCGCCGTCCATAGAGTACAGATAGCTATTTTTCTTTGTCTGCTCCTGCATTGTGGAATCCCAGAAAAGAACTGTGCCGCCTCTCATAAAATAAGATGCATATCTCTGACCCACAATATGTGACCTATCGTCCCAAGAAACAATAGACTGCTTCTTAGTGCCATCTGAAAACTCGATTGTTCCGTACTGAGCAAACTCTTTATAATACATTGGATATTCTTCAATCATATCCTCCGTAATCATCGCATTCGCAGCGACATCGTCCTTCAATCTTACAACAGATACTGTCTTACGTGTTTCTGAAGCAGAAATTGCAACCAAAACACAAACAATAACAACCGTAGCAAGAGCTATAAAGATACCCACCAATCTGGACTTAGCTCTAGATGCCGTACTTGTTTTTACCTTCATCTCAAATCACCCTCCACTTTAACCTTTCTTTTGATTTTCAAACACATCACCGAAGTTCCCGCATCTGTTTTGTCTAACTTTATAGACTTAACAAACGCATCCTGTAACTCAGGATAGATGCTACTAGACTCAACTCGTTCGGCAAGCTCCTCAAGCAGTACCCCAGTATCATCATATATTCGCACAAGAGTACCCCAGTTTACAAGCTTCATCTGCTTCTTTAGCACCATTCTCATCACCCCTTTACTATGTAATGTTTTCTCGAACATATAACTGGACGTGACCCTTTTCAAGTATTGGAAGTATCAGCCCTTCCTCGACTGTTACGCCAAAAGACTTAACAAGTTTACCGTCCACCACATATTCAATATATTTTGGAATCGGATT
>OLVW01003124.1_pt1 | contig 10818 bp, 7 predicted proteins | sample 1673301 | NCBI WGS metagenome assembly OLVW01 (sample SAMEA3178941, study PRJEB25190) | human gut metagenome | reverse complement strand
AAACTCGATTTTTCGTCAGATTGTACAATGAGGAGTTGTTGACGGAAGCGATAGCGTTTTCAGCGGCATTGGCTATCCGACCAGTAAGTTTGCGGTAAACGGCATGACCAAGAGCCTTGCGCGCGAACTCGGACGCAGCGGCATACGCGTAAATGCGGTCGCACCTGGCGTTACAAGAACGGATATGGTCGCGGCGCTTCCTGCTGAGATTGTGGAGCGTATCTCCGCACCGATACCACTGGGGCGTATCGGCGAGCCGGAGGAAGTCGCAAATGTGTTTCTGTTCCTCGCAAGCGACATTTCCAGCTATGTCACTGGAACCGTGATCTCAGTGGACGGAGCCGCTCAGACCTGATGACCAGTCGCTCCGCTTAAATCAAAGAATTGACCGCCAGGCTCAGAGTCTGGCGGTTTTGCATATTGAACCAGGGTAATTAAAAAGCTATTCCCGCTCTTCCTTGAGACATTCCACCATGTCTATCTTTTTCAGCTTCCGCGCGGAAAGCGCAAGGGACAGGACGTAGGCTGCCGCTATGAAAACGGCGCTGATCAGAAGCGTTTTTCCGGTCAGCAAAATTGACATCATTACACCGCCAGAAGCTGCGTTTGCGCGGGCTATCATGTCTTCAAGCGCAAGTCCGAGTGGGATCCCCAGCGCAAATCCCACCGGCACCAGCAGGTGATTTGGAGACAGTACCAGCCGGCGTAACTCCTGGTCGCGGTAGCCGAGCACTTCCAGCGTGGAAATGCTGCGGCGGTTCTCCTCGATTATCATTCCTGAAAGCAGTATCACTACCAGTATGCATATGAGCGAGCCGATGACTTTCACGATGGAAAGGACTACCCGCGCGGTGTTAAGAGCGCTTTCGGTGCTGCGGCGGTAATCCTCCAGCGAGGCGCTTTTTCTGAGAAGCTCCGGCGGGATATTGAGAGGTCCTTCGCTGATTATCACGTTGAATCCTTCCGCGTTCCTGCCTATGATCTGCGCGACGTTCGCTTTGCTGGTTATCATCAGCGAGAGCACGTCGTTTTCTACGATGTCGCTTATCGTGATGGTGGTGTGCTCCATTGATATCAGATCGTAGAATGTAAATTCATCGCCGGATTCCACGCCGAATATCCTTGCGGCGGAAGATGTCATATAGAACCCGCCGTATTCCATGGAAGCGCCGGAGATTGTTTCAGCTGTAAGCAGTGGGCAGCCCTCGTCGTATCCTATCAGATTGAACATGCTGTCAGTGCCGTCCACCCCGAAAGATACGTCCATGATACCATATCCCCCGTAGTTGTTTTCGGACTGGAAATCCCTAAAGCCGTACTCGTACTGACCGCCCATCATAGCCAGCGGGACTTTGTTGTCAAGCATATCATCGTAAGCGTCCTGATACACTCCGGCTAAAATTACCGCCATCGAAGCGACCGCGATACCGACTATCATGGTAAGGCTGCGTGAAATGTTGCCGCAAAGACTGCGAATGCCGTACAGCAGCGGAAAAGGCAGCCTGCTACGGCTCAGCATATGCGCGGTCTTTCCCTTTGCGGAGCCTTTCAGCAGCGGGACGATATCCTGTCCCAGCGCCCTTGCGAGCACTAGCAGCGCGCTTGCCCCATAGGCGGTGGGAGGAATTAGCAGCGCGGAGATAAGTATTCCGACAGGCACCTTCACCTGATACACGATGTGCTCCGCAAAGCTGAACATATACAGATTGAACAGCTTCGCAAAGGGATAGCACAGCGCAAGCCCAAGGACGTCTCCGAAAACGGCGGGGATAAGCGCGTACCACATATAGTGCCGAATAAGTTCGCCCCGACGGTATCCCAGAGCCATCAGTGTGCCGATGGTCCGGCTTTCCCGCCTGACTGTCCGTCCGAGCACCATTGCTATAACCACGACAACGACCAGCATGATTATAGGGCTGTAGACTGAGAATTCTGCCTCAATGTCAGCTGCCTGGCTCAGCAGTCCTCCTGTTCTTGGGTTAGCGGATTTCCCGATGTATTCCAGTGTTCCGTACCTGCTGTAGACCGCGGCGCGGAAATCCACTTCCTGCGCCGTATCCGGATATTTCACCGAGTAGTAGCTGGAATACCCGCCTATGGAGCGCATTGTGTTTTCGCTTATTAGCGCAATGCCGAAATCGGTGCTGTTGGGGAAGCTGTCCTCGAAATTGGCGTACATCGCCGCGTAATCCGGTTTTAAGCACAGTCCGTTTATCTCGAAGTCAATTCCGGCAAGCGTTATGTAGTCGCCGACCGACAGTCCCTGAGCCTTTGCGTAGTTGTACGTCAGGAGAACACAGTTGTCCCCGCTGAGCGGCTTGCCCTCCAGAATGACCGCCTTGTTCGTTTTCTGCGCGTCTGCGAACAGCCGGACAGTCGTTTCGCCGTAAGATATATTCCGAAAGCGCTGACGTTCAAGAATAACGTTAAATTCGCTTTCTAGCGCGGTTATGTCCTGGTCGGAAATGGGCGATGAAACGGTGAACTGACCGTCCTCAAGGTCGCTTTCCTCAAACAGTCTGGTGTAAGCCCCGCTGGCAGTCCTGCTGACGGAAAACGCGCCTACCCACAGCATTATGCAAAGCGCGGTCAGGAGCGAACCGGTGAGGTAAAAGGACAGGTTCTTTCTCAGACCCCGAAGTATCTTCTTTTGCAGAGTCATCAGATGTCCAGCTCCTTTACCGGTTTCCTTGTGTTGATGATGTTTTCTACTATCCTGCCATCGTGAATGCGCAGGATACGGTCAGCCATGGGCGCTATGTTTTCATTGTGGGTAATCAGCAGAATGGTCGTGCGATACTTGACGTTTATTTTCTGGAGAAGCTGAAGAACGTCCCGCGAGGTCTTTGAATCCAGCGCGCCCGTAGGCTCGTCGCAGAGCAGTATCGCGGGATTCTTTATCAGCGCGCGGGCGATGGCGCAGCGCTGCTGCTGACCTCCGGAAAGCTGCTCGGGGAAGTGTGCAGCGTGCCTTTCAAGTCCCAGGTCTTTCAGCAGTTCTTCAATGGAAAGCGGGGCTGCGGATATATCCCGGACTACCTTGATATTTTCCCGCACGGTGAGTTCTCCTATCAGGTTGTATGTCTGAAACACGATGCCGACCTTATCGCGTCGGTATTCCCGGAGTTCCTTTTTAGATATGGAGCTGAGATCGCAGCCGTCAACGATTATCGTGCCATCGTCCGCGCTGTCAAGCCCGCCGAGCATGTTCAGCAGTGTGCTCTTTCCCGAGCCGGAGGGACCGAGAATAACGCACATTTCACCCTTTTCAAGCTCCAGAGAAGCGTGATCCAGTGCGAAGATCGTGTTTTCTCCCTCGCCGTATTTCTTTACAACATCTTTCATCTGAATATACATTTCAGCACGTTCCTTTCCCGTTATCCGTGTTTCCGCTGAGGTAGTCGAGCATCATATCGAATATCGTCCTGAGATTCTTCTCGAACGCTTCCTGACAGAATGCGCCGCGGTTCTCTATCGCAAGGTTTACAAGCTTCGCGAAGTTTGCGATGTAAGCGTAGTCCACGTCCTCGCGCACGCCGTCCACATATTCCAGCACAAGCTTTGTGGTCTTTACAGCGTGTTCCTGGGAGAAAAACTTCCGGGTCTCCTCCATTTCCTGCATGACCGTTATGTCGTCCGGCGTGAAATGGAACGAGAACGCTGTGTCCGGACGAAACAATTCCACATAGTACTTGTAGAACTCCGCTATCGGTATTTTGTCCCAGCCGCCGATTTTGTTTCTCAGTTCCCGCTCTGACGCGGCGTCGAAGTCGTCCATTATTTCAGCCACAAGCTGACCCTTGGTCGCGTAAAAATTGTAAAAGGTGCCTTTGGCTATGCCGACGCTCTCCGCAAGTTCGGCGACCGTTGTCTTGCGTATCCCTTTCGTCTTGAACAGCCGGAGAGCCGCTTCCTTTATCTGCCGGCTTATCTCATGGCGTTTTTTCTCGCTGAAAATTACGGGCATTATCGTTCCCTCCTGCCTAAAATGACTGTTTTGTATACGGGTCATTTACATTATACCTCACTAACTCATCGTTTGTCAAGAACGGTAAACAAAAAATCAGCAGAACTTATTTCTGCAGCAGGTTATTTGACTTTTCTTCAGCGAAGCATTATAATTTAAAAAAAGATTCTGAGGTTTACGGGTGAGGGTATGGTTTTAAGGAAGCTAAAATTCAAAAAAATTTTGAGTAAAATATGTAAAGCTATATTGACAATATCATTCTCGACCTTCATGATTAATTCCGGATAATGTTTCTGGTCAACAATGAGATGAACTGTCGTAATCATCAGCACGCTTTCCTGCGGGATTCACCGTCCGCCACCATATAGCGGCAGTGATCCCGGAGCCTGTCGAAAAATCTGCGCATGCCGATACCGGACTTCCGCGCCTCGCCCGGGTTTAGGTTGGTTGTGACAATAAGCAGCTTGCCGGAGCAGTCAACGCGACGAACACGCCGCAAATCCACCCAAACAAAACGTTGATACGATCGTCCTTATGACGTCCTGCAAAGCTCTTCTGACAGCGACTTGCAGCCATCCTATTTGGGTTGCTCGTGCGATATGCCTTACAGCCAGATGGGCGCACGTCACCGTGCGCCCATCATTTTGTTCAGTTTTCGTCAGCGGATCATGCGCTCAGCCCGACCACCCATCTGAGTACCATACTGGCGTCGGCACAGTTGACCATACCATCGCCGTTGAGGTCAATTAGCTGGAGGTTTTCGCCCGAATCAAGCCCTACTGAATAGCGCAGCAGCGCAACCGCATCGTAAATGTCAAGAATGCCGTTGTTGTCAAAGTCGCCCTGCCTGTCGCTGTATCTGCATACCATTACTGCGTATTCACCCGGAGCGCTCATGCCCGGTATAACGGCAGTGCCGTCCTCTGCAAGCTTTACGCAGGTCTGGAATACGAGCTTGCCGTCTACCAGCTTGTAGACATTCGCGAACTCGCCTGCATACTGCTTCCGGAACGCAAACCTGATCTCGGCAGGAATATCAGCGCTTATCCTATATTTGCCGCCCGATACCCCGCGCAGCGAGCTGGTGTCAACAGAACCGGGAAGCAGCGAGAGATCGGCTGCGGCTACAGTTGTTATCTTCGAGCCGTCAACAAGCCAGCTCTTTGTACTGTCGTAAACGAACTCGACCTTTACCCTCCTGTCTGCGATCGCCTTGATGACCTCTGCGGGCACTGTGGTTTCGCCGCTCATGGAAATAGTCGCACTGCCGCCGTTCTGTCTGCCAAGGTCTGCGGCAATGTCCGACCATGTCTTCTGCTCGCCATTTATTGAGGGATTTCTTTCGGTCGTGTTATCTCTGCTGTGTGATCCTCCGCTTGCATGGCCGCCCGAGCTTCCGCCGCCCTTCTTGGGAGTTATAATGTAGCCGCACACCGTGCAGTACTCAGCCTGTGTGGCGGTAGCTTCGCCGCTTGAAACATGGCTCTCCGTTGCGGTCACGGCGTCGCAGTATTCGCACTTGTGCCAGTGACCGTTCTTGTCGTATGTGTACTTTACCGACCACTTGTGGTCTGTCTTTGCAATGATCACGTCCGCAAGAGAGACCTCCGTCGCTGCAGCCTCGTCGCTGTAATACTTTGCGCAGGTTTCACACTCCCAGTACTCGATATTGCCGGTATTCTGGCAGGTAGCCTGCACGGCTGCATGATGAACGAGCTTGCCGTGTCCCGAATTTACCGTCTTGAAAACAGCCTCGCTGGCGTTCAGTTCGTCAGTTTCCTTGAAGCGGAGATATGCGGTAACGTCCTTGAGGTGAGCCACGGTCGTGGTGTTCACGCCGCTCCATGTCGTGCCGTCAAAGCTGTATTCAACGCCCTTAAGCCCGGTCTTTATCGCCGCTGTAAGTTCGCTGCCGTCGTTGGTGAATACTATGTCGAACGCAGCGGGATCGGGCGCGTCCTGGTTATCCTTGTCGGTCAGGGTGATCTTAACGGTAAATGTAACGCTCTCATAATTATCCGCAGCAAGCGTGATTGTGAACGAGCCTGTCTTGCCTATATCGTCAACAGTGTTCGGACCAAGATGGAAAGTGAACTTTCCGTCAGAATAGCAGGAACCCGGAATAATTCCCGCGCTTATCGTCCCGTCCTTTTTAGTTCTGACTACGGTTACCTGCCCCATATTCTCAGGAAGTCCTGCAACGCTCACCGTTATATCCTTGTCAGTTGACCACCTGTACGAAACTCCGGTATCGGGAAGCGTTTCAGCCCCAGCCTTTTCTATCGTGAACTTCCAGCTGTCGGCGGTAAGACCGGAAACCGCCTTATAGTTGCTGCCTTCGGCAGCGTCTATCTTAAATGTATACGTTCCTGCACTGAAAGGCTCTGCTTCCTTGCCGCTCTCACCGTAATACTTTACGGTGATTTCGCCCGCGCCCGTAATGCCGGGCTTAGCCGTAACCGTGACTGCCTTTTCGGTGTTGCTGAACACCATATCCGCAGGGAGTGCAACGTTAAAGTCAGCCACCGTCAGCGCCTTCTTGCCGACTGTTACAATAAAGTCCTCAGAGTAATCATCAGGGAAATAATCAGACCCCTTATAAATGAGCCTGTATGTTATATCGCCCACAGCGTCCGCCGTATCTTCAAACCTGTTGTCTACAACGATAATTGTTTTGCCGCCGACCTCTGCATTTAACGTTCCCGTGGTATCCTCAGCGGAAACATCGTCGCCATAATAGTCATTCCTGAAAAGTATCAGCGCCTTTGTTGTGAACTCAATGTCGTCACCATAAACAGGAGCTTCATCGCCGGAACGGTTCAGCTCAAGCTTTGCGGTGTACTTAACGGACGGTACATAGGTGCTTCCCTTGAACGAGGGATAATATGCAACTCCGTTCGCAGTATCGTTGGGCAGCTTCTCCCAGATGTCGTCGGTAAAGTTCATCTTTGCAAGCGCGCCGTAAGACGTCATTTCAAGGGTTGTAAGCTCCTTCGCCGCTTTATCCTCAGGGGATATGCTTAATTCCTTATTGTAGTAACAATTCTTAGAAGAATTGCCCACGCTAATCATTCCAGTGATATCACTGTCAACATTTCCGACAAAATAACAGGATTCCAGGCTGTCGCTTAAATTTGTTACGCTGATACCGCTTGCGTAATCACTCGCTTTTACATCTGCCAGAGCAAAGCAATTGCTTATTGTTCCCTGATTATCGTAGCATATGCCGCCGGCGTGAGCCCCGGTAGTGTGAACTTTTCCCTCAAAGGAGCAGCCGTATATAGTGCCGTGATTATCTTCACAGATACTGCCAATGTCTCTATCACTTTCAATGTTGCCCTTGACCGCAAGGTTAATGATAGTACCCCTGTTTGTGCCAAACAGTCCACAGGTGCTGTCGTCTGTCATGGTTACAGTATGACCGTTGCCGCTGAACATGCCGCTGAACGTACCCGTACTCAGGCTCGTCGGAATTAAATCACTAGGCGCCAGTGAACAAGCAAGGGTTATATCGTCGCCGAGAACGAAATTTTCAGACCACTTCACGTCCCACTGCCAATAGGTACGAAAAACATCTTCTGAACTGATAAGGATGTAGGACTGCCAGTCGTCCCTGCCGCATGCGTAGGCGAAGTTATAGACATCTCCGGTAATGGGCTCAGGTTCGCCGAAGCACTTAAGGCTCATATAATAGCAGGTTTTTGTGCCGAATTTGCCGTCTTTTGCGTCGGGAGTAACAGCAACTCCCTTTCCGGCATTCCAGATATCGGGGTCGAAGCTGTCGATATTATCGCCGCAAAGGATCTCGGTTTTGTAGGAATAATTATCGCCTCTGTTGGTTATGGTATTCCCGCCATTGATAAGGTTTATCGACCCGCTGACATCCATGTCAAACCGGCAATGGCTCAATTCTGAGCTGCCGCCATAGGAAACTCCGATGCCATATCCGCAGATACCGCCGACAATTGCAGAGCCTGTGAAACCGCTGACCTTGCCAACGCTTACGCAGTACACGACTACAGGGTCGTTACCAAACATTTCTCCGCAAATGCCGCCTATACAATCCTTACCGCTTACATCAGCCGAGTTAAAGCAGTTGGATATTGTGGCATAGTTTGTGCCGCATATACCGCCAACCTTGCCTTTACGCTGCGTGGTCGCCGATTGCTTTACTTCACCATCAAAGGAGCAGCTATAGATCGTGCCTTCATTCTTTGCGCAGATACCGCCGATATACTCCTCGCCGGTAACTTCGCCGCTTACAGCGAGGTTCATTATCAGACCCTTGTTCGTTCCGAACAGGCCGACTAAATCATCATCATATTTCACACTGATATTACTGATGGTATGCCCGTTGCCGCTGAACTTTCCCGTAAAGGAAGTGCCGCTCTTATAGGCTATGGGACGATAATTGTTGCCGCCAAAATCGATATTTTGGGCGAGAACGTAGTTTCCGGAAAGATCATCATCAATTTTACGGAAATCTTCAACCGTTTCAATATACTTAAACTCCTGCCAGTCCGGGGTGGAGTCAGTGCTGAAATTATAGACTTCGACTTCTCTTGCAGCAGCAGAACCAACGCCGTTAAGGCTCGGATATGTATAGGATTTTGCCGCGAATCTGTCGGCTGCGTCTTTATCGGCTATGCCTCCAACGCCGCCCACGTTCCAGACGCTGCCATCGAAGCCATCAGGGAGCGAACCGACGCAAAGTTCGGCGGTGGTTTTGTAGTAAACTGTAGTATTATTTCTAAAACCGCCGAAAAGCTCTTTGGGGCACACATCGCTGTCGCTATAGCAGTTTTCCAGCGAAGCGCCAGGTACATTCATGACGCAAATACGCTGCCCTCTTCAGAGATCTTGTCTTCAGCGATCACCGCTCCGAGATTCAGGCAGGTTTTAATTTTGCCATAATTGTTGGTGTTTATTCCGCTTGCAGAGGAGGAACCCTCGAGCGTGCCGGTATTATAGCAATCCTGTACGACGCCATTCCCTCTATTGATGTAAACAATACCTGCGCTGGTTGCGCCTTTTACTGACGCGTTACTAAAGCACCGGCTGATAGTACCGCTGTTTTCCATGCAGATACCGCCGAGCTGACCGCCGTTGGGGTTGGAGCATATGATAGTTCCGCTCAACACACCGCAGCCCTCAATGGTTCCGCTGTTGAACGCGCATACTCCGCCTGCGTTCATAGTTGTTGTGATATCTATCTTTTCAAGATAAACGTCCTTGATCTCGCCGCTGCTGTATGCAAACAGACCCCTGTTGTCACCGCCGCCGACCGTCAGATTACTTATAGTATTCCCGCTGCCGAAAAGCTTTCCGGCGAACTGGCTGTCTTTCGTTCCTATCGGCGTCCACTCTTTGCCGCCGAGGTCGATGTCTGCGGTAAGCTCAAAGTATGTACTCTCATAGGTTTCTCCACCGCTCACCATCTTCGCGAGATTTGCAAGCTCCCCGGCGCTCGATATCTGATAGGGCGCGCCCTGGGTGCCGTCGCCGGCTGCAAATTCCGCCGCCGATTCGATCCATGTTTCCGCGCCTGCCGTTTTCTGCGGAATGATAAACAATACCGCTGCGATTATCAGCAGCAATGCTATTCCGACTGAAATCAGCCGATTCCTTGTTTTTGTCATATGTACCTCCAAACGTCCGGTCTGCCGGGCAAAGCCCTTTTATCCAAATCATTCCTTATATTATACTGGAATATTTTAGATTTGTCAAGAACTTCATAAGAATTTGCACCCGGATTTTACAAATTCTGTTCTGGAGCATTTCAAGCATTTTCCGGACTGCCGCTATCGGCAATTCTGATAAATAATTCCCCGGAAATCCTTTTGATTTTTGCCGATATCGGTATATAATATACTAAAGGAAAAGCCGAACAAAACGAATTATGCCCGTTCAAACTGGCGTACTCACGGGTCTGATTTTGTTACGCTGCGCCTTATTCAGCGCCCCCAAATGAGTTGATGTCATGAAATATAGCAAGCCGCAGAGCTGTGGAACCTGTCCGAACGCAGCGTCCGGAATTACTGCGCACAAGGGCGCATAGATGGCGCGTTCCTGACCGGAAAGACATGGGATATCCCTTAGAACGCGACCAGGCCCATGTGCGCCGCGACAACAAAGAAAGCACCATCCACCCTCGCTGAAATACTCGCGGACAAAATGCATAGCGGTTGCAAAGGAGATATCTATCACAAGTTACAGGTGGAGCTGACCTACAACTCCATACAACATTGAGGGCATCCGTCTGACCGTCGGCCAGACACGTACATCTTTGAAACCAACACAATTGGCGTGCTGAAAGACGAAACCGTCAACGTGGACGACATAATTGAAACGTCCAACCACTTACGCTGCATCGACCTCATCATCGAGAACCGCAGTAAAAAGCTGTCCGAAGCGTTCACCAAGGAGCTTCACCGGGTTCTGAAATCCGGGATCTACGACAGTCGGAAAGCATGGTTCGCAGTCGGAAACTACAAGAAACAGCTGAACAAGGACGGCGGCGAAATAACGGAGCTCCCGGTGGAAGTACACGCGGGAATGCGCAAGCTGCTTTCGGGTTACGGAAACGGCCGCGTCGGGCGACTCATCATGTTCAAGGAGTGCATGCGGTTTGGCGTTGTGCCGTTCAGCAGAGACAGGCACGCTTGATGAACCCTGTCGCACATACACACCGTCTGGTCTGATCCCCAAGCTCCTCTGCGATGAAATAATGCATTTCAACAAGCTGAGTTCAAATGTTGAAAAAAGTCTTTATCATCCCTGCTCAAACCGCCTGCGCAGCTTCTCTAAAGCCTTTTTCTCTATCCGCGAAATGTAGCTCCGCGAGATTTTGA
>OLVW01003118.1_pt1 | contig 10836 bp, 11 predicted proteins | sample 1673301 | NCBI WGS metagenome assembly OLVW01 (sample SAMEA3178941, study PRJEB25190) | human gut metagenome | reverse complement strand
CTTATCCAGCAGGCACGCAACGCCCGGCAGCTCCTTACCTTCCAGGAACTCCAGGGAAGCGCCGCCGCCGGTGGAAATGTGCGTCATTTTATCGGCGAAGCCGAGCTTCTCGACCGCAGCGGCCGAGTCACCGCCGCCGACGATCGTCACCGCGCCGGACTCTGCCAGCGCCGCCGCAATGGCTTCCGTGCCGGCGGCAAAGGCAGGGAACTCAAACACGCCCATCGGGCCGTTCCAGACGACCGTACCAGCGTCCTTGACGGCTTCCGTGAACAGTTGGATGGTTTCCGGGCCGATATCAAGGCCCATCCAGTCGGCCGGGATGGCATTGGTCGGCACGACCTTGCGCGCGCAGTCGGCGGCAAACTGATCGCCGGCCATGGTGTCCACCGGCAGCAGCAGCTTCACGCCGCGGTCCTTCGCCTTCTGGATCATCTCGAGCGCGTAGTCCATCTTATCGGCCTCGAGCAGAGACGTGCCGATCTCGCCGCCCTGCGCCTTGATAAACGTATAGGCCATGCCGCCGCCGATGATGATCGTGTCGGCCTTTTCGAGCAGGTTGTTGATGACGCCGATCTTATCGGACACCTTCGCGCCGCCGAGGATGGCCACAAACGGGCGCTTCGGATCCTCGAGCGCCTTGCCCATGACGGACAGCTCCTTCTCGATCAGCAGTCCGGCGTAAGCAGGCAGATACGCCGCGACACCGGCGGTGGAAGCGTGCGCACGGTGCACCGTGCCGAACGCATCGGAGACATAGAGCTCCGCCATGGAGGCAAGCTCCCTGGCGAATTCGGGATTGTTTTTCTCCTCGCGGGGATCAAAGCGCAGGTTCTCCAGCAGCAGGAGCTGGCCCGGCTGCAGCGCGGCCGCCTTGGCCTTGGCGTCCTCGCCGACAATATCCTTGGCAAAGATGACTTCCATGCCCAGCAGCTCCGACAGGCGCTTGGCCACAGGAGCGAGCGTGAGGCTCTCTTTCCACGTGCCCTTCGGCTTGCCGAGGTGCGAGCAGGCGATCACGGCAGCGCCGTTGTCAAGCAGGTAGCGGATGGTCGGCAGCGCGGCCACGATGCGCTTATCGCTCGTGATCTCGCCGGTCGTTTTGTCCTGCGGGACATTGAAGTCGCAGCGCAGGAGCACCTTTTTTCCGGAAAGCGGGACGTCCCTGACGGTCATTTTGTTGTAGTTCATCTTGCTTCCTCCTGATTTGTGATTTCACACAGGCGTGTGATATGGTATTCAGACATTCAGGTCGATCTGCCCGAGCATGTTCTGCTGGCGCAGCGCTTCATAGCACAGGATCGCCGCCGTGTTGGACAGATTCAGGCTGCGCGCCTCCGCGCGCATGGGGATGCGCAGGCAATGGTCGGCATAGCGCTCGCGCAGCCACTCCGGCAGGCCCTGCGTCTCTTTGCCGAACATGAGCGTCACGTTCGGGGTCGAGAGGTCGGCGTCCACATAGCTCACGCTTGCCTTCGTCGTGAGCAGCCAGAGATTCTCATCGCCGTTTTTGGCAAAATACTCGTCGATGTTCTCATAGACCGAGATATCGACCAGATGCCAGTAATCAAGTCCGGCGCGCTTGACCGCGCGGTCGGAAATGTCAAACCCGAGCGGTTTGACCAGATGCAGCCGCGAACCCGTGCAGGCACAGGTGCGGGCGATGGCGCCGGTATTGTTCGGGATCTCCGGCTCCACCAAAACGATGTCTACCATAGTGCTTTCCTCTTACATATTTTTTCTATTTTGACGTCTATTATTTTATCCCGAAGCCGCTTTTTTTGCAATCTCCCTTTTAAATAAAGCTACCACAGGAACGCACTGGATTTCTGAACTTTTCATGAAACATGCCGAAGATGGTTGCGAAATGGATGAAAAAACTTTATAATATCCACAGAATCCATAGATTTCGCGCAAGACCCCATGCGCGGGAGGCATTATGACACAACTTTGCTCCATCTGTCCGCGCGGCTGCGGCGTTGATCGTGCGGGCGGGCAATTCGGCTTTTGCGCCGTGCCGGACGCGCCGGTCGTGGCGCGGGCCGCGCCGCACTTCGGCGAGGAACCGTGCATTTCCGGCACACGCGGCAGCGGCGCGGTATTTTTCTCGGGCTGCAATCTGCGGTGCGTATTCTGCCAGAACCGCACCATCAGCCGCGGAGAGCACGGAAAAGAGATCACCGTCGCGCAGCTTCGCGGCATTTTTTTGCGCCTGCGCGATGCGGGCGTGCACAACATCAACCTCGTCACGCCGAGTCACTACACGCAGCAGATCGCCGAGGCGCTCTCCGGGCTGGAGCTCGGCATCCCGGTCGTCTGGAACAGCTCCGGCTACGAATGCGTCGAGACGCTGCGTATGCTCGACGGGCTCGTGCAGGTATACCTGCCGGACCTGAAATACGCCCTGTCGGAGCCGGCCGCACGCTACTCCGCCGCGGCGGACTATCCGCAGGTCGCGCGCGCCGCCATTCTGGAGATGTACCGCCAGACCGGTCCGTTCCGGCTCGACGAGGACGGCATGCTGCAGCGCGGCGTGCTCATCCGGCACCTTATCCTGCCGCAGCAGGGGGAAAACACCCGCCGCGTCATCGACTGGGTCGGGCAGACATTTGCACCCGGCCAAGTGCTTTTCAGCCTCATGAGCCAGTACACGCCCGTCGGCGATCTGGCGCAGTGGCCGGAGCTGCAGCATCCCATCTCCCCGGAGCTAAACGAAGAAATGTACCAGTACCTGATCGACAGCCCGATCACCGACGGCTTTTATCAGGATCTCGATGCCGCGACCGGCGACATGATCCCGGCGTTTGACGGCACCGGCGTTTGAACCACGATCCTATCAATACAGAAAAAGATATACGGAGGTACCCTCATGGAGTACAAAGAGATTCTTGACAGCGCACGCACCTGCATCGGGCCGTACTGCAAAGCCTGCCCGGTCTGCAACGGCAAAGCCTGCGGCAACCAGGTCCCAGGCCCCGGCGCCAAAGCGCCCGGCAGCGGCTTTATCCGCAACTTTGACGCCTGGCGCAATGTACGGCTGAACATGGATACCATCCATGAAAATTTTGAGCCGGACACATCCCTGACGCTGTTTGGCCGTAGCTTCAAATATCCGTTCTTTGCCGGGCCTGTCGGCGCCATGACGCTGCACTACGGCGACAAGTACAACGATCTGGACTACAACAATATCCTTGTCCCCGCCTGCGCGGCGGCTGGCATTGCTGCCTTCACCGGCGACGGCACGAACCACAAGGTCATGGAGGGCGCGGCTGCTGCCATCACGGCCTGCGGCGGCGCGGGCATCCCCACCGTCAAGCCGTGGGACAACGCCACGGTGGCCCGGAAAATAGCGCTGGCGCGCAGTTCCGGCTGCTTTGCCATGGCCATGGACATCGACGCGGCGGGCCTGCCGTTTTTACAGCACCTTGACCCGCCCGCGGGCAGCAAGACCGTGGAGCAGTTAAAAGAAATCGCCCTGGCCGCGGGCGTGCCGTTTATCTTAAAGGGCATCATGACCGTCAAAGGCGCGGAAAAGGCCATCGAGGCCGGTGCCGCGGGCATTGTTGTCTCGAACCACGGCGGGCGCGTGCTGGACGACTGCCCCGCCACGCAGGAGGTGCTGGCCGACATCGTCGCCGCCGTGGATGGCCGCGCCAAAATTCTGGTGGACGGCGGCATCCGCACCGGCAGCGACGTGTTCAAGGCGCTGGCCCTCGGCGCAGACGCCGTGCTGATCGCGCGGCCCTTCGTCACCGCCGTCTACGGTGCCGGTGCCGACGGCGTCGCCGCCTACACAGCCCAGCTCGGCAATGAGCTGGCCGACACGATGCGCCTGTGCGGTGCGCCCACGCTGGACGCCATCACCCGCGATATGGTACGGGTCATCAAGTAAAAAACACAATAAAAAATACCATGTTTCTCGGTTGCAAAAACCGTCGAAACATGGTATTCTTTTTATGCCGCTTTATGCGGCGGGCACTGCACATACGGCAGGCGGTTGGTCTCTACCCTCCGAAAGGAGGTGAGATCATGCGTTTTACATTCACGTTTTATGTTGGTCGCAAGACTATTACATTGAGCATCGTTGTAAAAAGCAAGAACCGCCACTCTGCCAAGTGACGGTTCTTAGGTGATAAATAAGAACTTTCATTGGAAAGAGACCAACCGCTTGTCGCAGTGCCTTTTTCTATATTTATTATAACGCTGTGCTGTCCCTTTGTCAAGCCGCAGCCTGCCGCCTCTCCCCTGCATAAATATTCTTTTTTCCGCAAAAATCCCCCAAACCTCTTGCATAACCCGCGGTTTTGCATTACTATTAAAGCATACCGCCGCTTTAAACCGGCAGTGTGAGGGATCTGTGCAAAGTATAGGAGGAAGTATCATGAAAAAATTCATCAGCACCGTTCTGGCACTCGGCATGGCCGCGAGCCTGGCAGCCTGCGGCGGCAGCGCATCCACGGCAGCTTCTACGGAAAGCACCGCAGCTTCCGCCGCTGAAGCCACTGCCGACAGCGACCTTGCCTACATCAAAAACAAGGGCAAAATGACCATCGGCTACACCGTCTATGAGCCGATGAACTACACTGACGCCGACGGCAATTTCACCGGCTTTGACACCGAGCTTGCCACCGCCGTCTGCGAAAAGCTGGGCGTGGAGCCGGACTTTGTTGAGATCAACTGGGACACCAAAATTGTCGAGCTGGACGCCAAGAGCATCGACTGCATCTGGAACGGCATGACCCTGACCGATGACATCACGGCCAACACCGCCTGCACGAAGGCCTATGCCAAGAACGCGCAGGTCGTCGTCATGAAGGCCGATGCCGATTACAGCTCCACCGCCGACCTTGTCGGCAAGACCATCGTGGCCGAGGCCGGTTCCGCCGGTGAGAGCGCCATCAGCGAGGACGAGAGCCTCTCCCAGGCCGACTACGTCAGCAAGTCCGTCCAGACTGACTGCCTGATGGAGGTCGCCGCCGGTACGGCTGACGCCGCCGTGCTGGACCTGACGCTGGCCACCGCCATGATCGGCGAGGGCACCGACTACGCAAACCTCGCCATCAAGGACGAGCTGAACGCCGAGGAGTACGGCGTCGCCTTCCGCAAGGACAGTGATGCCGCCGACGCCGTGAACGCCGCCTTTGACGAGCTGAAGGCCGACGGCACGATGCAGGCCCTGGCCGACAAGTACAGCCTGACGCTGGGCGACTGATGGGCGAGGCAGCAGTCATCTGGGGCCGCCTGACCGAGGCGTTCTGGCTCAACTGCCAGCTGTTCGGTCTGACTCTATTGTTCGCACTGCCGCTGGGGCTGGTGGTGTCGTTCGGCTCCATGAGCAGGCTTGCCCCGCTGCGCGGCGTCGTCAAAACGTTTGTCTGGGTCATCCGCGGCACGCCGCTGATGCTGCAGATCCTGGTCATCTACTTAGGGCCCGGCCTGCTGGGCTTCACCAGCCCATGGCCGTCCGGCGGCAGCGGGCGTCTGGTCGCTGCCGTCGTGGCGTTCGCCATCAACTACGCCTGCTATTTCTCGGAAATTTACCGCGGCGGCATCGAGGCTGTGCCCAGGGGCCAGACCGAGGCCGGGCAGGTGCTGGGCATGACAAAGACCCAGATTTTCTTCCGCGTCACGCTCCTGCAGGTCATCAAGCGCATCCTGCCGCCCATGGGCAATGAGATCATCACGCTGGTCAAGGATACCTCGCTGGCGAACGTCATCGCCAACAAGGACATCATCATGATGGCGAAAGAGTACAGCGCCAAGGGCCTGATCTGGCCGCTGTTCTCCACGGCGGTGTTCTTCCTCGTGTTCGTCGGTGCGCTGACGCTGCTGTTCGGCTGGCTGGAAAAGCGGCTGGACTATTTCAAGTAAGGGGGCGCGGCTATGGCATTGTTGGAAGTAAACGGCATCGGCAAGAGCTTTGGTGCCACAAAGGTGCTGCGCGACATCTCGTTTGATCTGGCCGAGGGCGAGGCTCTCGCCATCATCGGCTCGTCCGGCTCCGGCAAAACAACGCTGCTGCGCTGTCTGAACTTTCTGGAGACCGCCGACACCGGCAGCATTACGGTAGCGGGTGAAACGCTGTGGAGCGCCGCCGACACCAAAACGCAGAGCGAAGAAGCCATCCGCAAAAAGCGGCTGCACTTCGGCCTTGTGTTCCAGAGCTTCAACCTGTTTCCCCAGTACACGGCGCTGCAGAACGTCATGCTGGCGGGCCAGCTCCTGGCGAAGGAGCGCCCCGACTACAAGCAGAACCGGCGGCAGATTCTGGCCGACATTGAAACGCAGGCAAAGGCCCTGCTGGCGCAGATGGGGCTTTCTGACCGGGAGAACCACTACCCGCACCAGCTTTCCGGCGGGCAGCAGCAGCGCGTGGCGATTGCCCGCGCACTGGCGCTGCACCCGGACATCCTCTGCTTTGATGAGCCGACCTCAGCCCTTGACCCCGAGCTGACCGGCGAGGTGCTGCGCGTCCTGCGCGAGCTGGCCGAGCACAAGACGACGATGATCATCGTCACGCACGAGATGAAGTTTGCCCGCGACGCTGCGGACCGCATCCTCTTCATGGACGGCGGTGTCGTCGTCGAGCAGGGCGACGCCAGGGAGCTCATCGACCACCCCAAAGAGGAACGCACCCGGCAGTTTTTGGCAAGCTACGGGAAATAACCGAAACCGGCAGACCGTTCGATTCAACGGCCTGCCGGTTATCTTTTTCTGTAGGGAGGGGTCTTGACCCCTCCGCGGCGCTTTGCGATCGGCACTCACGGCCCGGAACGGTCAAGACCGTTCCCTACAAATCCGCGTTTCCCATTTGCGTTTTCCCCTCACGAAGCCTCCGTAGGGGCGCATTCTATATGCGCCCGCGCCGTCCGCGGCGGCGGAAGCATCCCCGGGCGGATAGAAAATCCGCCCCTGCAAAGCACTTTTTCGCGTCAACGCGCTATTACCGCACCGCAATGCACTCGATCTCGACGAGCGCTCCCTTCGGCAGCGCGGCGATCTGCACGCAGCTGCGCGCGGGGAAGCCGCCGTGGAAGTAGCTGCCGTAAATTTCATTCACGGTGCCGAAATCCCCCAGATCCTGCACAAATACTGTCGTCTTGACGACATTGTCCAGCATCAAACCGGCCTCCTGCAGCACAGCCTTCAGATTCTTGAGCGCCTGGTGCGTCTGGGCCTGCACGCCCTCGGCCAATGCGCCGGTGGCGGGGTCCAGGCCGAGCTGGCCGCTGCAATAGACGGTGTCACCGGTGTCAACGGCCTGGGCATAGGGGCCCAGTGCGGCGGGTGCGTTCGTGGTAGCAATACGCTTCATAATAATAAACACTCCTCTATACTATTTTTCAGGCTCGTCGGTCTCGGGCGGCCAAACAAAGCCGCGCCGGGCCAGACAATCCTGCAAAAACTCCGTTGCCTGCTTCGTGTAGGCGTCGTTGTCGTGGTAGTAGCTCACGGCGTGCTCTGCGCCGTGTACCGTCAAAAATTTCTTGCCTTTCGCGCGGCAGGCTTCATAGTTGCGCTTTCCCATATCATAGGGTACAAAGCCGTCCGCGTCGCCGTGGACAAACAAAATCGGCACCTTGCTCTGCGCTGCGGCGGCCTCGCAGTCGGCGTCCTCGGGGTCAAAGTGGCCGAACAGGATCGCGCCCAGCCGTCCAACCGCATAGGTCAGCTCCAGCGGCATGCCGGGCAGATACTCCGGCAGGCACTTGCGGGTGATCTCCCGCGGGCTGGTGTAGCCGCAGTCTGCCACAATGCCGCAGACGTTGTCCGGCAGGTTCAGCCCGGCGGCCAGCAGCACGGTGGCCGCCCCCATCGAGACGCCCATCAAAAAGATCGGCACCTCGGGGCCGAAGTGGCTCCGCGCCCAGACCGTCCAGTCGCGGGCGTCGTAGCGCTCCTTCACGCCCATCGTAATCGTATGGCCGCCGCTGTAGCCGTGGGCGCGCTGGTCGGGCAGCAGCACATTGTAGCCCAGCGCCGTACACAGCGTATAGCCGCCCAGGCCGTCCCGCTCCGCATAGCCGCGGTAGCCGTGGAAGATGATTGCCAGCGGCGCGCCGTCGGCGTGGTGGTAGTAGCGTGCGGCCAGCGGCGTACCGTCCTGCGCCGTGATGTGCACGGCCTTGAACATATCCCGCGCCAGCGCGTCGGCGTCGGGGCCCATGGCCTTGCGGTAGCACTCCCGCGTGGGCATATCCGCCGGGGAGGGCACCTTCGTCGTCGGCTTCTGGTAAAAGGCAACGCGGTAGACGGCATACGCCGCGCCCAGCACCGCCGTGCCCGCCGCGGCCCCTGCCGCCAAAAGAGGATGCTTTTTCATAACGGTCACCTCGTTTTCACTTTCCCAGATTATAACAAATTTCCCGGCATATCGCAACGATGTACCAAAAAAGTTTACACTTGCCAGCGCGGCACTTTCGCGGTATAGTAAAAGCATTCCATAAATGGAGGCCGCCCCCATGAGCGAACTGACCCAGACCCTGAAGATATTCGTCACCCGCTACCCCGGCACAATGGCCGAGCTGGCCCGCAAAGCGTCGATCGACCGCTCCACGCTGTACAAAATTGTAAGCGGTCAGCGCACCCCGCGGGAGTTCCAGCTGGAGCACCTGGCCGACGCGCTGGAATTGAGCGAGGAACAGAAATCCGCCCTGCTGCTGCAATACAAGCAGCGTGGCCGCGGCCCCGATCCCAGGCTGCGCGCCGAGCTGCACCACCTGCTGGAGGTCTCTTTCCGGGTGGAGGATTTCACCCACCGCGAGGGCCTTATCTCCAACGAAGCCGCCAGCCAGCTGCGCTGCAGCGAGCAGTACATAGAGGGCAGCCGCGCAGTCGCCGCCGCCGTGGCATCGCTGGTGGCCAACCACATTCTGTCCGGCGATACCCGCCCGCTGCTCCTCTCGCCGTTCACAAACCCCATGCTGGACCATGTGCTGATAGAACGCTTTTCGGCAGCGGACGGCGCACCCGTTGCACTGTCCCAGCTGCTGGTTTATGCCGAGAACCGCGACATTCCCCGGGAATGGGTGTCCGGCGTGTCCGTCCTGACCCGCACACTGCCATTCCTTTTCCTGCCCAAGCTGAATTACGAGGCCCGCGTCGTGCGCCACGTCATGACCGAGCCCAGTCCCGGCACGCTGATGCCTGTCTATCTGCTGCTGCCCAAGGCCGCCGTGATGATGGACATCCAGGGCCAGAAGGCCTACATCATCATGGACCGCCGGGCCGTCGAAAATCTGCGCCTTGCGTTCAGCCGCAAATATATCAACGCCGCATCGGTGCTGAAGCTGGCCACCGATGCCCACGACTTTTCGGAATCCATAGCGCTGTACAACGACCTCTTTTCGGAAAAGCGCCGCTGCTCCATGATCCGCTACCAGCCGCCGTTCGCCCTGTTTGCCGACGAGAAAATGGCCCTGCAGCTTGTCCGGCCCGGCGCCGCGCTGCAGTCCCTGCCCGCCCTGCTCGAACACCTGCAGATGTGGAGCGCCCAGGCCCCGGACCTCTATTTCTGTGAGGAAGGTCTTTTGCAGTTTGTACGCACCGGGAAAATGTTCGACATTCCGCCGGATCTGTGCGATGCGCCGGACATTCCCACCCGCCGGGAGCTACTCCTGCGGCTGCGCCGCGCTGCGGAGTCTGACCGCCGCACCCTGCGCATCGTGGACTCTGCCCGGCTGGCGCTGACTCCGTCGATGTGCGTCAATATTTTTCAGGGCCGCGGCGTTGTGTTCTGCCAGGCTATCCAGGAGCCGGACGGGCAGTACTGCCGCGAGTATCTGATGCAGGACCCCATCCTGACCGAATCCCTGCTGGCCTACCTCGATGACGGCCACGCCTCTGATTGGCTGCGCAGCCAAAAATATACGCTCGACTTTATTGATTATTGTCTGCGTCTGCTGTAAAATAGAAGCAGTATCGGCCCTGCCTGTACGGCGGGGCCCTTTCTGCAAAGGAGAAAAGCAATGGCACATACCGAGACCATGCTGGAAAGCAAAGAAATCTTCAATGGCCGCGTCATCCGCGTGACCGTGGACAAGGTACAGCTTGAGGACGGCACGACCTCGACGCGGGAGATCGTCCACCACCACGGCGGCGCCTGCATCCTGCCTGTGGACGCCGACGGAAGCGTGACGATGGTACGTCAGTTCCGCTACGCCTTCGGCGAGGAGATCTGGGAGCTGCCCGCCGGTAAGCTCGAGGCGGACGAGGACCCGTTTGAGGCCGCCAAGCGCGAGCTGAGCGAGGAGTGCGGCCTGACCGCCGACAATTTTATCGACCTCGGCGTCGTCTATGCCACCGTCGGCTACGACAGCGAGAAAATCTATCTGTGGGCCGCCACCGGCCTGCACAGCACAGCGCAGCACCTCGACGCGGGCGAGTTCCTTGATGTCGTCAAAATGCCGTTCGACGAGGCCCTCGGCCTTGTGATGGACGGCACGATCAAGGACAGCAAGACCCAGATCGGCCTGATGAAATACGCGCTGCTGCGGGATAAAGCATGAGCGGTGTAGAAATTTTGGATAACGGCACCAGAGTGCTGACCGCTCCTCGCGCCGCCTTTGGCACCGATGCCCTGCTTCTGGGCCGCTTTGCCCAGCCCCGCCGGGCCGAGCGGGCCTTGGACATGTGCAGCGGGTGCGGCATAATCTCGCTGTTATGGCACGATGCCGGGCACCGCGGCCCCTGCACAGCGCTGGAGCTGGACCCTGACGCCAGCGCCCTGTGTGTTCAGGCCGTGGCGGAGAATGGCATCGACCACATTGCCCCTGTGCAGGGCGACCTGCGGATGTTTTGCGCCGCCGGGCCGGAGCAGGGAAAATATGATTTTGC
>OLVW01003109.1_pt1 | contig 10885 bp, 9 predicted proteins | sample 1673301 | NCBI WGS metagenome assembly OLVW01 (sample SAMEA3178941, study PRJEB25190) | human gut metagenome | reverse complement strand
ATCCGGCCCGAAAGGGCGCGGGTATTGCTGTTGCCGATATACACGGTGGTGAACATATCCACCGGCGTGTTTTCCAGCTCGGCCAGCGTCAGCACCCGGGAGCTCTGGCCCTCGCGGCCAATGTTGCGCACAAGGCCGCAGACGGTATCATCCGCCTTGCCGTTTGCGCGCAGGATGCGCACTGCCTTTTGCAGGTAGTCCGGCCTGCCCTTGGAGGAAGGATTATAGAGTGCAACACAGAAATCTCCCTGCGCTGCGCAGGCCAGCCGCTTTTCGATGACCTCCCACGGGGTAAGCCGGTCGGAAAGGGAGATCACGCAGAAATCGTGGGCCAGCGGCGCGCCCAGCACAGCCCCACCGCTGAGGGCGGCCGTAAGGCCGGGCACCACTTCTACGGCAACGTCCGGGTAATCCTGCGCCAGTTCCAGCACAGGGCTGACCATGCCGTAAACGCCTGCGTCGCCGCTGCACACCATCACCACGCGCCTGCCGATATTCGCCTTTTCCAGCGCCCAGCGGCAGCGGTCGATCTCCTTGGTCATGCCGGTGGAATAATATTCCTCACAGGGGAACTCCGGCTCGATCAGATCAAGATAAAGTTTATAGCCGCAGATGGCATCTGCGTGTTCCAGAACGTTCCGGGCTTCCTGCGTCAGGTAGTAAACATCTCCGGGGCCAATGCCCACCACGTAGACTACCTTTTCCGGTTCGTCGATCTCAAATTCCATCGGGTCAAACATTCTGCCACCTCCAGTCCGGGGCATAGGGCCGCACGGCCAGCGCAAAGGTCACGCCGGTATGGGCATATTTGTGAAAAACGAGTGTCCCGCCTGCGGCCAGCACTGCCGACCGTTCACAGACATTGTCCACTCCGGTAACGCTCTGCACAAAGGCCGAAGGCGTAAAGCTGCCGGGGGCGGCACGCAGCTGTTCCGCTGTGAAAAACTGCACCGGCCAGCTGTGGCTCTTACAGAAGGTCAGCAGGCCCGCCTCGTTTTGTTTTAAGTCGATGCTTACCGCCGCCGTGATGCATTGCGGCGCAAGGCGGTTCTGGGCACAGAAAGCTGCAAAGGCTTCGGCCAGCGTTTCGGCGCTGGTGCCGCGTTTGCAGCCCACGCCCAGCACGCCGATGCGCGGCACCAGATGCAGCGCATCCCCCACCGGGCAGAGGGTGAGGGCAAAGTCCGGGGCATCTCCCGCCGTGATCCCATCAGGCGGTGCGCCCGCAATGAGCCAGTCGGATGCAAACTGCACCGTTTTGCCCGCCAGCAGTGCACCGCTGACAAGCTTGATGCGCTCCGGCTCCAGCACGGTGCAGTTCTGGTGCTTTGCCCACTCGTCCACCGCAAACACACCGTTTGCGTCGGTGGCTGTGGTGATCACCGGCACCGCACCGCACACAGCGGCAAGCGCCCGGGCAAGGTCGTTGGCACCGCCCAGGTGGCCTGAGAGGATGGGCACGGCAAAGCGGCCGCACTCGTCCAGCACCACAACGGCAGGGTCCTGTGCCTTGCTTTGGCAGTGGGGCGCAATGGCCCGCACCGCAATGCCCACAGCACCTACAAAAACAAGGGCATCGCTCCCGGCAAACTGGCGGGCCGTCCAATCGGCAAGGTGCACCTGCCCGGCTTCATGGCCGCAGCGGGCCACGCTGCCGGGATATGCCGCCGCCAGTTTTTGGGCCAGTGCAAGGCCCTTTGCCGTAAAGGCAAGATAGGCGCGGGTCACTGGTCTGTCCCCTTGCGGAACTCGGTGGTAAAGGCCGGGTCGTAGAGCTTGCTGCGCTCATAATTCCGGCCCAGAAAGCCGCCTGCCACGATGAGCGCCGTTTTGGTGATGCCCGCTGCATGAATGCTTTCCGCCAGCGTACCTACGGTGCAGCGCACCGTTTTTTCTTCCGGCCATGTGGCCTTATACACCACCGCTGCCGGGGTATCCGGCGTATAGGCACCGCCTGCCAGAAGCGCCTGCTGTACTTTGTCCACAAGGCCGATGGATAGGAAAATGACCATCGTTGCCCCGTGGGCGGCAAGGCTTGCCAGCTTTTCTTTTTCCGGCACCGGGGTGCGGCCCTCCATGCGGGTGATGATGACGGTCTGGCTGACGGTGGGCAGCGTGTACTCTGCATTCAGTGCCGCCGCTGCACCGCAGAAGCTGGACACACCAGGGGTATCATCGTAGGGAATGCCCTCAGCATCCAGCACGTCCATCTGCTCCCGGATGGCACCGTAAAGGCAGGGGTCGCCGGTGTGCAGGCGCACGGTGATCTTACCCGCAGCTTCCATCTGCCGCACCACATCCAGCACCTGCTCCAGCGTCATTTCAGCGCTGTTATAAATGGCGCAGTCTGCCTTTGCAAGGCCCAGCAGGGCCGGGTTCACCAGACTGCCCGCATAGATGATGCAGTCGGCTTTCTGCAGCAGGGCCGCGCCCCGCCGGGTGATGAGGTCCGGTGCGCCGGGGCCTGCACCAACAAAATGTACCATAACGTTACTCCTTTACCAAAACGGTGGCAAAATAACCGGCCTGTTCCTGCGGCCGCTCAAGGGAAAGATCCGGGTAGACCCGCTCGTCCGGCAGACCGCAGTTGCACACAAGTGCGCTTTTTTTCAGCTTATCTGCCTGCTGCAGGGTATCCAATAAGACAGGCAATTGCCTGCCGGCTTTCATCAATACCTTGGTGCCGGGCATTTCCAGCACGCGGTCTGTCCAGCCGCCGGGCACAATGGTAAGCGGCGTATCCATGCCGCCGGTCAGCGGCACATTCAGCCGCGCCGCCGCCGCACAAAAGCTGGGCACGCCTGCCGCCATTGCGGTGGCATAACCCCCGGCCTGCAAGATCTCCTGCAGGTAACCAAAGGTGGCATAGATGGAAACATCACCGATGTTCAGCATGGCAACGTCCTGCCCGGCATCCAGATACTGCCGCACCGCGGCGGCGGCTTTTTCGTGCGAAGCCGCCAGCGCGGCCGGGTCACGGCTCATGGCAAAGTACAGCGGGACGATGGTCTTGCCGTCCAACGCTTCTCCCAGCGCACTGCGGGCGATGTCCAGCGCCAGCATCTGGCCGGAAGCAGTCTGTGGCGCGGCTATCACCGGGCACTGCCGGATGAGCCGCACAGCCTGCAGCGTCATCAGCTCCGGGTCGCCGGGGCCGACGCTGACACCGTAAAATGTACCTTTCAGTTCTGCCATTCCTGCATCAGCTCCTTTGCCGTTTTTGTCTCGCCCAGCGGGCCGTGCTGGTTGGAGAACAGCACCGCGCCCACCCGGAACGCCCCGCCTGCCCGTCGGTCCAGATGCATCTGGATGGCGGCAAGGATGCTTTCCAGCACCGGTGCACGCAGCTGCGCGCCGTCCAGAATGTCAAGGCAGGCATCGGTGGTGGCGGCATCCATCAGGGCGGCGCACACCTCATGCGCGGCACCGCACAGCGCCGCATGGGCGCAAAACACTTCAGCGCGGCCATCCGCCGTGTGGGAGTGGGTGTTCATGACCCCTGCCGCCAGCTTGCAGAGCTTGCCCACGTGGCCTACCAGAAGCACTTCCTCAAATTTGGCCGTGGCAGCCATATCCAGCGTATCCCCGATGAAGTTGGAGGTCTTGACCACCGGGAACCGCTCGAACTGCGGCAGAGCGCTGGCCAGATAATCCAGCCCGTAGTTACCGGGGGCCAGCACCAGCCGCCGGGGGCCGGGGGCATTTTTTGCGCGCAGTGCGGCCTGATTCATTTCCAGCTGGATGGTATCCAGAATGGCCTGCTGGCTCATGGGTTCCACGATGCCGCTGGTGCCCAGAATGGAAAGCCCGCCCTCCACCCCGATGTGCGGGTTGAAGGTGCGCTTTGCCGTCTCGGCACCGCCTTCCACAGAGATGGTCACCGCAAAGCCGCCGGTGTAGGCAGCATTTTCAGCTTCCCGTTCCAGCGCCTCGGCGATCATCCTGCGGGGCACATGGTTGATGGCGGCTTCGCCTACGGGCTGGTCAAGGCCGGGCTTCGTCACACGGCCCACCCCCTCGCCGCCAAAGATGCGCACGCCGGGGGCATCCGGTTCCAGCACCACTGATGCAATCACCGGCAGGCCCGTAGTCACATCCACATCGTCGCCGCCGTCCTTGCGGATGGCACATACCGCACCGGCATCCGTTCTGCGGCAGTAAATGGGTGCCACCTCCACCACAATGCCCTTGGGCGTGCGCAGAGCCACCGTTTCCGGTTCGCGGCCGGTCAGCAGCAGACGCGCCGCCCCGGCAGCCCCCAGCGCGGCACAGGTGCCGGTGGTATAGCCGCAGCGCAGCAGCTTCTGCCCGCTGCGGACGTAATGCTCAAACTGCGGCTTTCCGGCGGGTGCCTTTTCGGCTTCCGGCTCCGGTGTGCCGAACAGAGCTGTGTACTGCTGTTCGGTCAGGCCATACAGGGCGCGGATGTTCTCCGGCTGAAACGCCTGTTCCGGGGTCAGCACGCCGGAAACACCGCCGGGCGAAACGCACACCACCGTGTCCGCTATTTTTTCGGCCAGCTCCAGCTCGTGCAGGCTCAGGATCACCGCCAGCTGACCGGTATGGGCCAGCTCCTTTAAAATGGTGAGCAGCTCGATCTTGCCCTTGATATCCAGAAAAGAAGTCGGTTCGTCCAGCAGGATCACTTCCGGCTGCTGGCACAGGGCCCGGGCCAGCAGGATGCGCTGGCGCTGGCCGTCGCTGATGCGGTTAAAATCCCGGTCTGCAAGGTGTGCCGCGCCCACCAGCTCCAAAGCTCTGTGCACCTGCTGCCTGTCCTCGGCAGACAAAATGCCAAGCCGTCCGGTGTAGGGATAGCGCCCAGCCGAAACAAAGTCAAAGCAGGTGGTCAGCTCGGTGCGGCGGGTGTGGGGCAGCATCAGGGCCAGCTTCCGGGCCCGGGCCGGGCCGGTGTAATCGGTCAGGCTGCGGCCATCCAGCAGGACAGCCCCGCCCAGGGGGGCCAGCTGGCCCGCCAGCGTTTTGAGCAGGGTGGATTTTCCTGCGCCGTTCGGCCCGATCAAGGTCAGGATCTGGCCCGGCTGCACCCCGAGGCAAATATCCGAGAGCAGCGGTGTCTTGCCGTAGCCGATGGCAAGCTCCCGCGCAGTGCAAAGTGCTTTTTCGTTCATCATGCGCCCTCCCGCTCTGAATTGCGCCGCACCAGCAGCCAGATGACCACCGGTGCGCCGAACACGGCCGTGACCGAGCTGATGGACAGCTCCGTGGGCGCGAACAGACTGCGGGCCAGCAGGTCGCAGAACAGGCAGAAAGCCGCACCACCCAAGCAGCACCCCGGCAGCACATACAGCGGCTTTGCGCTGCCCAGCAGCTGCTTGACAAGGTGCGGCACCGCGATGCCTACAAAGGAGATCGGCCCCGCAAAGGCGGTGACACAGGCCGCCAGCAGGCTGGATAGCAGCACCAGCGCTGCCGAGAAAGGCTTGACATTCACGCCCACGCTGCGGGCATATGCTTCGCCCATCTGGTAGGCGGCCATGGGCTTGGAAAGCAGAAAGGATGCCGCCAGCGCAGGCAGCACCACCAGTGCCGCAGCCTGCACATTGGCCCATGTCACGCCGGAAAAGCTGCCCTGCGACCAGTTGTGCAGATTGACGATGTTGGAATCCTGCGCAAAGGCCACCACGATATCGGTGATGGCGGAGCAGATATAGCCGATCATCACACCGCAGATGACCAGAATGCTCATGCGCTGCACCCGCCGGGCCACCGCCAGCACAAAGGCCATGGCCGCCATGGCACCCGCAAAGGCAGCCACGATCATAGTTGCCGAGCTGGTCAGCATCCCGCGGTCCAGAAACACCACCATGGTCAGGGCCACCGCCAGCTTTGCGCCGCTGGAAACGCCCATGACAAAGGGCCCGGCAATGGGGTTTGCAAAAAAAGTCTGCAGCAGGTAGCCTGCCGCGCTGAGGGCTGCCCCCAACAGCGCCGCCATGACCGCGCGGGGCAGGCGCAGCTGCAGGATGATGTTCCCCGCAAGCGCATCGCCGCCCTTGCCCAGCAGCGCCGTCAGCACCGCACCCGGTGCAAGGGATACGCTGCCCCAGAACAGGTTCAGCGCAAAAAGCACAGCCACGGCTGCCGCAAGGGCAATATAGGCGGCTGCAAGGCGTCTGGTACGGGTCATAGGCTTTCCTTTCTGTAAAATTTTTCTTCTTTAATCCACATGGGTGAGGAATTTCAGGGTACTGGCGGCAGGTGTGCCCTTGGTAAACACCCGGTTCATATCCACGATCAGGTCTGCCAGCTCCATGCTCTGCTGGAACAGGCTCTGGGTGGTGCACCACACCTGACCGTTCTGCACCGCTTTGAACTCGTTCAACAGTGGGAAACGCTCGGTCAGCTGGCTCACCGATGCGATCATGCCCTCGATGGCGCTGTTGTAGATAAGCACATCGGCATCCTTTGCACCTGCATAGAAGTCCTCAAGCGGCAGGTTCATGGTAGCAAGGCTGTTACCATTGTCCGTCAGGTCCGCAAAGACATAGCTGCCGCCTGCCATTTCGATCATGCGGGCCACATAGTCACTGCCCTTGCGCACAGTGGCAAGGTTGTTGGTGGTCAGCGAGAAGAAGGCGCAGCTTTTTCCCGTGGGTTCCTGCGAGAGGATGGGCTGAACGGCTGTCTCCTGCGCGGAAAACACCTGCTCGGCCTGTTCTTCCCTGCCCAGCAGGATGCCGTAAAGCTTGATCCACTCCATGCGGGCCAGCGGGTCGCTCTCGTAACTGGAACGCTCCACCAGCACCGGGATGCCAAAGTGTTCCAGCTGCTCCTTTACCTCCGGCGTGTGCAGGATCATAGTATTCTCAATGGCAAGGCGGCAGCCCGCTGCCAGGATCTGCTCGTAATCCGGGGCGCTGTACTTGCCGGCGTAGGCAATTTTTCCCTCTTCCATGGCCTGCTTCACCTCGGGCAGATACCAGCCCTCGGCCTTGGTGCCGGAAAAGGCCACGCTGTCCAGTGCGTCCAGATGTAAAAGCAGATCCATCACCGAGGTGGAGACCAGATAAATATTCTCCACCGGCTGGCGCAGCACAGTCACATCAGCGGGCAGGCTGTCCACCTCCGCAGCATCTTCCGGCACAACAAGGAACTGTGCATCCGACTCCGCGATGGTCAGCATGGTATAGCCGCCCTCATAGCAGTCCGCTGTGAACTGCTGTGCATAGTCCAGCTTGTAATGATGGGAGAAAACAAGACTTTCCGTATTGGCAGGCTGAGCCTTGCTGCCGCAGCCGGTCAGCGTCAGCGCCGCAGCGGAGATCAGTTTCAGAAATTGGTTGCGGGTGATTTTCATAGGTAACTCCTTCCGTCACGGCTTACGCCGCGCCACCTCCCTCATAGAGGGAGGCTTTGGCAGTACGGTAAAGTTTATCTTTTTGCCAAAGAAGGTGACTGGAGGAGTCACTTCAGACTTGCAGAATCAAAGGTCAGCGTGTACTCGATCTCGTGGGGGGTGCTCATGGCAACGGTATCGGCGGTGACATCCAGTGCGGTATCCAGCGCCGATACCGGAATTTCAAAGGTGGAATTGCCCTCGGTGTTGGTGGGCAAATACTTCTCGCCGTCCACGATCATATAATCATAGTTCGGGCTGCTCCACACGATGGTGGCGGTCATCTTGCCATCCGCCACGGTCAGGGCGGCGGGGCTCTCCACGGTGGCACGGCCGGAGCCGCCTTCCAGCGTCACATCACAGGTGTAGGTGCCGTCTGCCGGGGTCTCGGCTTCCGCAGCCTTTTCCACGGCATCACGCACGCTGACGACATGGTCGTACCACTTGCCCTTGGTGCCCAGAATAGCCAGATCAAAGTCGGCATCCACAGCAGAGACCGGGATATCGAAGCCGTACACCTCCTCCGAGGTGCCGTCGGAATAGGTAACGGTATCTGTGGTGGGCTGCAGCCAGTCGGCCTCGTGGTCGGCGGCATCGGAAGCCTTGCCCAGATACAGGTTGACGATATGGGTGGAAGCAAGGCTGACATGGAAGGTCATCTGGCCGTTCTCCACAGTCAGGGTGCCCTTGCCGTCGCAGGCTTCGTTGGCGTGGAACATGCTGCTGTCGGTGTCAAACTCGGCGGTATACACACCATCCGGCAAAGCGGCGGTCTCAGCGGCAGAAGAAGCCACAGAGGATGCCGCCTCGGAAGAAGCAGCACTGGAAGCTGCAGAAGATGCCGTGGAAGAAGCGCCGCAGCCCACCAGCAGACTCAGTGCCAGAGAAGCAGCGACAACACAGGAAAAAACGCGTTTCATAGGAAATACCTCTACATTATAAGAAATCAGCTTTTATTATACCATTGTTCAGATAAAAAATGAACCCTCTCCACCGGATGCCGCAAAGCGGCCGCGAGACGGAGAGGGTTCGTTTGATCAACCGTTCAGAGAATCGATCGCCGCCTTGGTGTGGGCGACATACAGCTTCTGGACATCCTCGATCTCACCCAGACCAGCGATCTGGCAGTCGATGCTGTCAAAAGCACCGGAAGCCTTGAACTGGCTCAGCCAGGAGTCGGCATCCTCACCGGCCATATCGTTGTTGGCGTGATCGCCGGCAACCACCATCAGCGGGCGCAGGATGACCTTGGTGTAGCCCGCAGCCTTAACAGCCTCGATCACGTTCTCGCAGGCAGTCTCTTCCGGCTTGCCCTCAACGGTGCCAATGAACACATTGTCGCAGCCCAGAGTCTGCATAGTGGTCTGCATCTGGCTGTAGCTCACCTTTGCGGTGTGCGAGGTGCCGTGGCCCATAAAGACAAAGGCGACCTTGTCCGCAGCAGCGGCATCCAGACTGTCGTAGCCGGCTTCCTTCACGGCAGCAGCGGTGACAGCCTTGGCAACGTCTTCCTTATCCTGATTGATGATGGTGGCATCGGAACCGACCTCGCCCAGCAGGGGCTCAGCCACAGCGACAGATTCAAACTTGTCGCGGTAGGTGTCGATCATTTCCATCATCTCGTCGTACTCAGCACCGTGCATCAGGTGGGTGGGCTGGACGACCAGATTCTTCACGCCGTTTTCCACAGCGCGGTCCATGGCCTGCTGCATGTTGTCGATCTTTTCGCCGTCACGAGCCTGCACATGGTTGATGATGATCTGTGCGGTGAATGCGCGGCGCACAGACCAATCCGGGTATGCGGCCTGCAGAGCATCCTCGATGCCCTTGATGTCCTTCACGCGGCTGTCGTTGAAGGAGGTGCCGAAGGAGACCACCAGCAGCTCGTTGTCGCCAATGTCGTCCTGATTGCGGGCATCGTCCTTGGAAGCATCGCCGGTGTCACGGCCAAAGTAGTCGGGGTCGGCGTTCTCACCTTCTACCAGTTCCTTCTGGGTGTCGGTCAGGGCATCCCATGCAGCCTTGGCGGCTTCGCACTGGGCATCGGTATCCTCATTGCGCTCCTGCACATAGATGGCATCGATCAGGTCTGCCACGTTCTTTGCTGCCATTTCGTCAGCCTCCTCGCTGCTCGCTTCGCTGGAAGCGGAAGACGCAGCGGTGCTGGATGCAGTGCCGGAAGCAGCACCGCCGCAGCCGGTGAGCACGCCGGCGCACAGAGCCAGAGCCGTAACAGCTGCGGCCAGCTTTTTGGTTTCGATCTTTCTCATTGTTCTTGTCCTTTCCTGCTGGATAAATTGCGGTTTGAACCAAACAAAGGGTACAGGAAAGAGAGATGAAAAAAGAGGCCCTTCTGTCCTGCGGATGGCATGACAAAAAGACCTCTGTTGTTTCAGGGCTTTTTGGTACAACCAATTCCTCGTGATCTGGGGTTTGCACCCCCGTACCAACAGCAGGCAGGTTTCCTGACTGAAAGATCGCCGCCCGTCATCTCCTTCCCAGAGCAAAAGCTCCAGTGGCTGGTGCAAAGCACCCTGATGCGGACTCCCTTATCACAGTGACGAGATCGTGCGGGATCTGCACCCGCTTCCCTTTTACCCTTTCCGCCGTGCAGTGCATCGGCAAAAGGCACCTGCTGTTTTTCTGTTCAGTTCGTCCGGCATTATATCATAAAACTGCGCAGAATGCAATAAAAAACGGCATCCTGCCTTTTTATAAGGAAGGATGCCGTTTGGAGATTGAGCCAAATGCGGAGCTTACTGGAGCGCACGGATCGCATTGATGGTGATTTTGTACTGGCAGGTCACGCTGTCAAACAGCTCCTTGGTACCTTCCAGTGTGCCTGTGCGCAGCACCTCGGTCAAATCGTAGGTGGGCTGATACAGGTTGGTAAAGCCCAGGTTCTGGCACACGCCCTTGAGCGTGTGTGCCGCACGGAATGCTTCCTTCACATTTCCTTCCTTCAATGCCTGCTCCAGTTTCGGATAGCTGTCGTCGTTCAAAAACATCAGCGTAAATCTGCAGATCATGCCTTCGTTGTAAAGCCGCTTGAGCACATCCTCATAATTTGCGCCCATCTGTCTATAACATTCCTGAATCGTCATGGTTTGTCGCTATGCCTTTCTTTTTCTACTGATCCCGCCTGATTTGCCACAGAGTGACAAAAGCGCCATCCATTTTGTTGCACTTTGTTGCGCTTTTAATATATCACGCCTTACTGCGTTTTTCAATGCAGAGACAAAAAGTCTTGCACTTTTCACATATTGTCCCGAGTTTTTCTTGCAATTTGCCTATCAATTTCTTCCGGCTGGCTTTTTTCTCCGACTTTGCCGTGCCTGCATGGCTGCAGGGCTTTTCCTGCCGTTTCTCTGCACGGAAAACGCATTTGAAGAAAAAGGTAAAAAAACAGTTGACAAAAGCCTTTCTGCATGATAGAATAAACAAGTCGTCCGGCGAAGGACACAAAAAGTGAATATGGGCGTGTTCCCGAGTGGCCAATGGGGACAGACTGTAAATCTGCTGCTT
>OLVW01003103.1_pt1 | contig 10900 bp, 8 predicted proteins | sample 1673301 | NCBI WGS metagenome assembly OLVW01 (sample SAMEA3178941, study PRJEB25190) | human gut metagenome | reverse complement strand
ACCGGCTGGAAAGCCAGCTGAACTGCGTGCTGTTCATCCGCTCCAACCGGGGCGTGACCCTGACCCCGGAAGGCGAGATGCTCTATTCCCGCATCGCATCGGCGGCGGTGCAGATCCAGGACGCCGAAGAGGAACTGAGTGCCAGCGCCACACTGGAGCACGGTACCATCAGCATCAGCGCCACCGAGACGGCCCTGAACATCTATCTTTCCGAGAAGCTGCGGGCCTTCCACAACAATTTCCCCGGCATCCGGCTGCGCATCTCGAACCACTCCACCCCGCAGGCGGTGCAGGCCGTGAAGAACGGCGAGGTGGATTTTGCCATCGTATCCACGCCGGCCGAGGTGGATCCCGGGCTGAAAATGGTGGAGCTGAAGTCCTTTTATGAGGTGCTGGTGGGCGGAAAGACCTTTACCGCACTGGCCAGCCAGAATCTTTCCCTGAAGGAACTGACCAACTACCCGCTGATCTCGCTGAGCGATGAGAGCATGACCCGCAGCTTTTACCGGCAGCTGTTCCTGGACCACGACGCCGAGCTCAAGCCCGACACCGAGGCCGCCACCACCGACCAGATGCTCACGCTGGTAAAAAGCGAGCTGGGCCTTGCCTTTGTGCCGGAACCCATGGCCCGGGAGCCGCTGCAGCGCGGCGAGATCGTCCAGCTGCATTTGCAGGAGATCATTCCCTCCCGCTCCATCTGCCTGGTCTACGACCACCACCGCCCGCTGAACACGGCGGCCCGGAAGTTCCAGCAGATGATCACCCAGACGACGGCACAGCATGCATGATGTTTTCCCATAAAGAAAGTGCCAGTGCACAAATCCTGTGCACTGGCACTTTCTGGTTTTTTGTTACTCCTTACGCGGTTCGGTGCTTTCTTTCAGCTCCCGGTGCTCTTCCTGCAGCTCCTGTTTCAGGGCCTGGCTGATCTCCCGCGTTTCCTGCCGGATCTCGGTCAGGTCTTTTTCGATGACGGGGTTCTCTTCCAGATCTTCCCGGATGAACATCAGCGCAAAGCTGACCAGCAGAAAGCCGCAGCAGAACCAGATGGCCCGGCCGCCCAGCAGCGCAGTGCTCCGGCTGCCGATGCCGGCCCCGATGGCAAACAGCAGGATGATGCCAAAGTACCGCAGCATCCGGTCCATGGCCCGCGGTTCGTGGGTCCTGCACCAGATGCACAACGCCTCCACGCCGCTGCGCAGGTCACCGATGCACATGGTGCTGGCAAAGGCGTAGCCGTTCACCTTGCGGAAAGCCTGCACCTGCATGGCGCAGGCAAACGAGACGATGGCGTTGGCCAGCAGGTTCTGCTCCTGCGGCAGAAAGCCCACGAGGAACAGCAGCAGCCCTTCACCCAGCACCACCAGCTGCCGCCAGTGGAGCGTGCGCATCTCCCGGAAGCGCTCCTGCATTTTTTCGGCGGTGAGCACCCCCAGCGCAAAGGCGCACAACGGCACCAGATAATGCAGCACCCGCTCCCAGTTGCCATCCATCAGGTTGGCGCTGAGCAGCACGATATTGCCGGTCTGGGCGTTGGCAAACACTTTGCCCCGGAACAGATAGGTATAGGCGTCCTGCAGGCCGCCGGACAGTGAAAGGAACACGGCGGTGAGAAAGGATTCGGACATTTGCCCGTGATGACTTGTTTTCATACATACACCCCTTTACGCACCCTATTATAATGCATTTTTGCGGCGCGGTTGATATCAGTTTTACATGCCGGATATGTATGCGGCACGCAGAGCCTCAAAACAGGGTGCAGCGTGCGGGCAGATCACACAAGCCCAGTCAGGGCCACCGCCAGCGGCAGGCTTTTTGCGGTGTGGGTCAGGGTTCGGTCACCACGCGGTGTCCTCACCGTCGGCGCTGCGGGCGGTGGCCACGCGGTTGCGGCGGAACATGCTTTCCACCACGGCGCAATACTTGTCGGCCAGGCACACGATGAAGGCCTCGCGGCAGGTGGGCACATGGCGGAAGGTGAGCGGCCACATGTGGCTGGCGATGATGTTCTGCTCCTTTTGGGTGATGTGGAACACCCGCTGGGCGTTCACGCAGGCATAGCCCGGATGCGAAAAGCCGTGCATCTCGAACAGGCGGCGCAGGCCGTGGAAGGTGCTGCGCTTGTGCCAGTCGTAGAGGTAAAAGTCGTGCAGGAAGGCCCCCACCGCCAGCGAGGTCTCGTCGGCGTGCAGGTGCAGCCGCCGGTTGAGCCAGAAGCTCACCCGCACCACGTTCTTGCAGTGCTGGTAGGTGGTCACATCGCCGTGCTGGATAAACTCCCGCATGCGCTGCACCTGGGGGTTCTCATCGTATTGCTGCAAAATGGCATAAAGCTGTTCGCGTTCGGTCGTAGAAAGCTGCATGGGCGTTCTCCCCTTTCCGCCGTGAGGGCGGCAAAAAATGATCAGGAGCGGAGCTGCACCGGGTTGGAATTGCCGAAGTTTTCGGCCTGCGAGGGATTCTCCCGCTTCAGGGTCAGGTCCACCAGATACTGCTTGCCGTCGCCCAGTTCTTCCAGCTGGGCCAGCTTTGCGTTGGCAGACACCTCATCCGGGTACCACTGGATCAGGAAGAAGTTCTCGGCTTCCACACCGTAGTACAGCCACACGCCGTCGGCGCGCAGAAGGTCGTCGAGGTGGTCCACCTCTTCGCCGTCCGGCAGGCCGAGGCCCTCCTCGGCATACAGGTTCTCCGGCTCCACCTGGAGCATCTCGATCACCTGAATGGAGCTTTGCAGATATTCGTCCTGGGAAACGGCTTTGTCCGACCGGGTCCAGCCGGTGAGAAAAGCCTGCATCAGAAGGTCGCGCACCTTGATGCGCGGCAGAGTGGGATCATCCATAACCATTGGTCGTTCCTTCTTCCTGTTTGTTTCCGCTGACCAGTATACGGCTTTGGGCCGTGCAAGTCAACGGAATATTTGTGAATTTTTTGCAGGCACGCGAAAAACCGACGGCGTTTAACCGCCCGTCTCCCCCGTGCCCAGATGGAAATCAAAGGTGTCATCCAGCCACTCGCGGGCAAGGGTCAGCCAGCGGCTGCGGTGGGCGCTGGGGTGGTTCACCTCGGCGGTGCTCAGGCTGGTGCCGTGGCAGCCCTTTTCAAACAGATGCGCCTCGCACGGCACCCCGGCCCGGTGCAGGGCGCTGACCAGCAGCAGGGTGTTCTCCACCGGGACCGTCTCGTCCTCCATGGTGTGCCAGACGAACACCGGCGGGGTGCGGGGCGTGATCTTGTCCTCCAGCGAGAACGCCTGCTGCGCCGCGGGGTCCTCCCCGGCCAGCTGCACAAAGCTGCCCCGGTGGGCGTACTGCCCGGCCGTGATCACCGGGTAGCCCAGGATCACCGCATCCGGGCGGGGCGGGTCCGGCAGGCCCGGCACCGCCAGCACGGCCCCGGAAAGGGCCAGATGCCCGCCCGCCGAAAAGCCGCACACCGCAATTTTGTCCGGCTGCACATACCATGCGGCGGCGTGCTGCCGCACGAGGCCGATGGCCGCCGCCAGCTGCCGCAGGGGCAGGCCGTGCGCTGCATCGTCCCCCACGGCGTAGCGCAGCACTGCGGTGTGGTAGCCCGCCGCCGCAAACTGCAGGGCCACGGGGTCGCCCTCGCGGGCGCTCACATGGCTGTAGCCGCCGCCCGGCACCACCAGCACCAGCGGCCGCTCCATGGCCAGCGGCATCGTCTCCACGCAGTCCCGCAGATAGACCGTCAGAAGCCCGCCGCCGGGCAGGTCCAGCTGTTCCAGCTGCATCACACATCCTCCTTATACACGCCGCAGCGGCCCTCCGGGTGAGCCGCGATGAATTCCGCACACAGGTCGGCGCACATCCGGCACAGTTCCGGGCAGGGCCGCTTGCGGTAATACTCCGCCGTGCGGGCCTCGGCCTTCGTGCCGCCGGAAGGGGCCGCCCCGGCCTTTGCCAGCAGTTCCCGGCAGATAATGCTGTCCCCGCCGTTGCGGGCACGGTACAGCCGGGCTGCCTCCTGCACGAGGGCATACATCCGGGATTTATCCTGGGGGTCCGCCGGGTTGGCGTAGACCAGGCTCAGCACCGTGACCACCCCGCAGAACGCGCCGCACACTTCCCGCATCCGGCCAATGCCTGCCCCGAACCCGGCGCTCATGCGCAGGGCCATCTCCTCGGAAAGCCCCAGCTGCGGCGCAAATGCCGCCACCACGCTCTGGCTGCAGTTATATCCTTTTAAAAAATAGGCGTAGGCTGCCTCGCCCTGTTTTGCCATGATTTCACATCCTTTGCGCTCCATTATAGCACAAACCGGGGCATTTTTAAACTTTTTATGAAAGCCCTTGATTTTTGCGGCAAAGCGGTGTATATTAGCACTCGAAAGTTATGAGTGCTAAGTGTTTGGCGGCAGTTTCTTGCGTCGAGTGCTTGCACTGAATCCAGATAAAAAAAGAGGTTTTGTACTATGGCCAAGAAAGAATTTCAGGCAGAGAGCAAAAAGCTGATGGATATGATGATCAACTCCATCTACACCAACAAGGAAATTTTCCTGCGGGAGCTGATCTCCAACGCCTCGGACGCCATCGACAAGCTGTATTATAAGAGCCTGACCGACACCTCCGTGGGCATGAACAAGAGCGATTTCCGCATCCTGATCACCCGCGACAAGGAAAACCGCATCCTCACCGTGGAGGACAACGGCATCGGCATGACCAAGGCTGAACTGGAAGAGAACCTGGGCACCATCGCCCACTCCGGTTCCCTGGACTTCAAGCAGGACAACAAGGACGAGAACATTGACATCATCGGCCAGTTCGGCGTCGGCTTCTACTCCTCCTTCATGGTGGCCGACAAGGTCACCGTCATCTCCAAGGCCTACGGCTCGGACGAGGCCTGGCAGTGGGAGTCCTCCGGTGTGGACGGCTACGAGATGACCCCGGCTGAGAAGGACACTGCTGGCACCCAGATCATCCTGCACATCAAGCCCGACACCGAGACCGACCACTACGACAACTTCCTGGATGAGTACGGCATCGTGGCCATCGTAAAGAAATACAGCGACTATGTGCGCTATCCCATCCAGATGGAGCGCGAAAAGAGCCGCCAGAAGCCGGAACCGGACCCCAAGCCCGAGGACTACAAGCCCGAGTGGGAGACCTACACCGAGCTGGAGACCCTGAACAGCATGATCCCCATCTGGAAGAAGCAGAAGAGCGAAGTGACCGATGAGGAATACAACGCCTTCTATAAGGACAAGTTCGGCGACTATGCCGACCCCGCCCGGGTCATCGTGAGCCGCACCGAGGGCACTGCCAACTACAACGCCCTGCTGTTCGTGCCCAGCCACCGCCCCTACGACTTCTACACCAAGGAGTACGAGAAGGGTCTGGCCCTGTACGCTTCCGGCGTGCTGATCATGGAAAAGTGCGCCGACCTGCTGCCCGACTACTTCAGCTTCGTCAAGGGCATCGTGGACAGCCAGGACCTGAGCCTGAACATCAGCCGTGAGATGCTGCAGAAGGACAACCAGCTCAAGCTGATGCGCAACTCTCTGGAAAAGAAGATCAAGAACGAGCTGCACGCGATGCTCGTCAATGACCGCGAGAAGTATGAGACCTTCTGGAAGAACTTTGGCCGCCAGATCAAGTTCGGCATCTACGGCGACTACGGCATGCACAAGGATCTGCTGGGCGACCTGCTGATGTTCTACTCCGCCAAGGAGAAAAAGCTCGTCACGCTGGACGAGTACGTCGAAAAGATGCCCGAGGGTCAGAAGTGCATCTACTTTGCCGCCGGTGACGACACGGACCGTCTGGGCAAGCTGCCCAACGCCCAGCTGGTGTTGAGCAAGGGCTACGACCTGCTGCTCTGCACCGAGGATGTGGATGAGTTCTGCCTGCAGATGATGCGCGACTACAAGGAGAAGGAGTTTAAGAACATCAACTCCGGTGACCTGGGTCTGGAGACCGAGGACGAGAAGAAGGCCGCCGAGGCTGCCGAGACCGAGAACAAGGACCTGTTTGAGGAAATCAAGAAGGACCTGAACGGCAAGGTCAAGGAGGTCAAGGTCAATCCGACCCTGCAGGAACACCCCGTCACCCTGTCTGCCGAGGGCGGTATCTCGATGGAGATGGAGAAGGTACTGCGCCGCATGCCCAACGCAGAGGGCGTCGAGAGCACGAAGGTGCTGGAGCTGAACCCGAACCACACGGTCTTTGCCGCCCTGAAGGCTGCCCACGCCGCGGGTGACACCGACAAGGTCGCCAAGTACGCCGAGCTGCTCTATGACCAAGCCCTGCTGATCGCCGGTCTGCCCATTGAGGACCCCGTTGCCTATGCACAGCTGGTGTGTGGGCTGATGCAGTAAAATCAGAATAACAGCCGCCCGCCCAGGTACGATGCCTGAGCGGGCGGCTGTTTTTTGATGGGGTTGCAGGGCCGGGCATCCCCGGCCCCTACCGCTCTATATGATATAAAAATGCGCCCCTGCGGAATCTGTTTTCCGCAGGGGCGCAATTTTCGTTTTTTACACAAACGGATTATAAAACCGTCCAAACCTGATCGTCACGGTCAGGCTGATGAGCAGCAGCACGACGCCGACTGCCAGCGCGATAAAATCGCGGCGGGCAAAGGGGCGGCGGGTGTACCAGGTGCGCTTGTCATGCTTGCCGAAGCCGCGCAGCTCCATGGCGTTGGAGATCGTGTCGATGCGGTTCAAGCTCGTCAGAATCAGCGGCAGCAGGATACTGACCGAGTTCTTCAGGCGCTTGAAGAACGGCTCGCTGCGGCCCAGCTCGACGCCGCGGGCCTGCTGTGCCTGGCTGATGCTGTGGTAATCGCGCTGAATATCCGGAATGTAGCGCAGCGCAATGGCGACGGAATAGCCGACCTTGTATGAGATGCCGATGCTGTTCAGGCTGGCGGCGAACTCACTGGGGTTCGTGGCCGAGATGAACAGAATGGCCACCGGCAGCGCGACAAAATATTTCAGCGAGATGTTGAACATATAGAACAGCTGCTCGGCGGTCAGGTCGTACCGCCAGAACAGGTGGCAGAGCACCGTGCGGGTGCCGTAGAGCGCCGTGCCCTGGTTCGGATCGAACAGGAAGATGAACAGGTCGTTCAGCGCGAGGAACACCAGCATAAAGACCAGCATGAAACGAACCTCGCGCAGTTTGATGTGGCTGAGCCTGAACACCGCAAGACTGACGGCCATCAGCCCCAGCAGCACCCAGGTGTTGTAGGTGATCATGCTGGCGAAGGTAAACAGCAGAAAGAACGCCAGCTTTGTCGTGCCGGTCAGGTCGTGTACCACGCTTTTGCGTGGTATATAGTTCAAAACGGTATTAGCAGCCATCAGCGCGCACCTCCCTGTCTGCCGCGATAAAGCGCTCCACAAATTCCTCGGCGGGCGTGATGCCGCAGCGGTTGGCCAGCGTGTAAAGGCTCGTCTCCTTCAAGGCCGCCTGCTCGATCAGCGCCGGGTCACAGAGGATGGCCGCCGCGCTGCGGTCCGCAATGAGCCGCCCGTCGCAAAAGGCCAGCGCCCGCGGCGTGTATTCCAGCATCAGGTGCATGTCATGGGTGATCATGACCACGGTCACACCTTTTGCGTTCAGCCCGCGCAGGAACTCCATAATATCGGTGTAATGTCGGAAATCCTGGCCCGCCGTCGGCTCGTCCAGAATGATAAGCTCGGGGTCCTGCACCAGCACGCTGGCGATGGTCACGCGCTTTTTCTGGCCGAAGCTCAGCGCTGAGATGGGCCAGTTGCGGAATGGGTACAAGCCGCAGACCTTCAGCGTGTCCTCGACCCTGGCGCGAATCTCAGCATCGGTCAGGCCGCTGCCCTGCAGGCCCAGCGCGACCTCGTCAAAGATCATCGTCTTGGAGATCATCTGGTTCGGGTTCTGCATGACATAGCCGATATGCCTGGCGCGGCGGCGGATGTTTTCGTCTTTCAGGTCTTTTCCGTCAAAGAAAATTTCACCGCTGTCGGGCGTCTCAAAGCCGCAGATCAGCTTGGAGAGCGTTGACTTGCCCGCGCCGTTGCGGCCTACGATGCTGACCATCTCCCCTTTTCCAATCGTGAAGCTCACGTCGGACAGGGTGTGCTGGTCCTTGCTGTAGCCGAAGGACAGGCCCTTGACCTCCAGCAGCGGGGTCGGGGCAGGCTTGGCCGCGGGCAGCGGCTCGGCACGGAACCAGGCGCGCAGCTTCTCGGTATCGGCGTCATCCAGCACGACGGAGTCAACGTGGGCGGGATGCTTGGCGGGCGTGATGTCAATGCCCGCATACCGCATAGCCGTGACGTAAAGCGGCTCACGGATGCCGTTTTCTGCCAGCAGTGCGCCGGACAGCAGCTCGTCGGGGCGCAGGTCGGCCAGAATGCGGCCCTCGTTGACCAGCACAATGCGATCCACGCTGCGCCAGAGCACGTCCTCAAGGCGGTGCTCAATGATGAGGACCGTCGTGTCGGTCTTTTGCTGGATCGAGTCGATCAGCTCAATGGCCTGCTTGCCCGTGGCCGGGTCAAGGTTTGCCAGCGGCTCATCGAACAGTAAAATCTTCACCTCGTCGACCATGACGCCCGCGAGGCTGACGCGCTGCTTCTGGCCGCCGGAAAGCTCGTGCGGAGCGTAGTCGAGGTGGTTCTCGATGCCGCCCAGCGCGGCGGCGCGGCGGGTGATCTCGTGCATTTCGTCCTGCGGGGTGCAGCTGTTTTCCAGCGCAAAGGCGATGTCCTCCCCCACCGTCAGGCCGATGAACTGGCCGTCCGGGTCCTGCAGCACCGTGCCGACGTGGCCCGCCAGCTCAAAAATACTGCTGTGGGGCGCGTCCACGCCATCCACAGTCAGCGTGCCCGTGCACTCGCCGGGGTAGGAGAACGGGTTCAGGCCGTTGATGCAGGCCGCCAGCGTGGACTTGCCGCTGCCGGACGGCCCGGCGATCAGCACGCGCTCCCCGGGGTAGATATCCAGATTGATGTCATGCAGCGTGGGCTGCTTCTGGGCACGATACTGGAAAGAAAAATTTTTAAAGGATATGATCGGGGTTCTCGTTTCAGCCATACGGCACCTCGCAGGGGAAATTGTGGTGGAACAGCAAAATGCCTTCCCGCGTTTGTGGGAAGGCATACGGGTTTACAGCGGATTACTCTTTGTCCAGAGAGCCCTTCTTGGCGATGGTCTTGGTGTAGGCCAGAATCAGCAGGCCACCGACGACGACAGCCGTGATGATGTTGGACACAGCAGCAAACGCGCCCTGTGCAAAGACCTTTTTGGCGGGCTCGGCGTAGATCAGGATGTCCAGCACAGGCGCAACGACGATCCAGGCAATGGCATGGGCCGCGACATTGGCAATGGCGAAGGTGGCGACCTTACGCTTGTTGAAGTCGCCCTCCTGCACATTCAGCTTCTTGGCAAACAGGCCGACGACCACGCCGGTGAATGCGGAGGCGATGACCCAGCTCCACCACGGGATGCCGCCCCAGGACAGGTCGATGAGGGCATGGCCGATGAAGCCGATCAGGGCGCCGGCCACAGGGCCGTACATGGCGGCCAGCAGGCCGAGCACCGCGTACTGCAGGCTGATGTTGGTGTTGGGCACCGGGCTGGGGATAGCGACAAAGCGCCCCAGAACAAAGAACAGGGCTGCGCCGATGCCGACGGCAACGAAGGTTTTACTGTTCGAGTTTTTCATGATTCCGTACTCCTTTTAATACTATACCGCAAATCGTTCTTCCGCTTTCGCAAAAGAACAGTTTAAGTATACTGTTATAAAAGTGCCGCTGTCAATGGGCAAAAGGCGAGGTATGCACTATTTTGGTGAGATTTCGGCACAAAAAAACCACCCCGAAGGGTGGTCAAAAGTGGAGCGGCCGACGAGGCTCGAACTCGCTACCTCCACCTTGGCAAGGTGGCGCTCTACCAGATGAGCTACGGCCGCATATTGGAAACCCGGCTGGGTTTCCTTGACTGGTGCCTCCGATCGGAATCGAACCAATGACACGGGGATTTTCAGTCCCCTGCTCTACCGACTGAGCTACAGAGGCAAACAACAGGTATGATTATACACGAAGGAGGGACATCTGTCAAGCGCGTTTTTACAATTTTCTGCCGGATTTTGCCTGAATTTCAAAAAAATAAAGCAGCTGCTGCCGTGCCCCGGGTCATCGGGGCGCGGCGCAGCTGCATAAACAGCATGGCAAACGCGGTCAATCGCGGCGGAAGATGTCGCGCGTGTAGACCTTTTCCTTTACATCGTCCAGGCATTTGTCATAGCGGTTTGCCAGAATGGCCTGCGACTGTGCCTTGAACCTGTCCAAGTCGTTGACGACAACACTGCCAAAGAAGGTCTCACCATCCTTCAGCGTCGGCTCATAGATGATGACCGTCGCCCCCTTGGCCTTGATGCGCTTCATGACCCCCTGAATCGAGCTATGGCGGAAGTTATCGCTGTTGCTCTTCATCGTCAGGCGGTAGACGCCGATGGTCACGGGCTTTTCCCTGCCGGCGTCATACTCATTCTCGTCGGCGTAGCCGTAGTACCCGGCCAGCTTCAGCACACGATCCGCGATAAAGTCCTTGCGGGTGCGGTTGCTGTCAACAATGGCCTCGATCAGCTTTTCGGGCACATCGGCATAGTTGGCCAGCAGCTGCTTGGTATCCTTGGGCAGGCAGTAGCCGCCGTAGCCGAAGCTGGGATTATTGTAGTGGCTGCCGATACGCGGGTCAAGGCAGACACCGTCGATGATCTGCTGGGTATTCAGACCCTTGCTCTCGGCGTAGGTGTCCAGCTCATTGAAGTACGCCACGCGCAGCGCCAGATAAGTGTTGGCAAACAGCTTGACAGCCTCGGCCTCGGTGAAGCCCATGAACAGCGTGTCGATGTTCTCCTTGATAGCTCCCTCCTGCAGCAGCGCCGCAAAG
>OLVW01003096.1_pt1 | contig 10979 bp, 7 predicted proteins | sample 1673301 | NCBI WGS metagenome assembly OLVW01 (sample SAMEA3178941, study PRJEB25190) | human gut metagenome | reverse complement strand
AGCATATAATATGATATTCAAATAAAACTTGAAAAAATCTAACAAAAAGTATAATATATGTTTATACATATATTCATAAAATAAAAATGTATTTTTATAAATAAAAATGAAAAAAAATATCAAAATATGTAATAATATATACAATATGAGTAAAAGGAGGAAAGTAAATTGGATAAGGCAATAAATCAATACGTATGGAAAAACACAAATAAAAGATATCTATTTGAGTTGCAAAAATTTCTTGATTTAATAGATAATGTAACAGATGAGAAGCTACGAAAAGAATTAATTTATCAATTAAATGTATTTGATAGAACAATTACAGAAATTGTTGAACAACATAAAGAATAGAAATGGAGAGAAAGAAAAATGATTAATACACTAATAGGTATTATTTCAGGAATAATAAGTGGAACGGGATTGGGACGGAGGTACTGTACTCATTTTTCTTTTAACATTTTTGGAAAATTTAGAACAACACGTAGCACAAGCAACTAATTTAATATTTTTTATTCCAACATCGCTAATAGCCATAATTGTAAATGGAAAAAATAAAAATATTGATTATAAATTAGGATTAATAATTTCAGTTTATGGAATTTTAGGAGCAATAATAGGAGCAAATATTTCAATGCACATAAACACAAGAAATTTAAGAAAATATTTTGGAATATTTTTAGTAATTATCAGCATACATGAAATATATTCCATAATTAAACAGTATAAAAAAGGAAAAAATGACAAAAATAAAAGTAAAACATAAGGAAGGAAAGTGATAATTATGAAATTTGCAAAAGGATTATTAATAGGTGGATTACTAGCAACAGGAGCATTAATGATGTATTCAGAAAGTGAAATGCTAACTAAAAATAAGAAAAAGCTTATGAAAAAGGGAAAAAAATTAATTAGAACACTAGAAAATTGGTAACACTTAATTTTATATTACAATAGGGTATCTAATCAGATACCCTAAATACATAATAGCTAATTATTTTTTATCTTCACAACATCTTTCATCCTTATCACAATCTTCATGTGTTTCATTATTTTTTAAAAAGCAATCACATTTTTCATGTTTTTCACCTTTTAAACATTTACCTTCATGAAAACATTTAGCACAAATTTTTATTTTTTTAGTATCATTAGCCCAAATTTGTATAGCATATTTTCTACCAGGACAAAGAGGACCAAAAACAAATTCTCCATCTTTATCAGTAAAAGTATGACCTATAGGACGTCTTTCTTCTTTACCACAATCATAAGCAACTTCTACTAATTTAACAACAGCATTAGCAACTGGTTCCTTAAAACAATTTTTAACAACACCATATATAACATCACGATTATCTTCTTGTAATATAATATCTAAATCAAATTGTTTACCACCTGATATAACACCATCAATATCTAATATAGGGCAATGAGGTTTATTTAAATCCATTTCCATTATTATTCATCCTTCCTAATAAACAAAAGTTTATTTAATATATATTATGAAAAAAAACAAAAAAATGTTAAAAAATACAATAAAAAAGCAAAATTTGTAATTTTTTAGAAAAAGTGTTATAATAAAAATGTATTGAAAATCAAAGGAGGAATTAATATGGAAAAAAATAATAAAAATAAAGAAGTAAAATTAACAGGAAAAAAATCAGATATGAATAAAGCACTTAGAGCGCAAAAAATAAGAAGACAAAGAAAGATGAGAAAACAAAGAAGAATAAGAGGATTTGCAACACTACTAGCAATAGCATCAATAGGTGTAGGAGGATACACTTTAAATGACATGAATAAAACAAGCAAAGAATTAGATGAAGCTATAGAACAAGTAGATAACTTTATGAAAGAAAATGGAATCGACGAAAATGATACTAGAACAGAAAAAGAAAAATTCATGGATAGTATAGTTGTAGATAAATCCACATTAGAAAATTCAGAAGTAACAGGAAATAAAGAAATTATAGACCAAATACTAGAAAAATATAACAGTAATATGCCAGAAGAAACTGAAAAAATATCAAAAGAAGATATAGGAATAATAAAAGAAAATTTAGGAAATGGTAATATATATAAAGAAACAGACGAAAATGGAAATACAAAATATATACAAAATCATCAAGAAGGACAAAATGGAAACTTAGAATGGATAGATGAACAAAATATAGGAGATGTAATAGCAGTAATAGATAAAGAAAATCACACAACAATAGCAGGAATAGGAGAAATAGAAGGTAAATATGTACCAGTAGAAATTAAACAAATGATATTATCACAAGATGCACAAAATCCATATAAAGAATCAGAATATTATGTAAAATTAAAAGGAAGCGAAAAAAATTATACCAGATTAAATAAAGCATATCAAAAAAGATTAAAAGAAATAGAAGCAAAATCAAAACAAGACACAGAAATGGAAATTTCATAAACAAAAACAAGTAAAGTTGTATAAATAACCCACTTTTTGCAAACAATATGCATAAAACATATTTGCAAGGAGTGGAATTTTTTTGAGAGAAAATAAAAAACTACAAATAACAGGTGTGATGCTAGAAAAAGAACAATTAAAAAAACATTTAGAAAAAATAGCATCAAGCCATAATATAATATCAAGAAGTCAAAAAGACACATATCCAATACCAAGACTTTTAGAAGATTACGAAAAAATAAAAGAAGTATATAAAATGTTAAATGAACATGTAAATATGAAAATAAACATACATCCAGCAGGAGAATGGTTATTAGACAATTTTTATATTATAGAAGAGACAGTAAAACAAATAGAAAAGGAATTAACAATAAAAAAATACAAAAATTTTATAGGAATAGCAAATGGTGAATATGCAGGATTTGCAAGAATATATGTACTAGCAAGTGAAATTATAGCATATACAGAAAATAGAATAGAAAAAGAAAGTTTAGAAGAATATTTGCAAAGCTATCAGAACAAGAAAACACTGAATATGGATGAAATATGGAATATAGGAATATTTTTACAAATAGCAATTATACACAACATATCACAAATATGCGAAAAAATTGCAAGTAGCCAGGCACAAAAATACAAAGTAGAAAGCATTGTAGAAAGATTAGTAGAAGGGAAAACAAAACAAGAACAAAAATATAAAGAATATAAATCAAACACACATAATTTTAAAAAAACAATGATGAGAGATATGAGATATCCATTTATAGAGTACATGTCATACACTTTAAAAAGATATGGAAGAAAAGGAACAAGATATCTAAAAGTATTGGAAGACATAGTAGAAAAAATGGGAATGACAGTATCAGAAGTAATACAAAAAGAACACTTCGATATAGCAATACAAAAAGTATTAATGGGAAATAGTATAACAAGTTTAAAAACAATACAAAGAATAAATTTTTTAGAAATATTTGAACATATAAATGGAGTAGAAGATGTATTAAGAAAAGATCCAAGTGGAATATATATTAACATGGATTGGAAAACAAAAGAATATTATAGAAACAAAATAAAGCGAATATCAGAAAAAACAAAAATATCAGAAATATATATAGCCAGGAAAATTATAGAGATATGCAAGAATAATGAAGGAAAAAAATCACATATAGGATATTATTTAATAGATAACGGAATTGATGATTTATATAAAGAATTAAAAATAAAAAATAAAGTATCACCAAAAAGCAAAACAAAAGTTAAACAATACTTATCATTAATAGTTGCATTTACAGTAATACTATCAATAATAATAAGTAATTTATTAACTTTTTTAACAAAATCAGAAAAAATTGCTTTATTTATTATATTATTAATTCCATGTAGTGAAATAATAATACAAATAATCCAATTTATATTAAGCAAAACAGTAAATCCAAAACTAATTCCGAAAATGGATTATCAAAAAGGGATACCAAAGGAACAAGCAACAATGGTTGTAATACCAACAATAGTAAAATCAAAAGAAAAAGTAATAGAATTAACAAGAAAATTAGAAGTATACTATATAGCAAATAAAAGTGAAAATTTATATTTTACTTTATTAGGAGATTGTTCAGAAAGCAGCAAAGAAGAAGAATTATATGATAAAGAAGTAATAAAAGAAGGAAAAAAGCAAATAGAAAGATTAAATAAAAAATATAGCAAAGACAATAAAGACAACAAAATATTTAATTTTATATATCGCAAAAGAATCTGGAACGAAAAAGAGGAAAGTTACTTAGGTTGGGAACGAAAAAGAGGAATGCTAAATCAATTAAATGAATATTTGCTAGGAAATATAGCAAATCCATTTTTATATAATAGTATAGAAAAAATTCCACAGATAAAATATATAATTACATTAGATGCAGATACAGATTTAGTATTAAATACAGCACAAGAATTAGTAGGAGCAATGGCACATATATTAAATAAACCTATAATAGATCAAAAGAAAAATGTTGTAATAGAAGGATATGGAATAATGCAACCTCGAGTAGGAATAAATTTAGACATTAGCCTAAAAACAATATTTACCAAAATATTTGCAGGTGCAGGAGGAATAGACAATTATACAAATGCCATTTCAGATATATACCAAGATAATTTCAAAGAAGGTATTTTTACAGGAAAAGGAATATATGATTTAAGAGTATTTTCAAAAGTATTAAGTAAAGAGATACCAGAAAACACAGTGCTAAGTCATGATTTACTTGAAGGATGTTATTTAAGATGTGGGTTAGTTTCTGACATTGTCTTAATGGATGGATATCCAACTAAATATACAAGCTTTACAAATAGACTTTCAAGATGGATTAGAGGAGATTGGCAAATTACTAAATGGATAAAAAACAAAAAATTAAATTTATTATCAAAATATAAAATAATAGATAATCTAAGAAGAAGTCTTTTAGAAATCTCAATAATAATTGCACTAATATATATAACCACTTTAGGAAATATTTATAAAATACAAGCAAATGGACTTTGTGTATTTATACTATTATCATGTGTGATATCTCAATTATTAGAACTTATAAACAAAAGCATTAGTAAAAAAGATGGAGAACAAAGACAAAAAACTTTCACACCACAAATATCAGGAATAAAAGGAACATTAATAAGAGCAATAATTACAATAGGATGTTTGCCATATAAAGCATATATATCAGCAAAATCAATAATAAAAACAATATATAGAAAAACAATAACAAAAAAACATATGTTAGAATGGCTAACTTCTGAAGAAGCGGAAAAACAATCAAAAACAGATTTGACATCATATTATAAACAAATGTTAATAAATGTTATTATAGGTACAATTATAATAATATATAATATAAACATATACGAAATCTTATTAGGAATTTTATGGATTATTATTCCATTTATAATGTGTGAAATAAGTAAAGAGATAAAAAGAAAAACACAGATAGAAACAATAAATAAAGAAAATAAAGAGTATTTATTAAATATAGCTAAATCAACATGGCAATTTTTTGAAACATATTTAAATGATAAACATAATTATTTAATACCAGATAATTATCAAGAAGGAAGAAAACAAAAAGTAGTACCAAGGACATCATCTACAAATATAGGGTTGTCATTATTAGCAGTAATATCAGCGTATGATCTCAATTTTATAACTTTAGAACATACAGTAGATTTATTAAAAAAAATATTATATACAATTATAAGTTTGGAAAAATGGAATGGACATTTATATAATTGGTATGATACAAAAACAAAAAATCCATTAATACCAAGATATATTTCAACAGTAGATAGTGGAAACTTTGTAGGATATTTATATACAACCAAAATATTTTTACAAAATCTAAACTCACAAGAACTAGAAAGTTATGTAAAATATATAGAAAAACTAATAGAAGAAACAAATTTCAAATTATTATATAACAAAGAAAATCAAATTTTTTCAATAGGCTACAACATAGAAGAAAATAAATTAACAGACTCATATTATGATTTATTAGCATCAGAAGCAAGGCAAGCAAGTTTAATAGCCATAGCGAAAAAAGATGTACCAGTAAAACATTGGAATAAATTAAGCAGGACATTAACAACATTAGGAAAATATAAAGGACTAATATCATGGTCAGGAACATCATTTGAATATTTAATGCCAAATATAAATATCCCTAAATATGAAGGAAGCCTATTAGACGAATCATGCAAGTTTATGATAATGAGTCAAAAACAATATGCAAAAAAATTACAAATACCATGGGGAATATCAGAAGCGGCATTTAATTTAAAAGATTTACAAGGAAATTATCAATATAAAGCCTTCGGAATTCCATGGCTAGGATTAAAAAGAGGATTAGCAGATGAAATGGTAAGTGCAACATACGGAAGCATATTGGCAATAAATGAAGAACCACAAGAAGTTATAAAAAATTTAAAAATTTTAGAAAAATATGGAATGAATGGAAAATATGGATTTTACGAATCAATAGATTTTACACCAGAAAGAGTAGAAAAGGCAACACCAGTAAAAACATATATGGCGCATCATCAAGCATTAATATTATTGTCAATAAATAATTTGTTTAATAACAATATATTTCAAAAAAGATTTATGCAAAATCCTGAAATAGACAGTGTTTCAATACTTTTACAAGAAAGAATGCCAGAAACATCTATAATAACAAAGGAAACAAAAGAAAAGATAGAAAAACCAAAATATCAAGATTATGAAGACTATAGTATTGTAACATACAATAAAATTGACGAAAGATTAATAAGAGGAAATGTAATATCAAATGAAGATTATGTAATAGCAATGAACCAAAAAGGAGAAGGAGTTAGCAAATATAAAGATATCTATATAAATAGATTCAAAAAAACAGATGATTATCCACAAGGAATATTTTTTAACATAAAAAATATAAAAACACAGAATATATGGAGTTCATGTAAGACACAAGAATTAAACAATTACAAAATAAGTTTTATGCCAGATAAAATAGAACAAGAAATAGAACAAGACAATGTAAAAACTAAAATACAAACAATAATAGCACCAAATGATACTTCTGAAATAAGAAAAATAACATTAGAAAATAGAGGATTAGAAGAAAAAATATTAGAAATAACAACATATTTTGAACCAGTGCTATCAACAAAAGAACAAGATTATGCACATCCTGTTTTTAATAACTTATTTTTAAAATTTGGATATAATGAAGAAACAAATTCTATCTTAGTAAAAAGAAGAACCAGAGAAAAAAATGAGAAAAAAATTTATTTAGCAGTAAATCTAGTAGCCCCACAGATAGAGACAATAGGAAAAATGGAATTTGAAATAGACAAAGAAAAATTTGCAGGAAGAGGAAATATAGGAATACCAAAAATGATTAAAAATTCAACACCATTTTCACAAAAAATATCATTAGTAACAGAAGGTATAATAGCATTAAAAAGAACTGTAAAAATTGAGCCTAAAGAAAAAGTAGAATTAGATTTAATAATAAGTGTAGGAGAAAGCAAAGAGCTGGTATTAGAAAACATAAAAAAATATCAAAATAAAGAAAATGTACAAAAAGCATTCGAAATTTCAAAAGCACAAATAGAAGCACAAAGCAGATATTTAAGAATAAAAGGAAAAGATATAGAACAATATCAAAAAATTTTATCATATATAATATTTGATAACCCAAGCAAAAAACTCCAATTAGAAAAGTTGCCGAAAAGAATATACGAACAAAGTGAATTGTGGAAATATGGGATATCTGGTGATTTACCAATAATTTTGGTAAAAGTAAAAGATTTAAATGATTCTGATGTTATTAAACAGATTTTAAAAGCGTACGAATTTTTTAGAATAAAAAATATAGAAGTTGAATTAGTATTAATTGATGAAGAAAAACATAGTTATGAAAATTATGTGCGAGAAGAGATGGAAAATATAGTATTAAATTCACATCTAGCATATTTAAAAAATGTAAGAGGTGGAATATTTCAACTTAATAAAAATGAAATAGACAAAAAAGACATGGAACTACTAGAGTTTATATCAACAGTAATAATTGACAGTAATAAAGGAAGCATAAAAAATGCAATAAATGAAATTGAAGATGAGTATTTTGAAAAAACAAAAAAAATAGAGAGCGAAGAATATCCAATTTTTATACAAGAAGAAAAATCAGAAGAAAGCAATTTTATAAAAGAAAAAGATGATTTAAAATATTTTAATGAATATGGAGCATTTTCAAGTGATGGAAAAGAATATTTAATAAAAACAAGTAAAGAAAATAGGATTCCAACAATATGGTCACACATAATGGCAAATAAAAAATTTGGAACATTAGTAACAGAAAATATGGGAGGATACACATGGTATAAAAATAGCAGACTAAACAGAATAACATCATGGGCAAATATGCCAACTTATGATATACCATCAGAAATAATATATGTAAAAGATGAAGAAACAAAAAAAACATGGTCTTTAGGATTAAATCCAATGCCAGATAATAATGAGTATGATATAATATATGGATTTGGATATGCAAAATACTTGCATAAAAGCAGTGGAATAGAACAAAAACTAACTATATTTGTACCTAAAGAAGATAGCATAAAAATACAAATATTGCACTTAAAAAATACAACACCAAATAGAAAAAAACTAAAAATATATTACTATAACAAACCAGTAATAGGAGAAGATGAACAAAAAATAACAGAATATATAAATTTAAAATACGATAAAAATAATAATATTCTAGTAGCAGAAAATTTATACAACAGTGACTTTAAAGAAAATATATACAGGGGACAAAAAATTCTTTTTTGGACAAGGAGGAATAACAAATCCAGAAGGCATAAAAAAAGACAAATTAAATAATGTAGGAAGTTTAGGCAAATCAAATTGTATAGTATATGAAATAGAAGTAGAAATAGAGAGTTTTGGAGAAAAGGAAATTTCAATATTATTAGGAGCAGAAGAAAATATCTTAGACAGCAAAAACATGGCATACAAATACAGTAAAATACAAAATTGCAAACAAGAATTAGAAATAATAAAAAGCGAATGGAAAAAAGTATTGGAAAAGTTGCAAGTTTATACACCGGTAGAATCAATAAATATAATGTTAAATGGATGGATATTATACCAAACAATAGCAAGCAGATTATTAGGAAAAACAGGATATTATCAATCAGGAGGAGCATATGGATTTAGAGATCAATTACAAGATACATTTGGCCTAAAATATGCAAATCCAGAATATTTAAAAAATCAGATAATAAAACACAGTAAACATCAATTTGAAGAAGGAGATGTAGAACATTGGTGGCATGATGAAACAAAAAGAGGAATAAGAACAAGATTTTCAGATGATTTATTATGGCTTGCATATGCAACTTTAGAATATATTGATTTTACAGGGGATACAAAAATCTTAGATATCGAAACACCATATTTAAAAGGAGAAACATTAAAAGAAGGAGAAGACGAAAGATATGATAGATATATAGAAAGTGAAAAAACAGGAACAATATATGAACACTGTATAAAAGCAATAGAAAAATCATTAAATTTTGGGGAACACGGATTACCTAAAATAGGTTCAGGAGACTGGAATGATGGAATGAGTGAGGTAGGAAACAAAGGAAAAGGAGAAAGCATATGGCTTGGATTTTTCCTATACAACATATTAGACAGATTTATACCAATAGTAAAACAAAAAGAAGAATTTGAAAGAGCAGAAAAATACGAAAAAATAAAACAAGAACTAAAAAAAGCATTAAATACAAGTGGATGGGATGGAAGATGGTATAAAAGAGCATTTACTGATGATGGTCAAGTATTAGGAAGTATGGAAAATGAAGAGTGTAGAATAGACAGCATAGCACAAAGTTGGGCAACAATATCAAATGCAGGAGATAATGATAAAAAATATATATCGATGGAAAGTTTAGAAAATCATCTAGTAGACAAAGAAAATGGAATAATTAAATTGTTAGATCCACCATTTGAAAAAGGAAAATTAGAACCAGGATATATAAAAGCATATTTGCCAGGAGTAAGGGAAAATGGAGGACAGTATACTCATGCAAGTTGTTGGGTAACAATTGCAGAAGCAATGTTGGGATTCGGAAGAAAATCATTTGAATTATATAAAATGATAAATCCAGTAGAACATGCAAGAACAAAAGAAATGGCAAAAAAATATAAAGTAGAGCCATATGTAATGCCAGCAGATATTTATGGTGCAGGAAATTTAGCAGGAAGAGGAGGATGGACATGGTATACAGGATCATCAAGTTGGTATTATAAAGCAGGAATAGAGTATATATTAGGTCTAAAAATAGAAAAAGAAATAATGAAAATAAATCCATGCATTCCAAAGGAATGGAGAACATATAGCATGAGATATAAATGGAAAAATACAGTATATAATATATTAATTGAAAATCCAAATAGTAAAGAAACAGGAGTTAGCAAAATAAAAATTAATGAAAAAGAGCAAGAAAGTAATGAGATAAAATTACAAGAAAACAAAGGAGTAATAAACATCAATATTATAATGTAATATACAAAAAAGTAGCATATAGATAAAATCTAATGCTACTTTTTGTCATAAAAATAAAAAATCCTCTTGTATTAAACACATAATTGTGATATAAATATATAAGAAAATAAAACTACGAAAGGCGGAGTTTTTGTGGAAGATATAAACAAGGATGTAAAAACAGTATTAATAGTTGATGATGAACAAGCAATTATAGATGTTCTAAAATTCAATTTACTAAAAGAAGGATATAGAACAATAGAAGCAAAAGACGGTCAAGCGGGATTAGATATGGCTTTAAAAGAAAAACCAGATTTAATAATGCTAGATATAATGCTACCCAAACTAGATGGTCTAACAGTATGCCAAAGGGTAAAAAATGCACTAAATATTCCAATAATTATATTAACAGCAAAAGATACAGAAGTAGATAAAATAGTAGGGCTAGAATTAGGAGCAGATGATTACATAAC
>OLVW01003095.1_pt1 | contig 10979 bp, 10 predicted proteins | sample 1673301 | NCBI WGS metagenome assembly OLVW01 (sample SAMEA3178941, study PRJEB25190) | human gut metagenome | reverse complement strand
CTTAATATCTTCAGGGTTAAGATGCAGCAATGCACTTGCTAGTCCAATCAGTGTTTTTCTGCTTTTTTGCAGTATTGCACGAAACATATAATCATTAGTCAGACCATAATCAATCTTTCCTTTTGCCACCATAATAGGTGCAGTATTCCCCATAAAATTCCTCCTCTATTCGTATTGCTATATTGTTTTGTGGATATAATTGGCGAAATGTAAAACCTGCCAGACAGTTAAATATAATATTTAACATAATTGTATAATAACATGAAATATATTCTAATGCAATACACAATAGAAAGAAAATATTAAATAGATACGGTATTTAATGAGAACAATTAAAAAGTTGCATGTTATTCATTATTAGATTGAATGGCATGCAACTTTTTCCATTGTGTCATAATTTTTCTTTTCTGCTTGGGCTGCTAATAATTGTTCGTATTTAGCCAATGGCTCTCATATTGCATTAGTTGCCAACTTCTTCCTGAATCAATTCCAATGCATATAAGTCAACACTCAGATACTGGTTTTTGTAAAGAATTGCAGGGCATTTTACAATAGACAGTTCTTCAGAAGAGCCATCTTTATATTGTATGTTGAGTACATACTGTACATATGAATCAGCATCATTATAGAAAGTAACCGGGTGCGATGGAGTGAAAGCCAGAGCATCTGTTAAATCTTTAAGTTTATTTCCATCAAAAACGGCAGTCTTATGATTAGACTGGTTGGTGACAGTAATGCTGTCAGCATTGGCTATGTTAATTGTTACAAGACTTTTGTTATAAATGTTGTCGAGATAATCTATAACATTTGCTGCTGATTTTCCAAATGGACGGTAAGTTATGTTGTTAATTGTGACTTTGTTGTTGAGTATAATAATGTTGTTGGTACGGTTATCAGTAAATATTCTATATGTCCAGCCAGTTGATTGCGGATACAGCCACGGCATAACAGTTATATCTTCTATTATGTCAATTAGCTGGTTCTTCTCATTCTGTGTCAGGCTGATTTCGCTGCCTTCTCTTACAACAGATAAGTCGTCTGTGTCTGACAAACTGACTTTGATATGACGTGGTCTTAGTAAGATTATTAAAATAATAATTAAAACTGCACCAATTAAGAGACATATCTTTTTCTTATTCATAATAATTACCTACTATTGAGGGGATGTCTATTGTGACTCTTTATTCTTTTTCAATCTTAGCCTCATATTCATCAAAGATATAACCAAGAATCGGTGCCATACCGACAAACTCGCAGCCATAAAGATAATTGTCAGTGCCCTCAATCGCCTGACTTCTTATAATCTTGACAACACTGTAGAGAGTATCTGTTTCAGAGCCAAGATTAAGTGCAGCGTTAAAATAGAAGTTGATAGGCAGCATGCTCTTTGATTCAAATGCAATTCCACCTTCAGATATATTGATAACTTTAATAGGAGAATCAAGATTTTTAATCTCCATGTTATCCTGCTTAAATAAAGATAAAACATTGAGTGACAGGTCTGCTTTCATTCTTTTAAAACGTCTTTTTTCAATTCCATTAGCCATAATAAAATCTCCCATCTTAATATTATTATCCAAGTGAATAGTACACTTCTAAAAACTGACTATATTTATATTTTTAATAATACACTTTAATGAGGTAATGCGCAATGTATTATTGCAAAAGATAAAGTCTATTGATTTTGAATGGACGCTGGTATATAATATTTTTGTTTGTTTTTAAACCGCATAAACACTACGGTTTGATAACTTTTTAACTAATAATTATATTAAGAAGAAAAGGATGGATGAACTCATGGGAAAATGTGAATTACTCTATGAAGGAAAAGTAAGAGAAGTATATGATTGCGATGACAAGCTTGTTATGGTCGCTACAGACCGTATCTCAGCATTTGATCACATTTTAAAGAATAAGGTTACAGAAAAGGGAGCAATTCTTACACAGATGTCAAAGTTCTGGTTTGATTATACTAAGGACGTTGTTGCTAATCATATGGTTTCAGTTGATGTTAATGACATGCCAGAGTTCTTCCACAAGGATGAATATATTGGAAGAAGCATGCTTTGCAAGAAGCTTACAATGCTTCCTGTTGAGTGTATCGTAAGAGGATACATTACAGGTAGTGGCTGGGCAAGCTACAAAGAGAATGGTACAGTCTGCGGAATTAAGCTTCCAGAAGGCTTAAAGGAATCAGACAAGTTGCCAGAACCTATTTACACACCATCAACTAAGGCTGAAATCGGTGATCACGATGAAAATATTTCATATGAACAGAGTATTGAAGTTTTAGAAAAACAGTTCCCTGGAAAAGGCGAAGAATATGCTAAGAAATTAAAAGACTGCACAATCGCTCTTTACAAGAAATGTGCTGACTACGCATTAGAGCGTGGAATCATTATTGCTGATACTAAGTTTGAATTTGGTTTAGACGAAAACGGAAACATTGTTATTGGTGATGAAATGCTTACACCTGACAGCTCACGTTTCTGGCCTGCAGATGGATATGAACCGGGACACGGTCAGCCATCATTTGACAAGCAGTTTGCACGTGACTGGTTAAAACAGAATGAAGGTCACAACTGGACATTACCTCAGGATATTGTAGATAAGACTATTGAAAAATATCTTCAGGCATATGAACTTTTAACAGGTGAAAAATTAAAATAAGTTAAATTTAAAAATTTATATAGATAATAGTGGTAACGGTGGTTGCCACTATTTCTTTGCGTAACGATAAATAATTAAGTTGGGACAAAATAGCAATTCTGCAAATCAACAAATTGTGTCGTTATGCTTAGATTAGTAGAAAGAGGTTATTATGGATCAGACATTTATGAAACAAAAAAACATACTGCCCCTTGTATTGTCTATGTCATTGCCAATGGTTATCTCAATGGCGGTAAATTCGCTGTATAATATTGTAGACAGCTATTTTGTGGCAAAACTAAGCGAAGAGGCAATGACAGCATTGGCATTGGTATATCCTATCCAAAATCTTGTAACATCAATAGGTGTAGGATTTGGCATCGGCGTAAACGCACTTATTTCTTTTTATTTAGGCGCTAAGGAAAAGAATAATGCACACAAAGCCACAACAATTGGAATGGGACTTAGTGTAATACACGGTATAGTACTTACAATATTGTGCCTTTTGGGAATGCCAGGTTTTCTTAGAATGTTTTCATCTAATGAGTATACAATAAGTTTGGCATTACAGTACTCTGATGTAGTATTTACATTCGCAATAGTATCAGTAATTGGAATTTCATTTGAAAAAGTATTTCAGGCAGTAGGGAGAATGAAAGTTTCAATGTTTAGTATGATATGTGGGTTTGTAACCAACATAGTACTTGATCCTTTAATGATATTTGGCATAGGTCCGTTTCCTACAATGGGAATAAGAGGGGCTGCAATTGCAACAGTACTTGGACAGTTCGTTTCAATGGCTGTATACATAATAATATATTTTGTAAGACCAATGCCTGTAAAAATAAAAATGTCATACATGGTACCTGATAAATTAATGATAAAAAGATTATATTCAGTAGGAATCCCAGCCACATTAAATATGGCATTACCTTCATTGCTAATTTCAGCATTAAACGGAATACTTGCTGAATTTTCAGAAAAATACGTACTTGTACTTGGTGTATATTACAAACTACAAACATTCATATACCTAAGTGCAAACGGAATAATACAGGGCATAAGACCGCTGGTTGGCTACAACTATGGAGCAGGAGAACACAAGCGCGTAGACAAAATATTCAAAACAGCAATGAAACTAACAGTATCAATAATGATACTTGGAACAATACTTGCCTGGGTAATACCATACCAGCTTATAGGATTATTTACAGCAAATCCTGAAACAATAAAAATAGGCGTAACAGCCCTAAGATACATAAGCTGTGGTTTTGCAGTATCAGCAGTCTCAGTAACATGCTCAGGAGCTTTGGAAGGACTAGGCAAAGGAATGCCATCACTATTCATATCACTATCAAGATATGTAGTAATCATAATACCTGCAGCCTATATCCTAAGCAGATTCATAGACGCAAACGGCGTATGGGCAGCCTTCGTAGTAGCTGAATTTGTAACAGCAATATACGCCTACATAACATATAAAAAGAACACAAAAATAGAAAGTAAATAACTCTAATATATAAATATATTAAAATAACACAAATACTATATATAAAGTAGAAAAACAACTACAATAAAAAAATCAAATCGTCTGTCGAAAACAAAAGGTTCCACCAAAATCTACCCCATTCGACAGACATAGTAATCACATTAAATAATTTGGTTATTGTAAAATTCGAGTCGTATCACAGCAAAAAAAGTTCACCAGCGAACAATAGGCAGAACTTCGCAATTTTGCGAGCATAGTGTAAGGCGCAAAACCTACTGTTTGAGCCGTAGGCGAGTTTAGGTTTTCGCCTTACCATAGGCGGCGGAGCAAAATAAGAAGGGCAACGTGTTCGCGTGAAAATTTTTTGATGTGATACGAGGAGTTTTTAGAAATTAGTAAAAGGAGAAAAATATGTCTGCACAAAAAAACAAACAAATGGATATGCTTAATGGTCCACTTCTCAAAAAAATACTATTTTTCGCCCTTCCACTTGCAGCCAGCAGCATTCTGCAGCAGTTATTCAACTCAGCAGATGTTGCCGTTGTTGGACGTTTTGCAGGCAGCAAGTCTTTGGCGGCAGTTGGTGGCAACACTCCGGTAATTAGTTTGTTAATAAACCTGTTTGTAGGTTTGTCAGTTGGTGCCAACGTAGTTATTGGAAACTATATCGGACAGGGCAAAAAAGAAAAAGTTAAAGAATCAGTACACACGGTTATGGCAATGGCTGTTATTTGTGGTGTATTTCTTTTAATTATTGGAACAGTTCTTGCAAGACCAATTCTTATGGCAATTAATACACCGGATGAAGTTTTACCATTGGCTATGCTTTATCTTAGAATATATTTTGTAGGCATGCCTTTTGTAATGGTATACAACTTTGGCGCAGCAGTGCTTAGAAGTATAGGCGATACCAAAAGACCGCTTTATGCCCTGATTGTGTCCGGCATTATAAATATATGCCTTAATTTAGTTCTTGTAATTGTTTTTAAATTAGATGTGGCAGGTGTTGCTATTGCAACTGTAATTGCAGATTGTGTCAGTGCAAGTCTTGTGACTTATTTTCTTATGACAGGGGATGAAATGGTAAGATTTAATCCTAAGAAAATGTCATTAAAGAAGGAACAGGTTATAAAAATTATAAAAATAGGTGCACCTGCAGGTTTACAGGGAGTAGTTTTCTCGGTATCAAATGTGTGCATTCAGTCAGCCATTAATGGCTTTGGTACAAAAGCAATTGCAGGTTCTTCAGCAGCATTAAATTATGAATACTTTACTTATTATGTTATTAATGCCTTTAACCAGACAACAGTTACTTTTACAAGCCAGAATTATGGGGCAAAAAAGCTTGAGCGATGCAAGAAGGCATTTAGACTATGTCTTGTGTGGGGAATGGCAATTACGGGAATAATGAGTCTTATTTTCGTATTGTTTAAGGAATTTTTCGCAGGAGTTTACACGGCAGATTCACAGGCAATTGATTATGCTGTTATCAGAATGGTTCACGTATTGTTGCTTGAACTTTTAACAGGAACTTACGAGATTTCAGGTGGAGCAATGAGAGGTATGGGATACTCACTGGTTCCGGCGTTGCTTACTGTAGTAGGTTGTTGTGGATTTAGAGTGGCATGGCTTTATACAGTATTTAAGATTTGTCCTACTTTTTCAATGCTTATGAATGTGTACCCGGCAACATGGGTTATAACAGGAGCACTTGTTATGGGAGCTTATTTAATTATAAGAAAAAGGGTTTCGGATAAATAATCTGTTAAAGAAATATTTTTACTGTTGACAGACTGTGGCTGCAAGAGTATTGTTTGTTATGCAACTTAATTTTTAGTGGGATAAATACACAAAAATATGAAAAGTATGTTTTAAAGAAATAGATTATTTGCTATAATTTCTATTATAATAAAATACTGTCAGATGATTAGACTGCAATGAAATATTTTATATACAATAAGTGTATAGACTGGAGAAGGAATGAAGATTATTATAGTAGGCTGTGGAAATGTAGGAATTACTCTTGCAGAACAGCTTAGCACAGAAGGACATAACATTACGGTTATTGATACAAGGGAACAGGTTGTTGAGAGTGTATATAACAGTTATGACATTTTAGGTGTTGTTGGAAATGGCACAAGTTTTAATATTCAGATGGAGGCAGGAGTTGAAGACGCAGATTTGCTAGTTGCGGTAACGGGTTCAGATGAACTTAATTTGTTATGTTGCCTGATTGCCAGGAAAGCCGGTGGCTGTCATACAATTGCCAGAGTAAGTAATCCAATATACAACAGGGAGATATCATTTATTAAAGAAGAACTGGGATTATCTATGATTATTAATCCACAGTTGGCGGCTGCAAGAGAGATGAGCCGTCTTTTAAAATTCCCATCAGCTTTGAAAGTTGATTCTTTTGCAAAAAGCCGAGTGGAATTAATTAATTACAGAATTGAAGAAGGAAATATTCTTTGTAACATTAAATTAAAGGATTTAAGTAGTAAGTTAAAAGTTGACGTACTTATTCCTATTGTTGAACGAGGCGACCAGGTTATTATTCCTGATGGTGAGTTTGAACTTAAGGCTAAGGACATTATATCCATTGTAGGTTCTCAGCCGAGAACTCTTGATTTGTTTAAGAAGATGAAGGTCCCAACATCAGCAGCCAGGAAGGTTTTAATTGTAGGTGGTGGAAGAACTTCTATTTATCTTGCAAAGCAATTAATTGAGATGGGAATAAAGGTTAAGATTATAGAAAAAAATCCTGAAAAATGTGAGGTCCTTACAGAAATGTTGCCTAAGGCAATGATTATATGCGGTGACGCAACTGATAAGGAACTGCTTATGGAAGAAGGATTGATGGAGACGGAAGCATTTATTGCATCAACGGATTTTGATGAAGAAAATATTATGCTTGCCCTTTATGCTAAGAGTCTTACTAATGCAAAGCTTATCACAAAGGTACATAGAATTTCTTATGATGAGATTATTGACAGCCTTGATGTGGGAAGTATTATTTATCCTAAATATATTACGGCTGAATCAATTATTAAGTATGTAAGAGCTATGAAGAATTCTATTGGAAGTAACATAGAAACTTTATATAGACTTAATGACAACAGAGTTGAGGCTTTGGAATTATTAATAAAAGAAGATTCACCTATGGTTGGTAAGCCATTAAGTGAGTTAAGATTGAAACCTAATGTATTAATCGGTTGTATAACAAGAAGAGGTCAGGTTACTATTCCTAACGGTCAAAGTGTTATACACGTGGGAGATACTATTATTCTTATTACAACAACTACAGGCTTCCACCAGTTGGAAGATGCGTTAATGTAGGAGGAAATATGAATTATTCAATGATACGATACATTCTTGCATGGGTGTTTACTTTTGAGGGAATGTTTCTTATGCTTCCTGCAATTGTAGGTGGAATATATGGTGAAAAGCAGGGGCTTGTTTATCTGGCTATTGCAGCAGGATGCCTTCTTGTGGGGACTTTAAGCAGAATCAGAAAGATTAGAAGTAAGGTATTTTATTCAAAAGAAGGTTTTGCGGCAGTTTCTTTAAGCTGGATTATTATGAGTTTGGTAGGTGCATTGCCATTCTTTATTACAGGAGAGATTCCTGCATACGAAGATGCACTTTTTGAAACAATATCAGGTTTTACAACAACAGGTTCAAGTATTTTGTCTAATGTGGAAGCTTTAACACATTGCTCATTGTTCTGGCGTTCATTTACACATTGGATTGGTGGTATGGGAGTTTTGGTATTTATTATGGCAGTTCTTCCATTATCAGGTGGCTCAATAATGCATCTTATGAGAGCGGAAAGTCCGGGCCCGGCAGTAGGAAAACTTGTTCCTAAAATAAGACATACAGCAATGATTTTATATGGAATATACATTGTGTTTACACTTGTTGAGATAATAGCTTTGTTAATAACAGGTATGTCTCCGTTTGAGGCAATGACATTAACTTTTGGTACAGTAGGTACGGGTGGTTTTGGCGTTTTGAATGACAGCATTGCTTCCTATAGTCTTGCATCTCAGATTGTAATTACCACTTTTATGATAATATGTTCAATCAATTTTAACGTTTATTACTTATTATTAATAAGAAAGACTAAAGAAGCTTTTATGAATCAGGAATTAAGATATTATCTTGGAATCGTATTTGGTTCAGCACTTCTTATAGCCATTAACATTAAGGGAAGTTTTGATAATTTCTTTATGGCATTTCACACAGCGTTGTTCCAGGTGGCGTCTGTTTCAAGTACGACAGGTTTTGCAACAACAGACTTTAACCTGTGGCCTGAATTTTCCAAGACCATATTAGTACTTCTTATGTTTGTAGGTGCATGTGCCGGAAGTACAGGTGGTGGTATTAAAGTTTCAAGATTAGTTGTATTTCTGAAAGCTATAAAAAGTGAGGTTATGTCAATTACTCACCCAAGAAGTGTACAGAAGGTTCAGACTGACGGTAGACCGTTGTCGAATGATGCAGTAAGAAGAGTCTTATGTTATTTAGGTGCTTATGTTATAATAGTACTTGTTTCTATATTATTAATAAGTTTGGACGGAAAAGATATGACAACTAACCTTACAGCGGTTATGGCAACATTTAATAATATAGGTCCGGGTCTTAATTTGGTAGGACCTACTAGCAATTTTGGAGATTATAGTGTATTCTCTAAGATAGTACTAATGTTTGACATGCTGGTTGGACGACTTGAAATATTCCCATTGCTTATTTTGTTTGCACCGGGATTATGGACGGTTCCAAAGAGACGACTGGCAAAGAAAAAGAAGAATTTTGAATAGAAAGTAATTAACCGAAGAGGACGATAATGAATATTTACTATTTTAATATTACTGTTTTAAGAAACAGAAATGTTTTTGGAGAAGTTGTAAAAACTTTAGATGATGCACGCGCAGAAAAAATTAACAGGTTAAGGGTTACGGCAGATAAGCTTAGAAGTGCCGGCGCAGGAATTTTGATTAATTTCATAAAAGAAAAGTACAATATTGCCGGAGATGTTAAGGTAGACAAGTTTGGAAAGCCTTACTTTGAAGATACGGATATTCATTTTAACATCTCTCATTCAGGTTGCTATGTAATTGCAGCAGTTTCTGATGAAGATATAGGAATAGATATTCAAAAGATAAAAAGCGACAAGCATAGAATTGCTGAAAAGAATTTTTTGCCAAGCGAATGCGCTTACATAAACGAAATTGAAGACGAAAAAATCAATCAGCAGAGATTTTGTGAGATTTGGACAATAAAGGAAGCATACTTAAAGAACATAGGCATAGGACTTAGAAAACCTCTTAACTCTTTCGAAATAGATTTTAGCGAGGACGCACCTCAGATAGTTGGAAAGAAAGAGTACAAGTTCGTGCAACTTAAGTTCGATGAAAAATATATCGTTACAGTATGTGCAGACCAAAGTGATGAAATATTTGATGTGGAAGAAGTACTGGTAGTTTAAGATAGTGAATAGGGAAGATAGAGAATTTTTTAATAAATTACGTGTCACATAACGTTTTTGCTCTACGACACGTAATTCCGCCCGGAACAATAAAAAATAGGTTGCGTGCTAACAAAAATGTTAGCGGACAACCTATTTTTACTATATTACAAACTCTATTACTTGCTCCAACGTCCTGACGCACCGCAAGGAAGCACCAGTCCGTTTGATGAAACATTAACTCCTATTTCATCAGCTTCAACATGTCCGCCAAACTTACTTACAATAGCAGTGTTAATCATATAGTTTAATACTGCAGGCTGAAGTCCTGTGGTGTATGAGTTAATAAGGAAGAATAAAGGATCATCACTTAAAATCTTTGAACAAAGTTCAATGAAAGGAAATACACTTTCTTCAATCTTCCAAATTTCTCCTTTTGGTCCTCTTCCATATGAAGGAGGGTCCATAATAATGCCATCGTATTTATTGCCACGTCTTATTTCACGCTCAACGAATTTTACACAATCATCAACAAGCCATCTTACAGGTTTGTCAATAAGACGTGATGAAGTGGCGTTTTCTTTTGCCCAGGCAACAACACCCTTTGAAGCGTCAACATGAGTAACGTGGGCACCTGCGTTTAACGCAGCAAGAGTAGCACCGCCTGTGTAAGCAAAAAGATTTAAAACTTTAACAGGACGTCCGGCATTTTTGATTTTTTCAGAAAACCAGTCCCAATTAGTAGCCTGCTCAGGAAAAAGTCCTGTGTGTTTAAAGCTAAAAGGCTTAAGGTTAAATGTTAAATCCTTGTAATTAATGGTCCACTGTTCAGGCAAATTAAAAAACTGCCACTGTCCTCCACCCTTGTTACTTCTATGATAATGGCCATTAGGCTTGAACCATTTCTTGTCATGCTTTGGAGTATTCCAAATAACCTGTGGGTCTGGTCTTACAAGAAAATAATCACCCCAACGTTCAAGTTTTTCCCCGGAAGAAGTATCAAGTACTTCATAATCTTTCCAATTATCTGCTATCCACATAATTTAGTTCCTTCCTATATATAGTGTTCAAAACAAATTTTTTATTAAAGCTTGATAAATTAAAATTTAAGCTGTATATTATCAGAAGAGAAAAAGTATATATCAATATTGAATACACTTTTGTATACCTTCTTCAAAAATGATACAAGGTGTACAAAAAAAAGTCAAATAAATTGTATAAATAAATTTCAAAAAAGTACTTGCTTTTTATGAAATGATGGTGTATACTAACTCTTGCTGTGACATTGATAGCGTTGAAACGTGAGGTTGCTGCAGAATATTGCAGGTTTTCCGTGGAGCGAATGTCAAGTTAGGAAACTGGCGACAAGTCACT
>OLVW01003093.1_pt1 | contig 10990 bp, 9 predicted proteins | sample 1673301 | NCBI WGS metagenome assembly OLVW01 (sample SAMEA3178941, study PRJEB25190) | human gut metagenome | reverse complement strand
CTTACGGTCAAAGGAAATGTCAAAAGAAGAAGGGAGTGCAGGAGAAGATGAAGCACCTCCACAAGGGCGGCTGGTGCCATCCCCACAGCACAAGGCGGCTTGCTTTTTGCCGTGGCTGCGTGGTATACTCGGTTTAGAAATATCAAAGCGCATGGAGGAAAAAAGCATGCTGACCTATACCTATATTTCAAAAGGAAAGTTTGCCCTGATGAAAAAACCAAAGCCGGTGCTGCGGCACGAGCGGGACGCCATTGTAAAGGTGACGCTTGCCAGCATCTGCTCCAGCGACCTGCACATCAAGCACGGCAGCGTGCCCCGGGCGGTGCCCGGCATCACGGTCGGCCACGAGATGGTGGGCATCGTGGAAGAAGTGGGCAGCGCGGTGACCAACGTAAAGCCCGGCGACCGGGTGACGGTGAATGTGGAGACCTTCTGCGGGGAGTGCTTCTTTTGCAAAAAGGGATTTGTGAACAACTGCACCGACCAAAACGGCGGCTGGGCGCTGGGCTGCCGCATTGACGGCGGGCAGGCAGAGTATGTCCGGGTGCCCTTTGCGGATCAGGGGCTGAACAAGATCCCGGACGGCGTTACCGACCGGCAAGCACTGCTGGTGGGCGATGTGCTTGCCACCGGCTTCTGGGCGGCGCGCATTTCGGAGATCACCCCGGAGGATACCGTGCTGATTTTGGGCGCAGGGCCTACCGGCATCTGCACGTTGCTGTGCGTCATGCTGCACAGCCCCAAGCGCATCATCGTGTGCGAAAAGGACGAGAACCGGTTGCAGTTCATCCGTCAGCACTACCCGCATGTGCTCACGGTGCAGCCGGAGGACTGCGCCGCCTTTGTGCGCGCCAACAGCGACCACGGCGGGGCAGATGTGGTGCTGGAAGTGGCAGGGGCGGACACTACCTTCCGGCTGGCGTGGGAGTGCGCAAGACCCAACGCCATCGTGACCGTGGTGGCGCTGTACGATAAGGCACAGACCCTGCCGCTGCCGGAGATGTACGGCAAAAACCTTACCTTCAAGACCGGCGGCGTGGATGGCTGCGACTGTGAAGAGACCCTGCGCCTTATCGCGAAAGGTAAGATCGATACCGAACCGCTCATTACCCACACCTACCCTCTGCGCCGCATTGAAGAAGGTTACGACCTCTTTGAAAATAAATGGGATGGCGTCATCAAGGTGGCAGTGGAATGCTGACGGCTGCCGGATAAGACAAAATACGACACCCGCAAAGGGAGCTTTGCCCGGACGTTTGTCCCCCTCTACCGCTGCGCTCAAAACGCATAGACCGCGTTTGCGAAGCGCAGCGCAGCAATGAAAGCCCCAGTGGGGCTTTTAAGCGGCAGAACGGTCTGCGATAGCAGATGGAGGGGCCTCGCCCCGACAAGTTCTACAAATGTTTCCAAATTGTTAAGACGCAAAAAATAAGTAGAGGAACTCTGCTCATGTAATGGAGTCACCGTTTGACCTGAACGAAGTTCCTGCCCCTGTTTGTGCAGCGGCGTTGTCCGGCTCGCCCACAGAAAGTGTGAGGTCATGGCACAGTATCACGTTCAGACGGCTTATGAAGGATTCAAGGTACAGTATGAAGAAAGCCGGGTGCAGTGCGGACACTATAACCTGCTTCTTTCAAGCACAAGAATAACACTTTGCGGTTGTGCAGTCAACAACCAAAAACAAATTTTGGAAGATTGAACAACTACATAAGATTTTATTTGTGAAAAAGAAAAATACCGCCCACGCAGCGCAGCGATGGATTTTGTCGGGTGAATCGGCGGCAAAATAGATCGGGTGTGTTGCGGGGCGGTAAATTCTTTCGTGGACTTTCCCTCACTGAAGTGGTGGGTCTCACGGTGATAACCAACCACTTTCTGTGGCTGTGTTCAAAATGAACACGACCACATCTTGTGGATTGCTTGTAACCAATCCACAAAATCAGTGGGACTTTCGGAAATAATAGCATATTCTCTGCAAGGTGTCAACACTTTAGGAGAATGAATACATGAAATAGGCAAAACATACACAGTACAAGTGGAAAGCAACACTATGTTTTAGAAAAACTCTTAATTCTCGCAGGTCAATCGTACTTTCACGGTAAAAGTTCGATTGCGGATTCATGATGGTTATAGTCTGCGGTTTGGATTAGGACTTTTTTGTGCGATGCAGATCGATTATTATTAGCAGTGTTGTTATGCCTACCACGATTAAAAATCTGATGGTAAATTGAATTGGAAGATTTTGAAGAGCGTGGGTTAGCATTCCAACTTCTCCATCTTCAATCCATTGCGAAAACATTCGTAATTCTTCAAGCAAGGCAACTGAAAAAAAGGCAATCCCAGACACTCCGATGATGTAATTATATTTTGCTTTTTTGACAAGTACAAAATAGCAGTTTACGATTGTCAGAAAATACGAACAGCCAATCCAAAATACCCAACCAATGCTCCAATCAATAAACTTTCTTCACCCCTTTATGCAACCAGTCCTTTTATTATAGTAAGAGCTACTGCTACAACAATGAAACCTATTGCAATAATTTTTGAAATTCGATTCTTACTTATCGGATTGTATGAAGAAAATTTATTATATAGTATCAGCAACGCAGCATAAACAGGATAGCACCAAGGATTGATATTAAGTAAATCGAAAAAGGAGCCGATCTCAGCGACTATAAGAGTTAGCACTAAAGCCCAATATGCTATCTTTTTCAATGAATCTGACATAATCATTGTACCATAGACAGTAGTCTTAATTGAATGGAGCGTTCATATTTAATCAAGCAAGAATAACGTGAACAGCACGGTCATACTCGGCTTTGCGAACGTATATTGTGTAGAGCATTTGATAATTGATTTTTTGAAATGCAGTTCCGGCTCTTTCACGGGTTCCCATTGAAAACAGAGACGGTGATGATAAATCGCGTGTTTTTGTTCGATAAGTTATTCCTGCCTTTTCTAAAAGCGATGTGTATTTTTGGTATTGAGATTGATTCGAACAAACAACCAACTCTTTTTGATTGAAAAATGGCAACATAGAAACTCCTAAGCATCTCACTTCTTGTCGAAAAATTTCAGCAGAAGTCCGATTATCAATGCAACGCCGCAGACCAATATAACCAGAATGGTTTGTGATGACAAGACGAAAAGCGGTTGAGGAAGCAGTCCCAGCATTCCACCAATAATAAATAAAAGCAATATTAGAATCACAATTGCAAATAGGATTGGTTTCAATTTTTTCATGCTGACACACTCCCTTCTTCAAGAAACAAACTATTATACGCGAACTCTTATAGATGCGTTGAAATCATCTGCATCTTATTGTTACTATACATACAATAGAAGATTTCGTCCATGCTTTTGTACTAACATGGAGAAAATCTGTCACGAAATCGGAGTGAGCGGTATATCAGCGGTAAACTGGAACCACCCGTTTTCATAGAACATGGTATATTCGCCGCTATATTTTTCAAGAATCAGCCGGATGTTCGCAAGTCCAAAGCCATGCATCTGTGGTTCTGGTTTTGTCGTTGGAATGGAACCATTTATAATTACAACAGGTTCCGATGTGTTTCGGACAGAGACAAAAAAGTCTTGCTGTGCAACGGCCATGACATGAATCGCTTTATCGCCCTTATCATACTGCTGACACGCTTCAATGGCATTATCCAAAAGGTTTGATAGAAGCACTACCATATCGGAGACATCAAATGGAAGATTTGATAGATCATTCACTTCAAAATCAATGCTGATCTTCTTTTGAGTTGCTTCGGCAGCTTTTGTATTGAAAAGTGCGTCCAAGATGGGATGATGTGTGTTGACAAGGAATAGCCGATCAGTTTGCTGTTCGGTGATTTTTTCAAGATATTCTTCAGCGGCAGAATACTCTTGATTCTTCATCAATCGATTTAGGATATTCAGGTGCGCCCGGAAATCGTGAACTTTTTTCCTTTGGGCAGAATAAAGTTCGCTTGCCGAAGTCATGTTTTTCGATTGTAGCTGAATCTGCTGGTTAAGCATCAATAATTGTTCTCTTTCCGATGCTGCATACTCCATTCGCTCCAATAAAAAGAGAATTGCAATGTTTGAAATAAAAATGAGAATACAACAGCCAGCAGAAACAAACTCTTCTATATTGTGACCACTTGTAACGTAAAGTAGGATCACAAGCATTGCAAATGATGCACATGGAAATAGAAAGTACAGAATCAGCTGCGAATGTTGAGCATCGCTTCTGGGTCTATTGCCCATACGCTGAAGCATCATTTTGCGAAATAGCGCAATAATAAATAATTCGGCTGAATAATAAGAGATTCCGTAGATTAGCGATAGTGTCTTGTTTGCTTGAAACGTCTGAGCATCCATCCCACAAACCGAAGTTGCAAGCATTCCGACTGCAAAAGATAAACTATAAGTCAAGAGATATTCTACAACGATAAGAAACAATAAAAACTTTCCTGAGATATTCTCATATAGAGTTCTGGCAACAATAAAGCAGGATAGTAGAATCAAGAGAATTTTGACGATTTGGTTTCGATTTAAGGCAATAACACTGAATTCAATGGATGCATACATTAAAATAGTTTGAACTATTACACCGACAAGAAATCTATGATCCCTCCAACGGTGCGAAGCAAAAGCGTCTAAAAACAGACATACGCAGACTGAATCTATGATTGTGTAAACCAAACTGATCAAAGCATCCATCTACTTTTACCTCGCCAATGTAAATATTTCTGTTTTAGCTCACTATAATTCTTTTCGCTTGGAGCCAGACAAAGACCACCGCGCAATTGGACTTTATTGTATTGAAAGATTTCGACATAGTGCATATTGACAAGATAGCTTTTTTGAATACGAAGGAAACCGAGTGGCTCGATTTTTTCGGATAGTTCCGTTATGTTGCCGTAAAATTGGTATGCTGGGCGTTTTTCGTCCAACAAGTGCATAACAATGATTCTTCGATGAGATTCTAAATACAGAATGTCATTTACAGGTACATCGATAATTTCAGAGTTGATTGAAATTGTGACAAGCTGTTTCCGTCGAAGTACTTCTTGGACAGCTGAATCAAAGTAGGAATCAAGTTTAGCAGAGAGATCTGCTTTTAGTAAGTAGCGAAAGGCTTGAACTTCAAATCCCTCTGGAGCATACTGAATGAAATTTGTAATGAAGATAATCACAATATTTTCATTTTCTGCTCGTAACTTTCTGGCAAGCTCAATCCCATTTGTTTCGCCCATATCAATATCCAGAAGCGCAATATCATACGGAAGTGATAAGTCTATTTGACTTGGCTGAGAAAATCCATAAAATCTTGATGATACATGCGTTTCCTCACTTTTCTTTTTGAGTTCTTCAATAATAGAATTAACGATCTGCCGTTCATCGTCACAAACCAAGACATTCATTTTGAAATCCCTCCATTGCACATGTGCACATGGGACCGCTTTTCATTACACAACATACAGCCCTGTTCCTTACAAGTATAATACGATTATGCCAAAACTTCAAATAGTCAAAAGCCTTTGGTTGACGATTGACTTGTAATATGGCGAAAGGTAGCTTTGGTGTGCTCCCCTAATGCTGGATGTCCACTGTTAGGGAACATACTATCTGTACGCACACCGATTTCGTTACAAAATTTCTCTGTTTTGCTACAAAATTGTGGACGTTGATTGATTCTTGTGCTTTGATGTTATCATAGTTGACCTAATATGTGCATAAGAGGGGAGAAAATCAAATGAGAGGAATAATAATAGTTTTAATGGCGATTTTAGGCGTGATATTCCCTAAATTTTTGGTGAAAGCAATTAAAAGCACTGATAAAAATGATGCTGGTGGAGGTCTTTTGGGTTCACAGATCACTTTTGGAATGCTGATGCTGATAATTGGTATATTTCTCAATTCGTGTATTTAAGGCTGAGTGTTTCGCAAATCCATGCAAAGATAATATGCCATAAAACCGTATTATCAGGTCACAGGAGGACAAAAATGGACAAGAAAAATGATTTCTTTCTTGGTGCGCCTTTACCACTTTGGGGGTGCGTTTCGATATGGCTTGGTAATCTTGTGAGACTAACCCCTGAAAGTGCAGTGCCGTATGCTTGGGCTGCTTTGTTTTTCTCATATGGAATTGTAGCCTTGTATTATATTCAGATGGCAATATCTTTCAAAAGTTGTAGTAATAGCCCAAAAGTGAAGTCCGCATGGATTATGTTGGGAATTTCGACACTATTTTTAGTGGGTTCGATAATTTTAGCTATTCGATAAAGGAAGGTAAAGTCTCTAAACAAGAAGTAAAGGGGGATTTTTGATGGCTTGTAAAAATTGTGGTTATGAAAACAAGTTGGGTGTTCGATATTGCCAACGGTGCGGTCAGTATATTGAACCAAAACGGACATTGGCACAAGAAGTTAAATCGTGGGATTTTAGAAGTCTCGCTGGTGTTGGTCGTAGAGATGTAAATATTGCACCGCTATTTACTTCACCAGAAAACAAATCTCAGATGAAAAAAAGTCAAACACCTTCGCCAGTTGATCCGCTACCGGATGGAAGATGGTATTGCCCAGACTGTGGGAACTTAAATGATTCTTCCGAACGCTTTTGCAAAAGCTGTGGAAAAGTCCGATAACTACTAACAAACCGACAGCCCTCTATTTGCAACGACTGCAAGTATGAGAAATAATGCTCAATCTCACCACCCAGCACAAGCTGAGCATACTCCAAGGGCTTGCTGTAGAGCAGTCAGTCCAGTTCTGCTCGCTGTGCCGGAGTGTTGCCGTATTCGTCCTCAATAGCGATGCAGATAAACAAAACTGTGATTATGCAACAAATTTTCTATGAATTTATGTGCAGTCATACGATGTTTTAAAACAAGTGTAACAAACTTCCTCTAAAAGCGTTATTATAATAGAAAAATTCCTTTTCTAGGTGCGTGTAAGACATAGGGGAGGACAGCTTATGAAAATCAAAGAAAGTCCATCTATCATTCTGGCGTTTCATGGGATGCTTGGCCGCAAGAAGCAGACCAGCCTATTGCTGCTTTTGCTGACACTGGTTTTCTCGTTCCTGACGGCGGCGGTGATCTACTCGGTCAGCTCTGCACAGGCATTGCAGGACACCCGCTGTGAGTTATATGGCGAATGGCAGTACCTGCGTTTGTCGGATACTGCTGCGGACGCTGCACAGGCACAAAACACTTTGCCCGCATCCGCACAGGTCAGCACAGTGATCCAAAACGGAATCGTTCTCGGCGCAGACGATGGCGTGGCGGGCGGGATCGGAACGGTAGACGATACCTTTGCACAGCTGGGACGAATCGTGCCGATCAGCGGTGATTTCCCTACGCAACCCGATGAGATTGCCATGACGACGACTCTGCTGGATGCGCTGGGCTGCTCCTATGACGTAGGGCAGACGGTCACGCTGAAGGTGGCTGCCAATGATTACGACCCGCTGGCAGGCTCCGGCACAGTGATGGAAAAGGCCTATACCCTGTGCGGTGTTTTGCCTGCCTATGATGTTTATTGGAATCTGAACGGCAATCTGACCGTCAGCGGCATTGTGACAGAGCCGCTTGCCTTGGACGGGCAAAAGTTCCAGACGTTTTATTACCTGAATACAACCGCACCCGTGACCGCTTCGACCGACCCTGCTTTAGTGGCAAACGAGTATGCCTACCCGCAGGAGGATACCGTTTCATCTTCTTTGCACTTTTTACTGGTCGCAGCGATCATGGTCAGCTTTTTTGCGGTGGCGCAGTATTTCCTGATCGTTCTGCACAAGCGTGTACATACCATCAACACCTTCCTGACGCTGGGGGCTAAGAATCGGGATCTCCGGCTCATGTGCCTGTGGGAGGCGCTTTTTGCCGGGATTGCAGCAGTTGCTGCTGGGTTTGCACTGGGCTGCGGCGCCGCTGCCATCGGTCTGGGGCTGCAAAAGCACCTTTCGTTCTTGGTGATCTCCGCTGCGTCTCTTGTGCCGCTGGCAGTGCTGTTTCTGCTCTCCGTATTGCTGGGCGCACTTTTGCCTGCGGTGCTGGTTCGCCCGCAGACCGCAAAACCCAAAGAGAAGCCTGCAAAAAAATTCCGCTTGGCACAGCTGCCGCTTGCACCGCAGATCGGTGTCGGCTGCGCGGTATTGCTGATCGCCGTCAGTTGTCTGTTTGTCGGCTGGCGTGTCATGCTGCCGTATGATCTGGATGCACCGTATGCCTGTCTGTCCATCAAGATGAACGGAACCTCCGGGATGCCGTTTTCTCTGAAAGAGGATCTCGCTGCATTGCCCGGTGTGGAAGAGGTTTCCGCTGCAATTGATCTGACCGATACCTATACCGTGACGTCAGACAAGATCCAGTCCAGCAAGATGCTTGCCGATATCTGGGTCAAGGACAACGGTTTCTATACGGACATTCCGAGCTTGCTGCAAAATGCAGAAAGAGGAACGCTGAACACGACTGTCTGCGCCTTGCCGGAGGACGAACTGCGCCGCATTGCCGCAGATGCCGGCGTTTCGGACGAGAAAATAGAGACACTGCTGTCCGGGGATTCTGTTTTGACCCTGTGGGGAGATTGCTATTATGACCCCGCTGCGGATGAATATTATCAGGGCTTCCAACCGGATGGCAGTACGTTGGTTGAACCGGTTTTTGCGGCCGGAGACAAGTTGAGTATCCAATATCGGCGTTATACCGGGCAGGATGAAGCCGGGAATGAGGTCTACCGGACGTACACCGCCCAGCTGCCCATTGCCGGTGTCGTAAAGTCTGCAAGCAATTACACACTGCTGACAACAGACCGGCTCCTTTTCAGCGGCACAATTTTTGTCAGTACGGCTCTTTACCATAAAATGTTTGAGAGCGCAGGAAGTTTCTTTATGGAAAAGGAAGGATACAGCAGCCTGAACGTGAAACTGGCTGCCGACAATAACTTCTCGCTGCGACGTTCCATTGCATCCATTGCCACACGCAGAAATGGGATTCTGAGCGCAGACAACTACGACCTGATCAGCCAGAGCTACACCGAGGGCACACAGAGCGCTTTCCTTGTCGGCATCCTTGCGGTATTCGGGGTCCTTCTGGGGTGTGCGCTGCTGGTGGTTTTGAACCTTTCGGCTTATGAAGTCCAGCAGCAGCGGCTGTCGCTTCTCCTGACGCTGGGCGTTTCCCCGAAAAAACTGGTGCTGTCCTATGCAAAGCTGCTGCTCCCGGTCATCGTTGGGACAACGCTGCTTGTGAATATCGTTGTCTATGCGGCGGTCTCGCGTATCGTTCCGATCCAGAGCATTCTCGACCTGATCCGTATCCATACAAGCGGACGGGTGTTTGAATTCCATAAACCCGTGGGAAGTCAGATCCTGGTCAGCATTCTGCTGATGGTGTTCTGGCTGTCCGCAGCGTTGCTGCCGATCTTCTCCTTTATTCGTAAAAAAGCATCCAAGGGGGATATCTTATGAAAGATAAAATTCTGGAAGCTGTGCAGATCTCCAAAACCTACGGGGAAGGAGAAAGCGCGGTTCACGCCCTCAGAAATAGCGACCTGACCCTTGAAAACGGTACATTTGCGTCCATCATCGGTTCCAGCGGCAGCGGAAAATCCACGCTCCTGAAAATTCTGGGAGGACTTTTGCCACCCACCACCGGTAAGGTGCTGCTGGACGGTCAGGACATTTATGCAATGAATGCGGAGCAGCTGGCACAGGTGCGGCGGCAAAAGATCGGCTTTATTTTTCAGGATTTCCGCCTGTTCCCGGAGTACACGGTGCGGGATAATATTCTGATCCCATTTTATCTCGACCATCGGACACCGGACGAGCAGATGCTTCACAAGCTGACTGAGATCTTGGGCATTGCGGGCAAGCTGCATTCCCGCCCCGCACAGCTCTCCGGCGGACAACAGCAGCGTGTGGCGATCGCCCGTGCACTGATTGCAAAACCGCGCATCGTTTTTGCAGACGAGCCAACCGGAAATTTGGATACGCGGACGGGCGAGGATACGATGCGGCTGCTGATGGAATGCGCTGCGGAGTTCGGGCAAACGCTTATCGTTGTTACCCACAACCCGGAAATTGCGCAGAAGGCGCAGCAGGTCATTCGGATCGAGGATGGGCAGATTCTAAAAGGAGAACCGCAACATGAAAAAGGGAATTTGGATACGCAATAAAATCATCCCCTACTACTTAAAAGGCGCAAAGTTTGCATTGGCCATGTTGCTAACTGAAAAAACATTGTCGGCATCCCAGATTGCAACAGCCATTTCGGAAAAAGGGATAAAATGTGACCGAAAAGAACTTGGAAAGATGCTGGCAAGTCTGGAACGGATGGGGGTGATCACTCTGTTAGATGGAATCTATTCGTGCAACTCCAAGAAGTTGAAAAACTGTCAAATTCCATATTCTGAGGATCAGCTGATCGATTTAATTGGCATGACGCAGAGCACCGTAAACGGCAAAGCATTTTATAGTGCAACACCGCCAATGAGCGTCAGTTCTCGTGGGAATAGCGGCGTATAAAGGAAGATCATTCAAATTGAAGATGGGCAGATTTTGGAATAAGATATTTTGTAGACATTAGGACGCAAAGGACTTCCCAACACTTTGATTTCAACCGCCCCACAACACACCCGATTCATTTTGCCGCCTGATTCACTCGACAAAATCCTTCGCTTGTTCTTGCGGAGCGGTATTTTTCTTTTTGCACTTAACGCATCATCGTTCTTGTGCTATGCTATCGCTAAAATGTAGTTAAATTTATTTAGCTACATTTTTGTACACGCACCTTGACAACTTCATGAGCCGTCTGAATGTGATACCGTGCCATGACCTCACACTTTCCGTGAGCGAGCCGGAAAACGCCGCTGCACAAACAGGGGCAGGAACTTCGTTCGGAGCAAACGGTGATCAACATACACGAGCAGCGGAACTCTCTACTTATTTTTGCGTCTTAACAATTCGGAAACAATTACCCAGAAACGGTTTTGAGCGCAGC
>OLVW01003092.1_pt1 | contig 10992 bp, 11 predicted proteins | sample 1673301 | NCBI WGS metagenome assembly OLVW01 (sample SAMEA3178941, study PRJEB25190) | human gut metagenome | reverse complement strand
TAAGACTTACTCTTCGTCCTCGTACTCCTCATACTCATCGTACGTGTTGTCCCAGAGTTCGCCTTCTACTTTTTCTGTATACATATGTCCATCGAGGTGATCGCACTCGTGGCAGATGCAGCGGGCAAGAAGTTCGGTTCCCTCCAGTTCAAACGGCTGCATGTCGCGGTCCAGCGCTCTTACCTTTACGTAATTCGGACGGGTTACTGTACCGGATTTTCCCGGAAGGCTTAAGCAGCCTTCTGCTCCTGTCTGGCTTCCGGAAGTCTCCAGGATTTCCGGATTGATCAGAAGATGTGGGGTTCCATCCACATCCATGACTACGATTCTCTTTAAGATGCCGACCTGCGGTGCGGCAAGGCCGACACCGTTTGCCTCATACATGGTGTCAAACATGTCGTCGATCAGCTCGCTGATTCTTGGTGTCATCTTCTCCACCGGTCTGCATTTTTTCGTTAATACGCGGTCGCCTACGACTCTGATTTCTCTGATTGCCATAATTCTTTTCCTTTCTTTTGCTCTTCTATTATAAATAATCTATGTGTAAATAGTATGAAAAAACTAATACTTTCTGCTGAAGTCAAACTGTAAATAAACGGTACGGAAGCCTTTGTTAATCTCGATATACCGCTCCAGTTTTTCCCGCAGCTCTGCCAGCACCTCTTCCTGCGGCGCGCGTACATACACGGCCATGCGGTACAGGTCATTGATTTTCGACACTGCCTCACTTGCCGGGCCGATGATCTGGACTTCGCGGTTTCCCCGGATGCGGATGAGATATCTGCGAATGTATTCCATCGCCTGCGTCAGATGCGCTTCATCCTCCCCGGCTCCGTGGATCGCCAGAAGCTCCGCCGCCGGGGGATATCCCATCAGACGGCGGTAGTCCATTTCTTTCTCATAAAATGTCCCGTAATCCTGCTCTGCCGCCGTCTGAATGCTGTAATGTTCGGGATGGTACGTCTGAATGACTGCCATTCCCGGCTTTTCGCCTCTTCCGGCGCGGCCGACTGCCTGCGTCAGCAGCTGGAACGTACGCTCCCCGGCACGGTAATCGACTGCATTCAGGGAGAGATCCGCCGCCAGCGCTCCCACCAGCGTGACATTCGGGAAATCGTGGCCTTTTACGATCATCTGGGTTCCAATCAGGATATCGGCCTCCCCCGCCGCAAATGAGGACAGGATTTCTTCATAACTGTTTTTCGTTTTTGTCGTGTCGCCATCCATCCTAAGAACGCGTGCCTTTGGAAACAGCTTTTTCACGTTCTGCTCGATCTGCTGTGTGCCGGCACGGAAGCCGCCGATGTACGGGGAACCGCACGACGGGCACGCATGTACCTGCGGTGTTTCATAACCGCAGTAATGGCAGACGAGCTTTCCGTTATTGTGTGCTGTCAGTGATACATCGCAGTGCGGGCATTTCATCACATAGCCGCATGCACGGCATGAGACGAAGCCCGCATAGCCTCTGCGGTTCAGAAACAGTACAACCTGTTCCTTTTTTTCAAGCCGTTTTTCGATCTCTTCCCGCAGTTTTCCGGACAGAATCGAACGGTTTCCCATCTGTAATTCTTCCCGCATATCCGCGATCCATACGGACGGAAGTGCTGCATTTCCGTACCGCGCATCCATCCGGAACAGCGCGTACGCTCCCGTCTCGCAGGCGTAAGAAGCATCCACCGACGGCGTTGCCGAACCCATCACCACATGGGCATGCTCCAGCCCGGCACGGCGCACGGCGGTCTCCCTTGCATGGTAGCGCGGCGTCACTTCACTTTTATAGGAGGTTTCATGCTCCTCATCGATTACGATCAGTCCCAGTTCCGGAAACGGTGCAAAGAGTGCGGAACGCGGACCGATCATAATACTGTCCTCCCCGCGCCGCGCGCGCTCCATCTGGTCGGCGCGCTCGGACGGTGTCATCCGCGAGTTGACCACCGTGACCCTTGTTCCAAACCGTGCGCAGAACCGCTCCACGTTCTGATACGTCAGCGCAATCTCCGGGATCAGCACGATCACCTGTTTTCCTTCCTTCAGCACTCGCTCCATCAGCTCCATATAGACGAGCGTTTTGCCGCTTCCCGTCACACCGCGGATCAGGCAGGAGAGAAGGCTCTTGGCAATCGAGGTGATGGAGTTTGCCGCAACGGCATCGCTTCCCATATGTCCCATGATAACGGAGTACAGAACGTAGGCAATTCCCCAGACGAGGGAGGCCGCAAGCACGGGAAGCGTGTAGCGCCAGAAGTCTTCTGAAAGTATTTTTCCTGCGGAAGAGAAGAGGCGGTTCCAGAGAATCCGTACACGCTCCGGTTTCTTTGTCTCGAGATAAGCCCAGATCAGTTCCACAACGCGGGCAGCTACCGTTGCATAAGCTGCTCCGCGGATCCCAAGTGCCGGAGCACCGCAAAGACCGTAGATGAGGATGGCATTTAAAATGATGTTCAGTACAACCGCAGTGGAACTGATGCGGGAGCTGACTGCTGCATGACCGGTGTTTTTCAGCAGGATCAGATAGACCTGCGAAATACCGCAGAGTACGTAGGAGAGTGCAACAGCGCGTAAATACTGGCTTCCGCTTGCAACCAGGGCCGCATCATTTGTAAAGATGCGCATCAGCATTTCAGGACAGAAACCGGCAAGGATGGTAAACAGGCCGGAGAACAGCAGGTTGGTGCGAAGTGCGATCGGAATCACTTTTTCGATCGAAGCGGCATCCTGTTTCCCCCAGTACTGCGCTGCCATAATACCGGCGCCCGCCGCGATGCCTGAGATAAAAAGGCTCAAAACAAACTGCACCTGCCCGGCCAGCGAAACAGCAGACAACGAAGTCTGATCAATCCAGCCCAGCATGATCGCATCCGTTGCGCTGACGAGAGCCAGCATAAAATTCTGGATCGCAATCGGAAGGACGAGGAGTTTTAGTTTCTGGTAAAATTCATCCTTAAAATTTATTCGTGTTTTCATAAAAATTCCCCCAAAGTATAAATAGTAGTTTCTGCTGTATTATAGCGGAAAGAAAATGGGAAAACAATGGCTAAAACAAGCTATTTTCTGGTCAATGTTGACATTCTCTGTATAATATAGAAGAAAAAGAACTTTTCCGGTGCCCGTGTCCGGTACGCCGGAAAGCGGAGAAGAAGTTTGATCAGAAAATCAGGTTTCCTTCAGCAGAAACTCCAGGATTTCTGCTATCAGAATAAATATGCCGGCAGCGGCTGTCTTTATAAAATCCAGAAATCCATGCAGGAGCTGGAGAAGCTTTTGAAAAAGAAAGATAAGAAACGGAAGTAGGTTCGGCTGCCATTGGAGCCGTCGTCGAAACAAACGGAAATATACGAAAAAATTGTGAAATTTAATAGAATTATAAGACCTGTTTTCGCTGTTTTTAACAAAAGTAAAGAAACAGTGAAAAAAAGGTTGCTTTTTTCGGCAGAATCCTTTATAATCTTATTTGTGTTCAGCGAGTGGATCATTCAATGAAACACAGAAAAACAAAAGTAAGCGCCTTTAGCTCAGTTGGTAGAGCAGTAGACTCTTAATCTATTTGTCCAGGGTTCGAGTCCCTGAAGGCGCATCAAAAGCACTGTTTTTGCAGACCTGAGAGCTGCGGGGACGGTGTTTTTCTTGTTTTACGGGCGGAATACCGAAAATCTACGTATCAACTTTTCCTATCATCATAGCATCTCCAAATGAGAAAAACCGGCAGCAGAGGGATCCTTTCTGACATGGATCTTTCCGCTGCCGGTTTTGTCTTTCAGAGCAAAAAATTTAGTAGTTCTTCAGCTCGCTCGCCGAATCAATAATAATCTGGCAGCCCGGCTGAACATTTTTCAGAATCGTAATCATCTGGTCTTCCGGAACAGAAATGCATCCGCCGGGAAATTCCAGGCTTTCGGCGTTGTCTTCGTCGTGACGAACTGATTGTAGTATCTGGAATTTACATCATCGACCCAGTAATACGTATCATCCACCTGGGTATAGGAAAGTTCCGTTCCGGGATTCGGGAGAATGCCGAAGGCATACGTAAAGCTGAACTGTCCGCGCGGTGTTTTGCGGTTCCACTCTGTGGTTTCGCCCACGCCGCCGGAGCCGACATAGCCGCTTGTACAAAGATCCTCGTTCCAGGTGCCGTCCGCATCTTTCGTTACCATGGCCACTGTCGCACTGGTGCCGCCAGAACTTTTCTTTTCATTTTCAAATCCCCCTTACATGCAGAAATGTTTTTTACAGAAACCGTGCCTCCATCTTACAGATCGGGTTTCCGATTGAGGAAAACTTCTCCTCATATTCCGTCATTACATTTCCTTCTGAGAGAACCACATCGTGGTGCAGATCGTATGTGAATGCAGTGAGTTCCCATCCCTCTGCATTTTTCATCTCCTCAAGAGAGAAGTCAAACAGATCTTTATTATCGGTTTTGAATTCCAGTGTTCCGTCCTTCTTTAAAATCTTCTCATACCGTGCAAGAAACTCATGCGATGTCAGTCTCCGTTTCGCATGGCGGTCTTTCGGCCACGGATCGGAGAAGTTAAGGTAAATGCGGTCTACCTCGCCCTCAGCAAACACTTCCGGAAGCTGGCGCGCATCCATGCGGATGAAAAACAGGTTTTTAAGTTCTGTTTCTAATTTTTCACGTTTCTGTACCGCGCGGAGCAGTACGCTATCGTACATCTCAATACCAATGTAGTTGATCTCCGGGTGCAGAACCGCCATATCCATCAGGAAGCGTCCTTTTCCCATTCCAACCTCAATATGAATCGGATTTTCATTTCCAAAAACCTCAGCCCACCGTCCCCGGCAGCTCTCCGGTTCCTGCACAACGAACGGACAGGAAGCAATCACATCTTTTGATCCTCTGATATTTCTAAGGCGCATATGCGTAAAATTCCTTTCTTAAGTGATAAATATTAGAATAAAAGCCAATCATATCCAGTATATCATAGCTCCCGAAAAAGCAAAACAGAAAAATCCCGTTTTCAAATTTTCAGAGTTTTCAAAATACTGCATACAATATCAACCTGCACATAGCATTTCTTATCAGCAATATGACAATCGGATTGGATCCATATCGAAATCATATGAGGGACCATCTTTTGGTTATTGATATTGGAAGAAAAAATATGACCCATTGTCTATTTTTAATCAAAAAGTCGATCGAAATCCCACTTTTTTTTACGATTTCAATATGTCAACTTTGGAAAAAAAGGTGTAGAATACTAACAGCAAAGATGCAGGAGTTTCTCCTGTACTTTTTGCCCTGTATATCAAAATTGGTCAGTGGACCAGATTTGATTGTTATGCAAATATCATAAGGAGGGAAAGCGATGCTATGGAATCTGTAATTAACAAACTTGCAGAGATCGAAACGGCTGCTACTAAGATTATGCAGGCTGCCGAGAATCAGAAGAAGCTCCAGGACGAGCAGCAGGAAGAGCGGATTGCAAAATTCGATGCAGATCTGGAAGCGGAAACGGCAAAGCGGATTGAAGAGATCACAACAAAACTTCATTCTACTACAGATGCGGATCAGAAAAAGCAGCGGGACTCTGCCGCCGAACTTCTATCTTCACTGGACGCTTATTACGAACAGAATCACGGAACACTGTCCACGCAGATTTACGAAAACATTATAAGGAAGTGAAACGATGAGCGGTCTATTATCCTACAGCGGCCTTACCACAAAGATAAGAGCCATGCAGAGCCATCTTTTAAACGACCAGAATTTTCGGGAAATCGTGGAACTGGAGAGTGTACCGCAGGCAGTTTCTTACCTCAAGCAGCATAAAGGCTATGAGGATCTGTTTGAGGGCTACAACGAAGCTGACCTTCACCGAGGTCAGATCGAGAAAATGCTGCGCCTGACGGTATACCGGGATTTTTCCAAGCTGTACCGTTTTGCAAATGTAGAGCAGAGAAAGTTCCTTGCGCTCTACTTCAAACGATACGAAGTGTCCGTTATCAAAGAATGCCTGAACACGGTATTTGATCACCGTGATGTGGTATTGAACCTGTCCATATTCGACGAGTTCTTTAACAAGCATTCCCAGCTGGACATCAATCTTCTGGCGTCCTCCAGGACGATCGAAGAACTGATTGCGAACCTGAAAGGGACAGAATATTATGCCCCGTTGTCGCAGCTCGCGGATATCGAGCGTCCGACCCTGTTCGACTATGAGATGACCCTGGATCTGTATTACTTTGCACAGATGTGGAAAGACAGATCAAAAGTAGTGACAAAGCGGGATCTGGAAGAGCTGACCGCTGCATGGGGAAGCAAGTTTGACATGCTGAACCTTCAGTGGATCTACCGTTCCAAACGCTATTATCACATGACCAGCGCACAAATCTACGCCCTGCTGATTCCGGTTCATCACCGGCTGAAAAAGGATGTGGTAAAGGCACTGGTAGAAGCCGAGAATATGAGTGCATTTTCCCAGCTGCTGGAACAAACCTATTATGCGAAACGGTATGATTCCTTCAAAGTCGATACGCTGGAATCCATGTATGCAGCCATTATGAAGCACATACTTTCCAGTGAATCCAGACAGGATCCTTATTCCGTTGCCACCATATACTCATACCTCTATCACAAAGAGCACGAGGTAAACCGGCTTATTATTGCACTCGAGTGCGTACGTTACCGTATCAGCGCTGACGAGGCAATGCAGCATATCGCAAAAACTTAATACACGGGGAGGTGTACTCATTGATTGTCAAGATGAAATTTTTGAGCATCACCGGGCCGAAAGCCGACATTGACCGTGTGGTCAACACTTATCTCTCAAAATATGAGATACATCTGGAAAACGCTCTGACGGAGCTGTCTACGATGCAGAATATCACACCGTATATCCAGATCAACCCATACAAAGAGACCTTAAAACAGGCGGAAGATTTTACAGCACTTCTGCCGGAAGAGAAGCGTACCACCACGAAAAGACTTTCCCTGGAAGATGCCATCAACTGTGTCCATGGTTTGGATCACACCCTTGGCCAGTTGAACCAGGAGCGTACAGAACTGGAAGCAAAAAAGAAAGACTTGATGGAAAAAGCACAGAAAATCGAGCCGTTCCAGGATCTGCACTGCAATCTTTCCTCCATTCTGGATTTCCACTTTATCAAATTCAGATTCGGAAAGATCACAAAAGAGTATTACAACAAGTTTGAGAGCTACTGCTATGAGAACAGCGATACGGTATTCTACCGCTGCCATTCCGATGAGCAGTATGTATGGGGCATTTACTTCTGCCCGAGAGATCAGGTCACGAAAGTGGACGCCGTATTCTCATCCCTGCACTTCGAAAGAATCTACGTTCCGGACGAGTACAGCGCCGGAGGATGCTTACGCAGCACTTCAGGCAGAAATCAAAAAGACAGACGATGCACTCAGCGAGTGCTCACGGAAACTGGCAAAATGCCTTTCGGATTCCGCAGAGGATCTGGTTGCAGCAAAAGAGCAGTTAGAGCAGCTCTCCGGCAACTTTGATGTCCGTCGCCTGGCAGCCTGCACAAAATCCAAGAAGGAAACCTTCTATATTCTGTGCGGCTGGATGTCGGAAAAAGATGCCGCTTCCTTCCAGAAGGACATCGAAAACGACACAAATCTCTTCTGCTTCATCGAGGATGATGCAAACAACGTTCTGCGTCAGCCGCCGACAAAGCTGAAAAATCCGAAAATCTTCCGTCCGTTTGAGATGTACGTGAAGATGTACGGACTGCCAAATTACAATGAAATTGACCCTACGATTATCGTAGGACTTACCTATGCCTTTATTTTCGGAATCATGTTTGCCGATGTAGGACAGGGACTGTGCCTGCTGATTGGCGGTGCACTGCTGTACCACTACAAGAAGATGGATCTGGCAGCGATCATGAGTACCTGCGCGGTATTCTCTGTGATCTTCGGATTCCTGTTCGGCAGCTTCTTCGGATTTGAGAATGTCATACCGGCCCTCTGGCTGCATCCGAAGGAAGCGATGACAACGCTTCCGTTCATCGGTTCGATGAACACCGTATTTGTCGCAGCGGTTGCATTTGGTATGTTCATGATTCTGACAGGAATGGTTCTGCATATGATCAATGCAGCAAGAAACCATAAGCTCGGCGAGCTTCTGTTCAGCCAGAACTCCCTGGCAGGCTTCATTTTCTACGGAGCCCTTGCCGTTACACTCGTTCTCCTGTTCAGCGGCCATAAAGCTCCGGCTGTCGGCGTGATGGTAGTCATGTTCGGTATTCCGCTTCTTGCGATCTTCTTAAAAGAGCCACTGGAGCGTATGGTAGAGAAGAAGGGCAATGCATTTCCGGAGACCGGAAAGGGAATGTTCTTTGTACAGGCATTCTTCGAACTCTTCGATGTGCTTTTGAGCTACTTCTCCAACACAATTTCCTTTGTCCGTGTCGGCGCATATGCAGTCAGCCATGCGGCTATGATGGAGGTTGTCCTGATGCTCGGCGGAGCAACAGGCGGCGGCAGCATCAGCTGGCCGGTTATTGTTCTCGGAAACGTCTTCGTTGCCTGCCTTGAGGCACTGCTGGTAGCGATCCAGGTACTGCGTCTGGAGTATTACGAGATGTTCAGCCGGTTCTATGAAGGAGACGGAAAACCGTTTGTTCCGTTTTTGAAAAAAGGCGAGAAATAAAAGAGGATTCAGAGCCATGCGAAATGGAAGTGAATATGGCGGGAAGCTGTATCGGGAAAAAGTGAAAATGGCTCCGGATCGCAGCAAAGAGTAAATTTAATGAATTAACTTCAGGAGGAAAACTATTATGAACTCAGCATTTGTACAGGTACTTACTGCAATCGCAATGGTATTAACCATCGTTGTTCCTATGACTTATTACTTCAAAGGTGAGCACAACAAAAATCGTTACAAAAAAACTCTGGCAGCCAATGTAAGCGGCTTCTTCGGCCTTCTGCTGATCGCAACCGTTGTTTCCTTCGCAGGCGCAACAACTGCATCTGCTGCAACAGAAGCAGGCGCTGGTCTTGCAACCGGTCTTGGTTACATCGGTGCAGCTCTTGTTACAGGTCTTTCCGGTATTGGTTCCGGTATCGCCGTTGCATCTTCCGCAAGCGCAGCTCTTGGAGCAATCAGCGAAGACGGCAGCATCTTTGGTAAATCCATGATCTTCGTAGCTATGGCCGAAGGTATCGCTCTGTATGGTCTGATCATCTCCTTCATGATTCTTGGTAAACTTTGATTCCAAAACCGGAAGGTATTGATCTTCACCTTAAGTTGGAGGAATCATAAATGAAAATGTTCTTGATCAGTGATAACGTAGACACTCAGACGGGCATGCGCCTGGCCGGAGTGGAAGGCGTTGTCGTTCATGAGCGCGAGGAGCTTTATGATACACTGCAGAAAACACTGGCAGACAAAGAGATCGGAATTATTCTCCTTACAGAAAAGTTCGGGAAGGAATTCCCGGACATTCTGGAGGATGTCCGCCTCAACCATAAGCTTCCGCTACTCATTGAAATTCCGGACCGTCACGGTACCGGAAGAGCGCCGGACTTTATCACTTCCTTTGTAAATGAATCTATTGGATTAAAACTGTAAGAATGCCCTGGAGGTGACACACATTGACTACTGAGGAAAAACTTCAGAATTTTTATAATCATTCCCTGGACAGTGCAAACCGTGAAGCAGAACGTGTGATCGGCGATCACCAGAAAGCTCTGGATAAGATCTTCGAGGAGCATAAAGCAACTGCAAGACGTCAGGCAGAAGAAGAAGTTGCTGCCGAGACCGAGAAAGCAAAACGTGATGTCAATAAGACACTGTCTGCGGATCAGCTTCATATCAGACGGAAGCTGTCCCGTAAAAATCTGGAATTAAAAGAAAAACTGTTTAAAGAAGTTCGTGAAAAACTTACCGCTTATAAAAAGGATCCATCCTATGAGGAGTATCTGGAGCGCAAAATCCGCGAAGCCGTTACGTTTGCCGGAAATGACAAGCTGACCTTATATCTGGATCCGTCAGACGAAGCTCATAAGGCTTCCCTGGAGCAGAAACTCTCCGTAACCCTTACCATTTCGGCCATGCCGTTCCTTGGCGGCGTGCGCGCGGTCATTCCGGAGAAAAATATTCTGATCGATAATTCCTTCGAGACCCTTCTGAACGAAGAGCGGGAGAATTTCATCTTTCACGGAGGTGTAGAGCATGAATAAAACCGGAGTTATCTATGGAATCAACGGTCCGGTCGTATATCTGAAAGGAAACACCGGATTTAAAATGTCCGAGATGGTTTACGTTGGTAAAGAACGTCTGGTCGGCGAGGTTATTGCCCTGACAAAGGATACCACCACAGTACAGGTTTTCGAGGAAACCACAGGACTGAAACCAGGCGAAACAGTTACCGCATCCGGAGATGCCCTCTCTGTTACATTGGGACCTGGAATCCTGAACAACATTTTTGACGGTATTGAGCGTCCGCTGTCCGAGATTGCAAAGCAGTCCGGTAAATATATCAGCCGTGGTCTTACCGTAGATTCTCTGGATACAGAGAAAAAATGGGATGTCCATGTAACTGTTTCAGAAGGCGAAGAGCTGATGGGCGGCGCAATCATTGCAGAGACACAGGAGACCCGTTCCATCGTACACAAATCGATGGTTCCGCCGGATGTCAACGGCACGGTTATCTGGGCTGCCAAAGACGGAAAGTACACCATCCTTGACCCGATTGTAAAACTGAAACTGGAAGACGGCACCGAAAAAGAGATCACACTGGCACAGAAATGGCCGATCCGTGTACCGCGTCCAACCCTGAAAAGATATCCGGCATCCGTTCCGCTGATCACAGGACAGCGTATCCTGGATACGATGTTCCCGATCGCAAAAGGCGGCACAGCAGCCATCCCTGGCGGATTCGGTACCGGAAAAACCATGACCCAGCACCAGATCGCAAAATGGTCTGATGCCGATATCATCATCTATATCGGATGTGGAGAGCGTGGAAACGAGATGACACAGGTTCTGGAGGAGTTCC
>OLVW01003084.1_pt1 | contig 11011 bp, 8 predicted proteins | sample 1673301 | NCBI WGS metagenome assembly OLVW01 (sample SAMEA3178941, study PRJEB25190) | human gut metagenome | reverse complement strand
AAGCCTTTGGAACGAAAAGCCGCTTGGAGCGTCAGATGGATACCTTGGACATCAATGATGCCCACTATGACAGAAAGATTTTGGACTTGCAGCGCCGCTATGATGAGCAGTATGACACCATAGAGGAAATCGAAGTTCAGATTGGCGAATTGCAAAGTCAGATCCGCAGCATCCAGCAGGAGAAGATTTCCGGAGACAATATCTATCGCTTGTTGCTGGCATTTGATGAAGTCTACCATTCCGCAACGGAAGCGGAGCAGAAGGAGTTTATGAAGGCCTTTATCGAGCGAATTGAGATGTTCCCGGAGAAAAGGAAAGACGGAAGCTGGATAAAGAAGATCGTATTCAATTTTCCTGTGCCTGTTGATGGTGAGGAAGTGAAAGAACTTCCCTTGGAAACTGAAACAACTGTCGAAGCGGTTCTCCTTTTGACCAAACTCAATGTCGAACGTCACATCGAAGTGGACGTCAGCATGGATGAACTGGATGTGACTGCTGCGGAAAGCAGGGCGACTTACCATGAGATTCGGGATTATGTGTGGGAGCACTATCAACTCAAGGTTTCTAATCTCTATATCGCACAGGTGAAGCAAAAGTACGGCATCATCGAGCGAGAGAACCACCATAAGGCGAAGTCAGAAAATACGAAGCAGCCCAAGTGTCCGAAGGAAAAAGAGGATGCGATTGTGGAGGCATTGAAGCATTTTCAGATGATTTGACGGATCGTATGTAACCTCCTCAAATTTCATAGAGAAGTCTTTGTCTTTCATATAGGAGGCACTGGATGTCAAAATTAAATATTGATCAGAAAAGTGTTAAAGCACTCTTTAGCGAAAAGAAAGCCGACTTTCTTATTCCGGACTATCAGCGGCCTTATGCCTGGGGCGAGAAGGAATGTCAGACACTCTGGGACGATTTGTTCCTATTTGCATTTCCTGATAACGATTGTGACAAATTTAAAAGCGATAGTGATGAATACTTTCTAGGGCCGATCGTCACATTCAAAAACGATAATGGGAAATTGGAAATCATTGATGGTCAACAACGCCTAACAACATTGATGTTGTTGCTTCGAGCGTTCTATGAAAAGTATGGAAGCATGAAGAACGACAAGGCTGTTAAAACTAGCAAATTCATTGAGCAGTGTATCTGGAAGACTGATGAATTCGGTGACCCTGACAAATCAGCTTTGAAAATCGACTCAGAAGTTGCTACCGACAAAGAAAAAGGGGAATTTTTAAGCATCCTGAAAACAGGAAAAGTCTCTGAAAACGAAAAAAAGCAGCTACGCTAACAATTACCGCTTCTTTCAGCAGAAAATCGTGGATTTTTTGAACACCTACCCTGATTGGTTTTCCTTCTTCCCAATCCGGATCATGAATAATTGCATCCTCCTCCCAATCGAAGCAGAATCTCAGGACACCGCTTTGCGAATCTTCTCGACATTGAATGACCGCGGAAAGCCACTGTCTGATGCAGATATCTTCAAGGCGCAATTTTACAAGTATTACTCTGCCAAAGGCGAGCGGGAAGTCTTTATCCAAAAGTGGAAGGACCTCGAGGTACTGTGTGATTCTATTTTCCATCCTATTACCGGCACTCCGATGGATGAGCTTTTCACACGGTATATGTACTATGAACGTGCAAAGCAAGGCATCAAATCCTCGACAACGGAGGCGCTGCGCAAATTCTATGAGCGGAATGCTTACAGCTTGCTAAAAAATGACCAGACTTTTGAAAATCTGATCGATCTTGCAAATTTCTGGAATGATGTGCTGAATCAAAATGTTGAGCGATTCTCTGACCGAGTTCTTCGCAGGCTCTTTGTTCTGAACTACGCTCCCAACGGTATGTGGACCTATTTTGTTTCGGTCTATTACATGGCCAATCGGGATTCTGATGGTCTACTGAACGACGATCGTTTCTATAGCTTTCTTAACAAAATCACCGCATTCATCTGGGCATATGCCGTTACAAATCCGGGCGTAAATGCACTGCGCACTCCCATTTTTGCAGAAATGATCAACATTGTAACCGGGCAACCTGTTCGGTTTTCTGACTATTTGTTTGATACGCAGAAATTGCAGAACGCTTTTGACAACTATACCTTCAGCAACAACCGCGCGATCACAAAGGCCATGCTGACATGGTGGGCATTCCAGAACTCCTCCCAGGAGCTCTTGTCCCTTGAAAGTGTACTTGAGATCGAGCACATCTACGCACGCAACCGCCAGGAAAAGGAGCACTCGCTTTCCAATCCGAGAAATGTTGAAAGCCTTGGCAACAAGGTGTTGTTGGAAAAGCGCATCAATATCCGCGCTTCTGATTATCGCTTCAGCGATAAGGTCAAGTACTATACCGGTTTTGAAAACAACCGGAAGCAGAAAAAAGAGGGTACAAAAATCAAGGAGCTTACTGACCTCGCTGCGAATGCCACAGATTTTACCGAATCTGACATTGTAGAGAGAAACGCCAAAATCATCCTCAACTTTATCACCTTCATGCACAACAACGATCTTCTATGTGAAGATTAAATCCTTCTATGATCGATGCCCGTCTGATTTTCAGGCGGGCATTTCTTTTTGGCAAAATATAGTCATTCCGCAAAATCCGTGGTACAATAGATGCAAGAATCATTTTTCAGGAAAAGCAGTCTTCCGTCCACTTTATGGGACACCCATCGTTGTAAAATCAGGATGTCCACCTATCACAAAAACAAGGAGCGACGTATGCCAAACGATAAGATCACCGCCGTAGGTGCCAATATTGCCGAAAAAGCCGCCATGATCTGGAACGTGGCTGATATGCTGCGGGGGCCGTTCAAGCCCCACGAGTACGGTCTGGTCATTCTGCCCATGACCGTGGTGAAGCGGTTCCACGACTGCCTGCTGCCCACCCATCAGGCGGTGCTGGACACCTACGAAAAGGTGAAAAAGCTGCAGGTCATCGACGGCTTTTTGCAGAAAGCCTCCGGCTACCAGTTCTATAACACCAGCCGCTTTACCTTCGAGACCCTGCTGGCTGACCCGGACAACATTGAGTCCAACTTCCGGGATTACCTGTCCGGCTTTTCTGCCAACGCACAGGACGTGCTGGCAAAGTTCGACTTTGACAACATCATCAAGCGGATGGTAGAGAGCAACACCCTCTACCTCGTTATCAAGGAGTTTGGCTCCGAGAAGGGCTATCTTGGCCCGGACAAGATCAGCGCCGTGGACTGCGGCTACATTTTTGAGGACCTGGTGCGGCGATTCTCCGAAAGCTTTGGCGAGGAAGCAGGAGCCCACTTTACCAGCCGGGATATCATCTATCTGATGACCGACCTGCTGCTGTCTGAAGCCGACCTCGATACCAGCAGCATGACCGTTTACGATATGGCCATGGGAACCAGCCAGATGCTCAGCTGCATGGAGGAGCGCATCCACGAGCTGAACAGCGACATTGAGGTGACCTGCTTCGGGCAGGAGTTCAATCCCTCCACCTTTGCCATCGCCAAGGCGGACATGATGATCCGGGGCGGCGACCCTAACAATATGCGGTTCGGTGATACTTTGTCGGAGGATCAGTTCCCCGGATTCACCTTCCAGTACATCATCTCCAACCCGCCCTTCGGCATCGACTGGAAGCGTGAGCAGAAGGCGGTGGAAGCCGAAGCCGCCCGGGGCGAGATGGGGCGTTTTGCGCCCGGTCTGCCCAAGATCAGCGATGGTCAGCAGCTTTTTGTGCTGAACGGCCTTGCCAAGCTGGCAAACAAAGGCAAGATGGCCATTATCCAGAACGGCTCTCCCCTGTTCAGCGGCGATGCCGGCAGCGGCCCGAGCAACATCCGGCAGTATATTCTGGAAAACGACTGGCTGGACTGCATCATCCAGCTTTCCACCGATATGTTCATGAACACCGGCATCTCCACCTACATCTGGGTGCTCAGCAAGGATAAGCCCGCCCACCGTGCAGGCAAGGTACAGCTTATTGATGCCAGTCACTGCTTTGAGCCACGCCGCAAGAGTATCGGCACCAAGCGCAACGATATCACCGATGCCTGCCGGGAGCTGATCGTCACCGCCTACGGCGAATTTGCCAACGGCAAGGTGTACGGCGACAAAAACGGCATCTACTGCGAGAGCAAGGTGTTCGAGAGCGTGGAGTTCGGCTACAACAAGATCGTGGTGGAGCGCCCCCAGCGGGACGAGGCAGGCAGCGTTATCCTGAAGCGTGGCAAGCCTGTGCCGGACACCAGCCTGCGGGACACCGAAAACGTGCCGCTGGTGCAGGATATTGACGCCTACTTTGCCCGGGAAGTTCTGCCCTACGCCCCCGACGCTTGGATCGACCACAGCAAGACCAAGGTGGGCTACGAGATTCCCATGACCCGCTATTTCTACGAGTATCAGGCACCGGAAGCCGTGGAGGATATCGTAGCACGCATCACCGCACTGGAACAGGACATCTCCGCCGGGCTGGCAGAGCTGTTCCATAAGGAGGGATAATCAATGGAACGGAAAAGCATGATTAAGGTTCGCGGTGGGTTTAGTGAGCGAATTGGAAAACCTACTTGTGTAACTACAATTCAATTGAACGAATTTGATGATCATACCCGAACACAAATCAGCAATCAGCTTTTCAAATTATTAGATTTTATTTTTTCTAACCAAAATGAGTATAGTGTTGGGATGTATCAAGACCCTGCATCAAATATGGGAAGCGATTTTTGCAAAGACTTGCGTGCAAATGTTCTCGGTTATTCAGTATTTCTTCACTCATTCGATATAATTCGATGGGATCGCGAATTTGATCGAATTGATAATGTTATCGCTCAGGCACCTTATAATGAAGTTTTAGATGTTATTGAATACTGTTATTATTGGGTTACTCATCGTTCCGATCCTCTTATTAAAACAACGTGGAAAAATGCATTTAATATGTTGTTCCGTCAAGAATATGTCGGCTACCGCTTTGTTTCTGATCAAATTGTTCCTGTCACAGATGAACTTGAAATCCGTGAAATAGAACAAGCCTGTAAAACTCCTTTTGACGGTGCTCGCACTCAGCTTCAAAAGGCCCTTGGATTTTTATCTGACCGAGAAAATCCAGACTATAAAAACTGCGTTAAAGAAAGTATCAGTGCTGTCGAATCTGTCTGCAAGGTTATTTCTGGCAACGAAAAGGCTGCATTAAAAGATGCACTCAATGGTTTAATTGCCAACGGTATGAACATCCACGGCAGCTTAAAATCTGCTATTTTAGCCTTATACGGCTACGCTTCCGATGAAGGCGGCATTCGCCATGCTGAGCGTGAAACTGAAAGTACTGTTACATTTGAAGAAGCTAAATTCATGATGGTCACTTGTAGTGCAATCGTCAACTATCTGGTTGCAGAATACGGAAAGCATGGTACAGAAAATGCGTAAAATGAAAGACAGCGGCATTGAATGGATTGGGGAGATTCCAGAGGGGTGGGAAATCACCCGCTTAAAGTACCTCGCAGATTTTGAACCCACTTGTGATACCAGTTATTTAACTGATGAATCTAAAATCACATATACTCCTATGGAGTGCGTCAAAAATGGCGGCTTTGAAAATCGTTCTGCACTTTATGGAAACCTTTCGCATACACTAACTCCGTTTCAAAATGGCGATATTGCTATGGCAAAGGTTACGCCCTGCTTTGAAAACGGCAATATCGCTATCATGGACAATCTTTTTTCCGGTTTTGGTCTCGGTAGTTCTGAACTATTTATTTTTCGTCCCAAAAGCATTTCCACACGCTACTTCTTCTACTGGCTTCAGAATAAAGCATTTGTGGCAAGGGCTTGCTCAACCATGACAGGTACTGGTGGACTAAAGCGCATTTCTCCTAGTTTTATCCGTAATTGTCCAGTTCATTGTCCGTCAACGGATGAACAGACAAAGATTTCGGATTATTTAGATGCAAAATGTTCCGAGATTGATGACCTTTTAACCTCCGTTCACTCCAGCATTGAGGAATACAAAAAACTCAAGCAGGCAGTTATTACGCAGGCTGTGACCAAAGGCATGCGTGGTGAGCGGGAGATGAAAGATAGCGGGGTTGAGTGGATTGGAGAAATTCCAAAAGAGTGGCGAAAAACTCAACTACGTCACTGTGCTACAATCAAATCCGGCATTACACTTGGAAAAAGTTACAGCAAAGATACCGTCTTAATAGAGCGTCCTTATTTAAGAGTTGCGAATGTGCAGGGCGGTTATGTTGATTTAAACGATTTGGCTACTATTGAAGTAACACCCGATGAGGATTTGAAATACAGACTTCATTCCGGTGATGTTCTTATGACCGAAGGCGGCGACCGTGACAAACTTGGCCGAGGTTGTGTCTGGCATGGTGAAATTGAACCTTGTCTGCACCAGAATCATGTATTTGCTGTCCAAACCAATGAAACTGTTTTACTTCCTGAATTTTTGGAATATTTGACGGCTTCTGATGTTGGTCGTTCCTATTTTGATGTAACGGCAATCAAAACCACAAATCTGGCTTGTACAAGTTCCAGCAAAGTTCTTGCCTTTGCAATTCCGCTTCCTCCTATTGAAGAACAAATTGAAATTGTCGGTTTCATTAAGAAACGCTCTTTAGAACTGAATAAGTTAATTATGAAAAAAGAACTGTTAGTGCAGGAACTGGAAAACTATAAGAAAAGTTTGATTTATGAGGTTGTAACGGGGAAACGAGAGGTGTAAAACATGGGAAAAAATTCCCCTATACTTATCAGTGCATTGGTTTCAATCATCGTTTCTTGTGTATCATCATGGATTACACTATCTCTTCCAAAACTGAAAAAGCCCAAAATCTATGTCAAATTTGTTGGTTCTCGTATAACAGAATCGCTTTCCTCTTTGGGTTATATTAAAACCACCAATGGTCTTTCACTCCATGTTCCACTTTGGCTTGATATTTGCAACACTGCCGGAGTTTCAAAAATCATTCGAAATATTAGCCTCCTTGCCTACAAGGATTCCAACTTTGTTGCAGAATTTTCACAATGTCAAGGCAATACAAATAATCCTAATAAACCCGGTGCTATAATTTTAGGCGATGAAGGCGCTTACACCACTGTTGTACCTGCAAACAGTTCAAAGCGTTTAACTTTACAATTTTTCCTTTCTCAAAGGGATGTTTCAATGGGAGTCAATCAGTTCAACAAATTGTATTTATCTTATCATGATGAAAATGATAATCTACTAAGTTTTTATTTAACTGATATTGATGCTACTTGGATTGAAGGGACGCTAGTTCATCCTAAACAATGGATTTCGCTAAATGAATCTCGCCGGGTCTTGCTTAATGATAAGAGGTTAAAAGATGAATTGTCCTGATGTAAATACTGCCGCAGTAACGATAAATTGGGTCACAGATATAATTGTTCCGTTGGTTTCTGCACTTATTGGTGGCCTACTGGCATTATTAGGTGTCTATATCACCCTAAAACGTGACAAAATCGAAAGACAGCTCGAAAAAGAAGAAAATGCTCGCCCGTTTTTCACTCCACTTGACCTTTTGGATTCTTCTGTTGCTACATCAAATAACCACATATTCTGTTTCTCTCTGACCGATTGTTTTGACAAATCCAGCCCTGTTCTTAACGCCAATATGGTAAACTCTGAAAAAGTCGAATTTATCATAGATAAAATCACCATCTGTGGCAAAGACTATCTTCCTTTTCGCCCTGAAATGATTTCCAAAGGCCTACACTTTATGATTAAATTATATTATGAAGATGACCCTTACAAAAATGACGTTTTCATGCATATCACTGACATAAATCACTGTCATAGAATTTACAAAGTAACCTGTGACGGCTACTTTATGACTAATTTTGTTGAAATTCAAAAGGAGGTCTAACCATGCCCCTCAACACCACCGAAAAGCAGTTTGAATCGGACATTGCGGCGGCGCTGCTCTCCCCTGCCGGGGGCTACACCCGCAACGGGGATTGCTACGACCCCAAGCTGGGGCTGTTTGTGGATACCCTGATTCGCTTTGTGCAAAAGACCCAGCCCAACGAGTGGGCATTTTTTGAAAAGCAGAACCCGGCAAACCCGGTGCGGAAGTTCTGCACGGCCTTTAACAATGCCTGTGATGCGGACGGACTGCTTTCGGTGCTGCGGTATGGGTTCAAGCACCGAGGACGGCGGTTCCGGGTGTGCTATTTTCAGCCGGAGTCCGCGCTGAACCAGAAGGACGCCCAGCGCTACGCCCAAAACGAGATCACCTGCAACCGGCAGTGGTTCTACTCCGACACCACCCACAACTCGGTGGATATGGTGCTGGCGGTAAACGGCATCCCAGTGTTCGCCTTTGAGCTGAAGAACCAGTTCACCGGGCAGACCGTGGAGAACGCCAAGCAGCAGTGGATGCACGACCGGGACCCCCGGGAGGTGTGTTTCCAGTTCAACAAGCGCATTCTGGGCTACTTTTGCGTAGACCTGACCGAGGTGTGGATGGCCACCCGGCTGGCAGGCAAGGACACCCGCTTTCTGCCCTTCAATCAGGGCTCCAACGGTGCCGGGCGGGACGGCGGCGCAGGCAACCCGCCCAACCCCAACGGCTACCTTACCGCCTACCTCTGGGAAGAAGTGTTCCAGAAGGACAGCATGATGGACATCCTACAAAAGTTTATGAGCCTGCAGGACGGCAAGACCCTGATCTTTCCCCGGTACCATCAGCTGGACGTGGTGCGCAAGCTGGTGGCAGATGTGCGGCAGAAGGGTGCCGGGCAGCACTATCTCATCCAGCACAGCGCCGGGTCGGGCAAGTCCAACTCCATTGCTTGGACGGCGTACCGGCTGGCTTCCCTGTTCAACACCGAGAACAAGCCGGTGTTTGCCAGTGTCATCGTGGTTACTGACCGCACCGTGCTGGACGCGCAGCTGCAGGAGACCATCTCCGGCTTCGACCATACGCTGGGCGCGGTGGAGGCCATCGGCGAGGACAAAAACTCCGGCGACCTGCGGGATGCCATCAACAACGGCGCACGCATCATCATCACCACGCTGCAAAAGTTCCCGGTCATCTATACTGAGGTGAACAAGACCGCCGGGAAGAACTATGCCGTTATCATCGACGAAGCGCACTCCTCCCAGACCGGCACCTCTGCTTTGAAGCTGAAAGCCGCCCTTGCCGACACCGAGGATGCGCTGCGGGAATATGCCGAGTTGGAAGGCAAAGCGGAGGACGAGATCGACCCGGAGGATGCGCTGGTGAAGGAGTTGACCTCTCACGGGCGGCACAAGAACCTGTCCTTCTTTGCCTTTACCGCCACCCCAAAAGCCGCCACGCTGGAACTGTTCGGCACCGAGTACCCGGACGGCAGCCACCACCCTTTCCACATTTACAGTATGCGGCAGGCCATCGAGGAAGGGTTCATTCTGGATGTGCTGCAAAACTACATGACCTATTCCACCTGCTTCAAGATCGCCAAGACCATCCCGGACAACCCCGACCTGCCTGCCAGCCGAGCGGCAAAGCTCATCCGTAAGTACGAGGAACTGCATCCCTACAACATCAGCCAGAAGGCAAAGATCATTGTAGAGACCTTCCGGGAGACCACCAGCCACAAGATCGGCGGGCGAGGCAAGATGATGGTGGTCACCTCCTCCCGATTGGCAGCGGTGCGGTACTTCCACGAGGTCAAGCGCTACATTGCCGAGCAGGGCTATAACGATGTGCAGATCTTAGCGGCGTTTTCCGGTGCCGTACCGGACGGCGGCGTGGAGTACACGGAGCAGTCCCTGAACGTCCGCGCTGACGGCAGCCACATTGCGGAGAGCCAGACCAAAAAGGAGTTTCACAATAACTTCAATGTGCTCATCGTGGCAGAAAAATACCAGACCGGTTTTGACGAACCGCTGCTCCACACCATGATCGTGGACAAAAAGCTGAAGGGCGTCAAGGCGGTGCAGACCCTCTCCCGTCTGAACCGTACCTGTCCCGGTAAAATCGACACCTTTGTGCTGGATTTTGTGAACAAGGCAGAGGACATCCGGGAGGCCTTCCAGCCGTTTTATCAGGAAACCTTTCTGGAGCAGGAGGTCAACACCGACCTCATTTACAAGACCCAGAAAGATCTGCGGAGCTTTGCGGTCTATTCCGATGCAGACGTGGAAGCCTTTGCCAAGGAGTATTTCCGCAGCACCAAGCAGGATAAAAACGCCGTGGGCCGCATGAGCAGCGTCTTGAAGCCGGTGGCAGACCGCTACAACCAGAAAACGCAGGCCGAGCGGTACCAGTTCCGCCGCCTGCTGCGCAGCCTTGTCAAGTGGTACGGCTACGTTTCACAGGTGGCACGGATGTTCGATGAAGAGCTGCACAAGGAGAACGTATTCTGCGCTTACCTGCTCAAACTGCTGCCGCCGGACGAGGTCTCTCCGCTGGATCTGGAGGGCAAATTGCAGCTGGAGTATTACAAGCTGCAAAAGACCTTTGCCGGTGCCATTGAGCTGGAACACGCCAAAGGCGTCTACGAGCCAGTCACCCAGAAAGGTGCTCTCGGCCACGACCCCAAGGAGCCGCTGGACGAGATCATTTTGAAGATCAACGAGAAGTTCAAGGGTGAATTCACCAATGCCGACCGGGTGCTGCTTACCGCCCTGCATGACCGTCTGCTGGCTGACCCGAAGCTGGCAAAGCTGGCGCGCAGCTCCGACCCGCAGATCTTCACCGAGAGCATCTTCCCCAAGGCTTTTGATACTGCCGCACAGGACAGTTATCTCGAAGCGCAGGACACCTTCTCTTCCTTGTTTGAGGATACCAGCAAGTACAAGGCTATTATGTCAGCTCTGGCAGAGTGGCTGTATGGAGAATTCCGGAAGAAGTAAAACAGTTTTCCGTTTTATTTGCTTAAAACAGCCTGCATCCACGGGATGTAGTTCAAGGGTTTGTGTATTCCCAACAAGTATTTTGCAGAGCAAAATTCGCGTTTGCGGAGCGAAGCGGAGCAATGAAAGCCCCAGTGGGGCTTTTAAGCGACAGAACGGTCTG
>OLVW01003080.1_pt1 | contig 11015 bp, 9 predicted proteins | sample 1673301 | NCBI WGS metagenome assembly OLVW01 (sample SAMEA3178941, study PRJEB25190) | human gut metagenome | reverse complement strand
TCCGCCACTGGCGGCGCTCACCTTTGCAGCATCCAGTATTATCTGCGCTTTTGGCGCGGTATTACCATAACCATTATACAGGCCCGCTCCCGCGCCTGACAATGGGCAGTTGGGGGAAAATGTGCCGCAGGGCAAAGTTTTTCGGTTTTGTGCTGCTAACTGGCCGAACAGCCGCCGGGTGTGCTATAATAAACCATGAATAAAAACCGCCGCCCCGGCGGAAAGGAGAACTCAATGAAAGATTCCATCAAAGCTCTGCGCGAGCTGGAGAAAAGACTGTATGCCTACCAGTACGCAATGGCCGTTGCCGATTATGACAGTGAGACGGTAGCCCCGCCGGAAAGCAGCGCAGGCCGCGCCGAAGCCATGGAGGTGCTGAGCCGCGCCTACTTTGACCAGCTGGTCAGCGCTGACACCGCCGCCCTGCTGCAGCGCGCTGCCGCTGATGCCGAAACCGAACAGGAAAAGGCAGAAGTGCGGGAGTTGCAGCGCAGCTATGACGAGATTGGCAAGATCCCGGCAGAAGAGTACGCCGCGTTCACCAAGCTGACGCAGGAAAGCATGCCCGCATGGGGCAAGGCAAAGCGCGGCAATGACTTTGCCAGTTTTGCCCCGTATCTGGAAAAAATTGTGGAATCCCTGCGCGCGCAGGCCCACTATTTTGCCCCTGACCGCGACCCGTATGAAGTCTGGCTGGACCGCTATGAACACGGCCTGACCATTGCCCAGTGCGATACTTTCTTTGCCGCCCTGCGCGAGACCATTGTGCCGCTGCTGGCTGCCATAAAAGAGCGCGGCAGCGCCATCCGCACCGACTTTTTGTATCAGGATTGGCCCATTGAGCAGCAGCGCAAGCTTTCCAAAAAAATCATGGAAGTGTGGGGGCTGGACCCGGACCACTGCGTATTGGGCGAAACGGAACACCCCTTTACCTCCGGCTTCTGGCACGGCGATGTGCGCATTACCACCCATTATATGCCGCAGGATATGTTCTCCAACCTGTACAGCGTGGCGCACGAGGGCGGCCATGCCCTGTATGAGCTGAACGTTGACCCCAAGTATGATTATACCATCCTGGCGGGCGGCGCAACTACCGGCCTGCACGAAAGCCAGAGCCGCCTGTTTGAAAACTATGTGGGCCGCAGCCGCGCGTTCATCCACTATTTGTATCCCACTTTGCTGGAGCTGTTCCCCCAGCAACTGAACGGCGTGACCGAGGAAGAGATCTACTGCGCCGTCAACCGCGCCGAGCCGAGCCTGATCCGCACCGAGGCGGACGAGCTGACCTACTCTTTGCACATTATGGTGCGGTATGAGCTGGAAAAGGCCCTGATGCAGGGCACCCTGACCGTGGCTGACCTGCCCGCCGCCTGGAACGCCAAGTATAAGGAATACCTTGGCGTGGATGTGCCGGACGATACCCACGGCTGTTTGCAGGATATCCACTGGGCAATGGGCGATATGGGCTACTTCCCCAGCTATGCGCTGGGCAGTGCTTACAGCGCACAGGCGGTGGATGACCTGCGCAAAACCATGGACCTGGACGCCCAGTGGGCCGAAGGCAACATGCAGCCGCTGAAAGACGCTCTGCGCAGCCGCGTGTGGCAGCATGGCCGCGCCAAGGAACCGCAGTGGCTGGTGCAAAGCCTGTGCGGCGGCGCATTTGATGCCGCCCACTACACCAACTACCTGAAAAACAAATATACCGAGCTGTACGGCCTGTAAGCACAGCCGGTAAAAATAAAACAAAGCGGGCGCGCCGTCTACTGTAGGACGGTGCGCCCGCTTTGCGATATAAGTTGGAAAGAAGAGGTGCGATTTATTTTACGGTGTCGTCCGGTTTGGCGGGCTCTGCGGGCTGCGCCTGGGCGGCAGCCTTTGCAGCGAGCTTGGCCTGCTTTTTCTCCGCCCGGCGGGCCTTGCGGCGCTTGAGGGCAGGCCGTGCCACCAGCAGGATGGCAAGCACGATCAGTACCACCGGCCACAGGTAAACCACCACCAGGATAAGATCTTCGGCCCCATCCACAAAGCCGCGCCAGCCGCTGGTAACGGCTTCCACAAACTTTTCGCCAAAGGTGGTGGCGGTGGGGGTCAGAACCCGCACTTCCTGCAGGGAAATATCCACGGTGGAATAGCGCACCTGGTTATCCATCAGCCGCATCTGGCCGGTGTAGCTTTCCAGCTGATACTGCACATCCGAAAGCTGGCTTTCAATTTCCAGCAGGTCGGCGGTGGTTTCAGCTTTGTCGGCCAGGGCGTTCAGCCGGTCACGCTGGTCGTTCAGGGCTTTCAGGCGGGCTTCCACATCCACATACTCAGCGGTAATGTCTTGCGCACTCTCGTTCAGCGAGGTCACGTTCCCGGCTTCCCCGGCGGCGGTCAAAAAGCTGCGGTAGTTTTCGGCGGGGATGCGCGCGGTGTAATAAGTATAGCGGCTGCCGGAATCCTTGCTGCCGCCCTGATCAGTGCTTTCCAGGTAGCCGTTCGCGGCGGTTACGGCCTCCTGCAAGGCGGCGCGGGTGGTATCATAGTCGGTGGTTTCCATCCGCACGCTGGCGTTATACACGATCTTGCGGCTGCTTTCCACCGTGGAAGGATCCAGCATCGAGCTGGTCAGATCGTCTGAAGAAAAACTGCTGCCTTCCCCGGCTGCGGCGCTTTCGGCGCTGTAATATTCATAGTCTCCGGCATCCTGGCTGCTAAAGGCGGCGGTATCGTTAGAAACAGCGGCGGAGTAGGTGCTGCGGCTGGTGGAACCGCAGGCAGCAAGGCTGAGCGCCAGCGCGGCGGATGCGGCAAGGCTGGCAAAGCGGGATAGTGTTGTATGTTTCATAGGGCACGCTCCTTATTGTGTTGTGTGGTAAGGGGTAAGCCAAAAGCAATATCTGCTTCCTTTACCAGTATAACACGGAAGTGGCACCGGAATGTTACAGCTTGATGTCAAAAAAAGCGGGGTGCGCCGCAAAACCGGCACACCCCACAAAAATAATTCTAATTATTCAGCTTTTTGACCAAGAACTTTGATGTCGTCTTATTCAGCTTTTTGACCAAGAACCTTGATGTCGTCATTGTCCGCAAAGGCAACAGCGTTGTAACCAGCGGCTTCCAATGTGCCGAACTGCTTGCCCAGCTTTTTGGCCTGGGGCAGAACCGTCACATCATAGGCTGCGCGCAGGGCATCGGCCTTGGCCAGCACGGCGGCGAAATCGGCATCTTTCAGATACAGCAGAGCCAGCTTCTGCTTGGCACCGGGGATCTGGTAATCCTGCTCCAGCAGAATGCCGCAGACGCGCTCGAACCCGATGGAGAAGCCAACGGCGGGCACCTGCTGGCCAATGAACTTGCCAACCATATTGTCGTAGCGGCCGCCGCCTGCAACAGCGCCGCTGAACTGCGGGCAGGTCACTTCAAACACCATGCCGGTATAGTATCCCTGGCCGCGCACCAGGCTGGGGGCATAGGCAATGCCGTAACGGCCGTTGGCAATCTTTTCGGCGGTGGCGATGACATAGCGCAGGTCGGCGGTCAGGGTCTCGTCCCCAACGCGGGCGGTCACGGCGTCCAGGCTGAAATCACCGGCGCACAGGAACTCATCCAGCGCTTCCACAGCGGCGGCGTCAAACTCTTTTTCCAGCAGCTCTTTCTTTACGCCGTCTGCACCGATCTTATCCAGCTTGTCAAAGCTGATGCAGACGGAATCCAGCTGGTCAGCGGCAAAACCCATCTTTTCCAGCATGGCGCGCAGGATGCGGCGGTCGTTGATGTTGACAGTGAAATCTTTGAAACCGATGCGCAGCAGAGCGCGAGTGGTCACATCGATCAGCTCCACCTCGGCATTGGGGGAAGAATCGCCCAGAATGTCGATATCACACTGCACAAACTCGCGCAGGCGGCCCTTCTGCGGGCGCTCGGCACGGTAAACGCGGTCGGTCTGGATCACCTTGAAGGGGTTGGGTAGCTCGTTGCGGTTGGCAGCGTAGTAACGGGAAAGCGGCAGGGTCAGGTCATAGCGCAGGCCCATATCGGAAAGCTGCTTTTCATCGCCGGAGTGCAGGGCAGCGGCCAGCTTTTCGCCGCGCTTGAGAACCTTGAAGATCAGGTTCAGGTTGTCGCCGCCATCGGATTTGTCCAGGTTTTCCATATCCTCCAGGATGGGGGTGGAAATGCGCTGGAACCCGGCGGCACGGTAAGTATCCAAAATTTGGCCCTGAATGTAATCACGCAATGCCTGTTCGCGCGGCAAAAGGTCGCGCATGCCCTTCAACGGCTGTGTTTTCATGGTTGTTCCTCCCTATTATCTGCGCGGGCAGCGGCCCGCGGAAAGATCAAAAGATATACCTCTTTATCATATCTGTCCCGGCGTTTTTTGTCAACAAAAACGGGGCATACTGAAGCTGTATCAAACTGTGTGGAACTGGAAGGATAAGGAGGAAGAACACCATGCCAAAACAAAACGGCAACCCCAAAATTCTGGCTGCCGGTGCGGCCGTGCAGCTGCTGACCGGCATTCCGGCGGCGTGGGGCGTGTTCCAAAAGCCGGTCATGGCGCAGTACGGCTTTTCCCGCGGGCAGGCCATGCTCAGCTTTGCCATTCTGGTGGCAGGGTATGGCATCGGCTGCGCCATCGGCGGTTTTGTGCAGGATCAGTACGGCCCGCGCTATGCGGCCCTGTGGGGTACCGCGCTGCTGGGCGGCGGCAGCATGGGGGCAGCGCTGGTGCCGCAGGGCAATGCGGCGTTGTTCTTTTTGGTGTACAGCATCCCGGCGGGGGTAGGCAGCGCCTTTTTGGCCCCGGCGGTGCTGGCCTGCGCCCAAAAGTGGTATGCCAGCCGCAAAGGGCTGGCAACGGGGGTCAGCGGTGCGGCTATGGGGCTTTCCGGTGCGTTTTTAACCGTTTTTGTGGGTTTTGTGGAAAACCGCTGGGGGATGCGTGTCTGTTTTGCCGCGCTCGGTGTGGTGGTGCTGGCGGTGTGCGGGGCATCCGCCGCCGTGCTGCAAAATCCACCCCAGCCCGCTGGCCAGCCAAACGCAAAAGCGGCAAACGACCTGCCGCCCCACCAGATGGTGCGCACCACGCAGTACCGCCTGTGTGTTGCGGGGGTGGCGCTGGCAGCCCCGCCCATGCTGTTGTTCAGCCCGGAGATTCTGACCATTGCAGCGGACCGCGGCCTGCCGGAGCAGTGGGCGCCCCTGTGCGTGGCAGTGGGCAGTGCGGCCAGCGCAGCAGGGCGGTTGCTTTGCCCCGCTGCCAGTGACCACTGGGGCCGCAAACCAGTTTTGTACGGGGTGTATGCGGCCCTGGCGGCGGGCAGCATCGGGTTTGCCTTTGCGCAGGGGTGGTGGGTGCTGGCGGCTTACTGTGTGCTGACCTGCTTTTACTCCGGCGGCGCGGCGGTGCAGCCCGCCTTAAATACGGACCTGTTCGGCCTTGCCCATGCGGGGGTCAACTATGGCTTGATCGCTCTTGGCATGAGCGCCGGCAGCCTGCTGAGTTATGCGGGCAGCCAGCTGCTGGATCTGCCTGCCCGGCATATGCTGGCGGTAGCCAGCGCCGTGGCGGGCGGGATATGTTTCCTATTTGTAAAACCTGTAGCAACGGTTGAAAAGCAGCAGGGGAACGGGTAAAATAATATAATACAGTTGCCCGCACGCCGCAAAGCCTGCGGGAAAAAGACCCGGAGGTAATTTGAACCATGCGTTCTGACCAACAGCAAGCGATCAACCGCTTGGCGGGCACCTCGGCAACCGCTTTTTTGTGCGCGGTGCTGTGCGTGTACCCGCTGTACATTGATAAATTTTCCAACCTTGGTGTGACCAAGTTCACCGGCTGTTTTACCCTGTTTCTCTTGTTCCTGCTCTGGCTGGTGGCCTGTACGGCCATTGGGGCCCGTGCGCCCCGCCCGCGCAACGCCAACGCCGGACGAGATGTAACCCTGTGGGGTGTGCTGGCCTTTGCAGGCACTAGCCTGATTTCTACCTTTACATCGCTTTCGCCCACGGCGTCCACCTGGGGGCTGGGGGGCTATTACGGCGGGCTGATGCTGGTGCTGTTTACCGCCGCCGGGTACTGGGCTGTGCGCAGCTACCTGGACCTTGAAAACCTGGATTTTGTTTTCTGGGTGCTGGGCATTACCACAAGCATTGTGGCAGTTTTGTATGTGCTCAACATCTTTAACATTGACCTTATCGGCGCGTATGCAGACACCGCCGTGGTGGAGCGCGCACAGTTTTTCTCAACCCTGGGGCAGAAGGACTTTAACGGCTGTTTTTTCTCGGTAGCGCTGCCCATTGTGTTTTACCAGTTCCTGAACGCCAAAGATAGCAGAACCGCTGTCTGGACCGGCATTCCGGCAGCGTTTGGCGCATTGGCGCTGGCCGTTGTGGATTCAGAGGCGCTTGCCCTGGGCATCGGCGCGGCGGTGATGGTGCTGGTCTGCCATAAAAACTTTACCACCCGCCACCTGCGCCGTGCGGCGCTCATCAGTGCGGCGTTCTTCGGCTGGGCTGCCTGGATGCATTACATGCGTGCCAGCGTTTACACTCAGGGTGGCACCGCCCTGCTGGCCAAACTGGGCGCGTGGCAGGTGGCACTGCCCTGCATGGCGGCAAGCCTGCTGCTGTGGCTGGTGCTGTTTGTGCTGGCCCGCAAAGGCATTGCAGCGCAGGCCCCACTGTACCTGCCGGGGCGGGGCATCACCATTGCTGTGCTGGCGGTGGGGGCGTTGGCCTTTGTGCTGGCCAATGCAATGCCAAACCTGCCCCTGCCGGAAAGCCTGCATAACCTGCTGGTGTTCAACGATGACTGGGGTACCTACCGCGGCGTGGCCTGGCGCGCTGCGTTTGGCACCTGGGCGGACGGCAGCCTGCTGCGCAAGATTGTGGGCATTGGCCCCGGCATGATGCATACCGCCGTGGCCGCCTGGGCAGGCGACGCCATGACAGCCCGCATGGCGACATTCTATGCCGCGCATAACGAATATCTGGAACAGCTGCTGACGACCGGCATTCTTGGCTTGGCCGCCTGGCTGCTGCTGGTGGCGGCCCACCTGCGGCGCGGGGAACGGAGCTGGAACACTCCCGGCGTGGCCCCAGTCATGCTGGCGCTGTGCAGCTATCTGGCACAGGCGGTGGTATCCATCCGGGTATCCATGGTGTTTCCGCTGGTTATGCTGCTGTTTGGTGCGCTGGCGGCCCTGACGGCCCCGGAGCTGCCGCAGCCCGCCGCCCCCGCGCCCCGCGGCAAAAAGCAGCAAAAGCCGGAACCGCTGCCGCCTAAGAACGCCTGGTATTTTGCCAAAACCGTGCTGGCTGCTGTGTTGTGCATGGCAGCGGCAAGCGGCATTGCGCCGCTGCTGTTCGGCTTTCTGATGGGATAAAGCAAAGGAGGGGGGGGGCACTGTGGCTGTGCTGCGCTCCTGCACCCCGCTTTCGTTTCCAATCTGCCGATAGGAATAGATTTTAGAATTCTTTTGACTGGTGAAAACGCCGCCCCGCAGGCAAAACGGGGCGGCGTTTTGCTGAATATGCAGAAAATGGCAAGAAAAATTTATCAAAAACAGACGGTTAGAAAAGACTAACATCTTGAAAAAAGGCCACTACCCTCGTATAATAAAATTAGCTGTGAAAAGCTTGACAATGGACGGCCGGAACGCACAGCCCCCGCGCAGGCTTGCTGATGTTTGTGCGGTGCAAATGGCACCGGCTTCCGACAATAATGCAAAGGAGAGAATATTATGATCGAATACTCCGCACAGGTCAACAATATGTGCCCGATCACGAAGGGTCCGAAGCATGGTCCCGCTCCCATCCCTGAAGAGGGCGAATGGGTCAAGGCCTATAAAATTGAGGACATCAGCGGCTATACCCACGGTGTGGGCTGGTGCGCACCCCAGCAGGGTACCTGCAAGCTGAGCCTGAACATCAAGAACGGCATCATTGAGGAAGCTTTGGTTGAAACCATCGGCTGCTCCGGCATGACCCATTCTGCTGCTATGGCTGGCGAGATCCTGCCCGGCAAGACCATCCTGGAAGCACTGAACACCGACCTCGTCTGCGACGCTATCAACGTTGCAATGCGTGAGCTGTTCCTGCAGATCGTTTACGGCCGCAGCCAGACCGCTTTCTCTGAGAACGGCCTGCCTGTCGGCGCTGGTCTGGATGACCTGGGCAAGGGCCTGCGTTCCATGACCGGTACCATCTTCTCCACCAAGGCCAAGGGCGTTCGCTACCTGGAGCTGACCGAGGGCTACATCCTCAAGACCGCTCTGGATAAAGACAACCAGGTCATCGGCTATCAGTTCGTCCGTCTGGGCAAAATGCTGGAAGCAATCCGCCATGGCATGGACCCGAAGGAAGCTTACGAGAAGAACATCGGCACTTACGGCCGCTTCTCTGCTGAGCAGGGCGCTGTCAAGTACATCGACCCGCGTGAAGAATAAGAGAGGGAGGAACATAGATTATGGCAACTTTTGAATCCCAGAATCGCCGTATGCCCAAGATCGAGGCCTGCCTGAAGGCCAACGGTCTGGAGAGCCTCGACGCCTGCAACGAGATGCTGCTGGCCAAGGGCATCGACTGCGATAAGATCATCCGCGGCATCCAGCCCATCTGCTTCGATAACGCCGTCTGGGCTTACACCCTGGGCACTGCCATTGCTGTCAAGCGCGGCCTGAAGAGCGCTGCTGACTGCGCTGCTGCCATCGGCGAAGGCCTGGAAGCTTTCACCATCCCCGGCTCTGTTGCTGAACAGCGTAAGGTTGGCCTGGGCCACGGCAACCTGGGTGCCATGCTGCTGCATGAGGACACCCATTGCTTCGCTTTCCTGGCTGGCCACGAATCCTTTGCTGCTGCTGAAGGCGCAATCGGCATTGCCCGTACCGCCAACAAGGTCCGCAAGGAACCCCTGCGTGTTATCCTGAACGGCCTGGGCAAGGATGCTGCCCAGATCATCAGCCGTATCAACGGTTTCACCTATGTCAAGACCGATTACGACTTCAAGACCGGCGAACTGAAGGTTGTTGAGACCATCCCGTACTCTGACGGCGAGCGCGCTGCTGTTAAGTGCTACGGCGCTAACGACGTTCTGGAAGGCGTTGCTATCATGAAGGCTGAGGGTGTTGAAGTTTCCATCACCGGTAACTCCACCAACCCGACCCGTTTCCAGCACCTGGTTGCAGGCACCTACAAGAAGTGGGCCCTGGAAAACGGCAAGAAGTACTTCTCCGTTGCTTCCGGCGGCGGCACGGGCCGTACCCTGCACCCGGATAACGTGGCAGCTGGCCCGGCTTCTTACGGCCTGACCGACTCCATGGGCCGTATGCACGGCGATGCCCAGTTTGCTGGTTCCTCCTCTGTGCCCGCTCACGTTGAGATGATGGGCCTGATCGGTGCCGGCAACAACCCGATGGTTGGCATGACCGTTGCCTGCGCTGTTGCAGCTTCCCAGGTAAACGCCTGAGGCAACAGCAATAACTTAATTAGCGATTGAAAAAGCGCCCGATGCGGATTTTCTGTATCGGGCGCTTTTGTTCTGGCCTCCGAAGCTGCCAACGCGGGCGCGGTGGTCTTCAGCCGCAGCCAACTGGCCGATGCGGCGCAGAGGGAGGCCGCACAAGAGCACCTGAACCGTGCGCTGGCTGCGTGCAAGTGCAGCCGGACGTTCCGGCCCGGCGAACTGCTGACAAAACCGTGGGACGAGTGGGGCAGCGAGGACTTTGCCGCCATCGACCGCTGCGGCTGCCGTCAGGCCAGCTGCGAAAAGCTCCACTTCGACGAGCATAGGGCCTTTGGTTCGGCCTACTTTTTGGAGCTGGGCCTCTCGTGCCAGCAGCTCGAACAGAATATCCCGGCCCTCTTCACCGCCCCCCGCGTGCGGCCATGTGCTGCGGGCGAAAGGCTTCGTACAGGACGAGAACGGCTGGGTGGAGCTGAACGCCACCGCCGACGGCCTGACGGCAAACGCTATCCCCAAGGGGCAGGAAGTGCTCATCGTGATCGGGGAGGGGCTGGAGAAAGAACGGATTGAGGTGAGATTAAAGGGGTAAGGCGGATCCCCCGTATATCGTTGTATCTTTCCATAAATAGTTTGTCTTCCGCCCAAAGTAGGCGTATAATAGGGGAAAAGAAACGCTAAAGGAGAATCCCCTATGAACGGCACCGCATTGCGCAAACCGACTGCCCGGCGGGTGGTGGGCATGGTGGCGGGCATCGTTATCATCGCCCTTGGCATTGCGCTTTTCAAGCAGTCCCACCTCGGCAACGACTCCATCAGCGCCCTGAACATGCGGCTGGCGGAGCTGCTCGGCATCTCGCTGGGCACCCAGAACCTGTGCATGAACATCCTGTTTTTCCTGCTGGAATTCTGGTTCGGGCGCAAGTACATCGGCCTTGGCACCTTCGTCAACGGCATCTGCATCGGGTACATCGTCACGGCGTTCTATGACCCCATTCACGCCCACTTCGGCGATGCGCCGTCGCTGGCGGTGCAGTTGGCGTGGGTCATCGCGGCGGTGCTGGTCACGGCGCTGGGCGCTTCGCTCTACCAGACCGCCGACCTCGGCATCGCGCCCTACGATTACCTTTCCCTCGGTCTGCGGGACTACACACCCTGCCCGTACTTCGGGTGCCGCATCTTCACCGATGCGCTCAGCGCCCTGCTGTGCTGGCTGCTGGGTGGCCTTGTGGGCCTTGGCACCTTGATCTGTGCGTTCTGCCTTGGGCCCTTCATCCAGTTCTTCGATCGGACGTTCTCCCAGAAGGTGCTGCAATACAAACCGAACAATTGAGAAACCCCGCGGCGTCAAATCTGAAGTGACCCCAAAAAGCTAGACAATATTTTGAAGTAAAAATTGTTCAAGCAGCTGAAAGGGCTTGCTGTCTGTGAATTGCAGGCGGCAAGCCCTTTAACTTTGCCTTGATGCGGCGGTTGTTGTAGTAATCCAGATATGCAACGAGTTCCTGCTTGAAGTGTTCCATGGAGCGGAACTCCTGCAAATACAGCAGCTCACTTTTGAGCA
>OLVW01003079.1_pt1 | contig 11016 bp, 8 predicted proteins | sample 1673301 | NCBI WGS metagenome assembly OLVW01 (sample SAMEA3178941, study PRJEB25190) | human gut metagenome | reverse complement strand
TACCTCACTTTCTGTGGGTATTATTGGCATTTACACGGTTCGGTATTCAGACTCATGGCCGCACGGCTCTGCGTTCGTGGTTCAACACCTGCGAATGCTGTCTGCATTCCTTTAACGCTTCGATAAAACTCCCCGGAACTGAACAGCCCCGGGGAGTTATCTCTTTTAAAATAATCAGTCCGCGTCAGAGTCAAGCGCGAGCGTCGGCGAAGTTCCGACAACGTAGCCGTCTGCCACGCCTGCTCTGTCCGAGCCGTCGAAGTTCCAGCTTCCACTCTGGAAGTGCCTTGACATGGGCACGCTGAATGCGCTGTAATCATTCACGAATACCGAACCCAGTACGTTGCCGTCCTGAATGTACAAGATGAAAATACCTTCCTTTACGTCCGGCATTACCTTTGCGGCGTAGGCGGTCAGGTTGTTCTCGTCGGGGGCGTACATTAACTGGTCGTCATCGTCGTACCATTCCATGCCCCAGTGCTCCTTGCCGTCGGTCCAGCCGGATTCGTCCTGGAATCTTGAGAAATCACTGTCGCTGTAAGAGGACACGTAAGACGCCCACTCGCCGTCGGAAACAAAAAGTATCACCTCGGCAGAACCGCAGTCCGGAGCCGCCTGCATGGCATCCATCAACGTAAGGAACGACATGCAGTTCTGTCTCATGCGCTGTGCGGTGGCGTTTGCGGAGATTATGTCGGCTTCCGTTACCTCGCCGGGAGTTTCCTGCTCAAAGTTCCAGTCGCTGTCGTCCCAGTCAGAGCTGCCGCCGTTGTAGTCCTGTTCGTCATCCCAGTCGAATGAATCATCGTAATCGCCATTTGAGCTCCCGGAAGCGTCGATCAGAGAATAAACCGCATTGACAAGCGGATCATTCAGGGAAAGCTCGGAGTAATACTTTGTGATATCCTCGCCCAACGCACTGATCTCATCGCTGGAAGCGTTTTCGATATCCAGCAGCTTGTACTCGCTGCCGGGCTTGGGAGCGATCTCCCCGGAAGCCTCGTCAACGCTGATGTAGTAAGTCAGCCCGCCGATGTTCTGGGCGTTCATTTCGACGGTGCAGCCAACGCCCTTTCCTTTAGGCGCGATGGTCAGTGAAAGCTCGGAGCTTCCCGCGCTGCCAGCCATCTCAGACGGCATATCCATCTCATCCTCAAGGAACTTCCGTGTGTCCTCAGCGGAAATGTTCATCGTGAACGTTCCGGTGGTCACAGGAAGCCCGAACACGTTTGCAGTGCCGAGGTCGCGGTAGTCAACCTGGAAGCTGATGTCCTCCTTCTGACCGTCGTATGTAGTGTTGGTGACGGTGGCGGTCACACTTCCGGATGTCGCGCTTTCGCTGAGCACACGAGCCTGGAACAGCATGTCGCCGTTTTCGGAAGCGTTCATCTGAGTCTCGTTTCCGGCTGTCAGGAAGCGGAACTGAGCGGTGTTATCTCCGGAGCCGTAAACAGTGAAATCCGCGCCTGCAAGCGTGTTGTCGCTGTTGATGTAATACTTAATCTGCGCGGACGCCTGGCTGCTGTCTGTGCGGAACTCCCCGACCTGCTTCGCAAGGTCGTTGAATGCGTCGGCGATCTCCTGCTCCGTCATGGAATTGTCAATGGAACTCAGATATGCGATAAGGCTGTCGTCGCCCCGCGCCGCGTCTATCACTACCATGGCAATGCTGCACAGGTCTGCCTTGTCAAGGTCGATCTGCACGGTCATTCCGGAGAAGGTCAGCGTGCCGAGTTCGGTGGTGCCGTTCTCGCATTTTATCTCGAAGTTCTTGAATGCTTCCTTCAGACCGCTGCTTACGTTCCCGTAGAACTTTCCGAAATCAAAGGAAGCCGCGGCCGAGTTTTCATTCATGCTGTGCGGAGCCAGCTTCGTGGAAAATCCAGTGGAGGACATTCCCGGGAATATGAGCGAAGCCGTGCCGTCCTCCTCGTAGCGGAGCTGCGCGTTTCCGAGAGAGCCGTTCGGCGTCCGGACATCGACTGCGTATTCCAGCGCGCCGCCGCTGTCCTTTTCAGAGAACGACAGGGTGAGGTCGATGTTGTTCAGGATATTTACGATCTGGTCGTATTCCTGTTCAGAGTAGTTCTCCTGCGCCATCAGAGCGTCTATAAATGCCTGCTCGAACTCAGCCCTGATGCCAAGCTCAGATGTCACTCCGCGTGTCCCGGTGGCGTGGTTTATCTGCCATGCCGCCATTTCCAGAGACTTTCCGATCATCTCCTCGTCGAAAACACCGAAGCTGTCGTCGAGCGTGCCGTCTGTGATGTCGCTTCCGCTCAGCTCTGCGCCGGACTGAGCCGCCAAGAGTCCCGCGCTGACCGACTGCTGAACCGCGTTGCTGATAACTTCGCTGTTCTCGCTGATTCCGGAAAGGGCGTTCATCGTCACGGAGTGCGCGTAGCCTGCGTCGCCCATGATGAGCTTTGAAACCAGCGGCTTGTTGAAGTGGCAGAACGCCGCTCCCGCACCGCCGAGCACAACGACAGCACCCGCAGCAATACACAGACCTGGTATCATCCGGTTCTTTTTTCTGACGGGCTGACCTGCAGGAGCCGCCGGAGGAACCTCTGCGGAATATCTCATCGGCTGAATATCCTGCGCGCTCTGAGCCGCGTTGAACTGCTGCATGGGCTGCGCGTACGCCACCGGCTGACCGGGCTGGTCAGGGGTGGCAGGTTGGGTAGGCTGAGCCTGAGAATTCTGCGCGGATACTGCGGATTGACGGTCGGAACGCTGGGCAAAGTCGCTTCCAAAGTTGCCGGAGCTCGAGCTGACCTCGTTCGGGATAAACGAGGAAACCGCAGGAGAGGTCGGGGCAGTAGGCACAGTCGGAGCAGTCTGCGCGGAAACGTCACTCATTGCCGGAATTCCTGAGGTCTGCGCCGGTGAAGCCTGCTTCGAGAGATTAATAGTCTGTGCCGCCTGAGAGGGCTGTGCTGACTGTGCAGGCTGAGCGGTCTCAGCAGGCGCTGAGTTGTTCGCCGGAACTGACGCAGCTGCGGCGGTCGGGACGCCTAAGTCGGGAAGCTCGACCTTTGTGCCGCAGCTTCCGCAGAATTTGGCGGTGTCAGAAAGCTGAGCACCGCAGTTCATACAAAACATAATATCTCCTTTTCCAATGTACCAGGCCAAATCACTTGTTGTATTTATTATAGCATATCCATAATGATATGTTATAATTTGACAATATGAATAGAGTTCGCCGAAGGTGAACGTATGCGCGAGGCATTTTGATTTATAATAAAACGCCTGCGTTTTATTATAGCACATATCAGGTGATATGTCAATATTTGGCGTATTACATATCCTTTAGTATGATTATAGGAATCGGCGGGCAGTTGGGACGGTTCACGAAGGGCATCTCAATAACGGTGAAACGGCTGCTGTCGATGGTAGGGAGGTACTCAAGCAGCGCGTCGCGCTCTTCAAATCCGGTCTCCCTGCCGTAGTAGATTATGAGAGTCATCATGCCGCCGCTTTTCAGGAGCTTCAGCCCCTTTTCGATCGCCGGAATGCTGGTGGATTTGTTCGTAAATATGTTGTGGTCGCCCTTGGGAAGCCACCCGAAATTGAACGTAATGCAGGATACAGTGCCTTCCTCGCATACCTCGTCCATCTCGCTGTGGCTCTTTAGGAGCACGTCCGTGCGGGAGGTCATGCCGTGCTCCTCAAGTAGCTTTTTCGTGCTGTCTACCGCGTCCTGCTGTATGTCAAACGCGGTGACATGCCCGGTCTCGCCGACAAGCTCGGCAAGGAAAAGAGCGTCGTTGCCCCTGCCTGCGGTGGCGTCTATGCATAAGTCGCCGGGCTGGACGCGCTCCCTGATTATCTTGTGTATTATGTTGAGTGCGCTGAAATGTTTTCTTGGATCCATGTTGTCCTCCGTAAATTTTAAATATCTAAATAATTATATCACATTTTCCCCGGTTTGTAAACCTGAACGACTTCGTGTTTTATTTTTCGCCGCCTATTGACATACTATTTTAGCAGTGTTATAATTATAATGGATATAAATGGGGAATGCGCGGGGATTCAGCCCGTGCCTTACAGACAGATAAACGGAGGGCTTCATGGTCTTTTCAGACTTGTTTTTCATATATGTATTCCTGCCAGCGGCGGCGATATGCTACGCGCTGGGGCGGTGCGGCGATCACTCCAGAATGAGGAGGCTTCGGGAGTACGGTCAGCCCCGGATACGCTGCGAATGCCCGTATTCTAATGCGGTGCTCATCATTTTCTCGCTGATTTTCTACGCCTGGGGAGAGCCGATATACGTCGCGCTGATGATCGTCAGCGTGTTCATGAACTACGTGGTCGGCGTGTTCATCGACGGCGGAAGGCACAAATCAAAAGCCGCGCTGATCGTCGGACTTATCCTTAATATAGGTATCATCGCGGTGTTCAAATATGCGGACTTCCTGGCGGAAACGCTCAATGCCGTAGGCGTCCCGGTGCCAAAGCCCGGTATCGCGCTTCCTATCGGTATCAGCTTTTTTACATTCCAGTCGATCTCATACATCATAGATGTTTACCGAGGTCAGGTCCGGGCGCAGAAAGACTTCTTCTCGCTGCTGCTTTATATCTCAATGTTCCCGCAGCTTATAGCCGGGCCTATCGTCAGGTACTCCACTATTTCCGCGGAAATAAACCGCCGCAGCATCTCAATGCACGACCTCGCCGAAGGATCATTCAGGTTTCTTGTCGGACTTGGAAAAAAGGTAATTCTCGCAAATCAGCTCGGGGAGCTTTCGGCTGCGTTCCTCGACGGAGACTTCGCTTCGCTTTCCACCGGCGGAGCCTGGATAGGCATTCTGGCGTACACCATGCAGATCTACTTCGATTTTTCCGGCTATTCCGACATGGCTATCGGCATGGGGCGCTGCATGGGATTCCACTTTGACGAGAACTTCAATTACCCATACGTGACCCGCACCATTACGGAATTCTGGCGGAGATGGCACATCTCGCTGGGCAGTTTCTTCCGGGATTACGTCTACATTCCGATGGGCGGAAACCGCCGTCACCAGCCGCTGAATATACTGGTCGTGTGGTTCCTTACCGGACTCTGGCACGGCGCGAGCTGGAATTTCGTGCTGTGGGGTCTGTACTTCGGCGCGATAATAATGCTTGAAAAATACACCATCGTGAAGATTCAGGACAGGATACCGGGATTTATCCTGCATATATACAGCCTGTTCATTATCGTGTTCGGCTGGGTGATATTCTACTTCACGGATATCTCCCGAATGGGCGGGTTCATCGGTATTCTGTTCGGCGGCGGGGCGTCCGGCTGGAACCTTGTGGCTCAGAATGAGCTTACCGGAAACCTGTGGCTCATCATCGCGGGGATCGTCTGCTGCCTGCCCATCGGAAAGGGCATACGCAGTATCTACGAAAAGGCGGCGTACGACGGAAGCGCCGGAGCGGAAGTCCTGCTGACCGGAGCCAAAACGCTGTGCGCTGCGGCTCTGCTGGTATCCTGCACGCTGCTGCTCATCGGAAGCACCACTAATCCGTTCCTGTACCTCAGATTCTGAGTAAGGAGGAAAAATGAGACCAAGACCCGAAAAGAAATACAAAGAACCCCGCACGCCGAAGCGCCGCAGGGTTTCCGATATAGTTTACCTCATGACGATACTGACCGCCTTTGAGACCATCGGTATCGCAATGCTGGTGTTCCCGCGCAGCACCGAGAGCATAACAGAGAAGCGCGAGCTGAAAAAATTCCCGGAGCTTTCCGCGGAAAGCTGGTTCAGCGGGGAATTCACCGAGGGAATATCCGAGTGGTTCAGCGATACGGTTCCCGCCCGCGACGAGGTGACGAACCTGTCGACCCAGCTCCGTGAGCTACGCGGGTTCCGTCAGGACGGCATACGGCTCCACAATGTGGGCACGGTGCAGTCCGAAACCAGCAAGCCGTCAACAACGGTACCGGAGCAACCCTCAGCGCCCGACGATCAGCCGGCTTCCGGAGTATCATCGGGGGAGAGCAGCGCTCCGCAGGATACGGAGACCTCAAAGCCGCAGACTGCTTCCCCGGCTGAAACCGTGGAAGTCACCGAAGAGCCGGTCATCAACGAGGACGACGCAGTTACCATCACCAACAACGGTATCGCGGTAGTCGGCACCCGGGCGCTCATGCTTTACGGCGGCAGCTACTCCGTAGGGGAGCAGTACGCCGGGGTGGTGAACAAGTTCAAGGAAGCCCTCGGCAGCGACGTGAACGTCTACACGATGATAATTCCGACCTCATGCGAGTTCTACAGCCCGGAGTCGGTCAAGGCGTACTGCGGCAGCCAGAAGGATAACATCGACTACGTTTACAGCCTGCTGAAAAACACCACCGGAGTAGACGCGTATTCCGCACTGAAAAAGCACGTCCGCGAGGACATCTATCTGCGCACCGACCATCACTGGGCGCCGCTCGGAGCCTACTACGCGGCGCAGGCATTCGCCGAGGCTGCGGGGGTTCCGTTCAAGGATATTTCGGAATATGAGCAGCGCGTGGTGCACGATTACGTCGGCACGATGTACGGCTATACCGAGGATGTGGTACTGAAAAATAATCCGGAGGATTTCGTCTACTACGTTCCGAAAACGGTGGAATACTCCACGACCTACTACGATTACATTCTCCAGGACGGAAAGATAGTCGGCGCGAACGCTCCGTACAATGCGGATTTCTTCATCAAGTTCAGCGACGGCAACGGCATGGCGTATTGTACGTTCATGGGCGGCGACGCGAAGATCGTGAAGGTCAGCACCAACGCCGGCACCGGCAGGAAGCTCGCCATATTCAAGGACAGCTACGGAAACGCGCTCCCGCCGTACCTCATGGGCTCGTTTGACGAGATCGTGGTTATAGACATGCGGTACTTCACGCATAATGCGGTGGATTACCTCAAGGAGAACGGAATAACCGACGTGCTGTTCGCGAATAACGCGTTCCATGCGGCTACCGCCTCCACGGTGACGCACTACAGCAATTTCCTTACCCAGGCGGACTGGGGATACTGATTTTAATTCGGAATGCGGAATTCGGAATGCGGAATTCAGAATTCGGAATTATGGGCAGGCTCGGCGCCTGCCCATTTTTATTGTGTTAAGACCATGCTCCAGCTTTCCGGATAATCCAAAAGGGACTGAAATCAGTCCCTTTGAATTTTAATTAAGTATCTTGTTTTTCTCGTCCTGGACGAAAATCTGATCGTACAGCGACATGTCAAAATGGTCTATCGCGTCGAATATCTCCTGCGCGATGTCCTCCGGGATATCCTCTTCCTCGGCGAAGCGCTGGAGCGCCGAAACGTAGCTTCTGCGCAGCATCATGCGATCCTTCAAGCTGACGTGCATTTTTACCCGGTCGCCGGTGTCCGTATTTGTGAGGTGCGAGATGTCGTAATCCACATGCTCCATTATCTCGGTGATACGGTCTGCGGATTTCAGACCGAAAATTATGCGGTGGTACGCCTCCGCCTTGCACAGCGCCGGAATACTGTACTCCTTGGGCATGCTGTTGAACACCATAGTCATTGTGAACAGGAAGTCCTCCAGCGAAGCATAGCTCTTTGACTTGCCCATGCACAGCGTCATACTGTCAACGCCCGCGTTGGAGACCTTAAGCGCAGTATCCAGCGCCGTCCTCTTTGCGTCCATGGGGCAGACGTCTATCGGAACGGTAAACGCGCTTTTTGAGCGCCATACAAGCTCCTTCGCCTGTTCAATATTCATAAAGTCGAAGCTGCTGCGCACCCTTATCATCGAAATAGGCCCGGAGACGAATTTCTGCGCCAGCGCCTGGAGCTTGCGGTTAAATCCTTCAAATCTGGGTATCTCCAGTATCACCGGAGTGTTCCCGACATCTATCTCGTCCTTGATGTCGTGCATTGTGACCACGACATACCTGAAATCGAACGCCTGCGTAAGCTGCGCGAACATCGGATCTCCCAGCCGGAATATGTACTCTACGCAGTCGGGAAGCTCCTGCATTTTCATCACCGTGCGGAAATCCAGCTCAACGTACTTCACGCCGGTCTCTGCGAGCGCGTGGATATACCTGCATATCAGCTCTGGGGAGGTTCCCTCGGCGATTGGCAGCGTGCAGAGGCTGTTGTCGATAATTACTGTTTTCATCAGCCTTTAAGCCCTCTGGACTGCCTGTCCATGTCCTCGACTACGATGTCGTATATCTCACCGAGGGTGGCGCAGTATTCAAGCACCTTCCACGGCTCATTCGTGTGGTAGTGGAGCTTGATAAGCTCGTCGTCGCCCACCGCAAGCAGGGAATCTCCCTTGAAGTTTGCGCGGATATACTCGTTTATCGCGTCCTCGTCAAGGCCCTCGCCTTCAATAAGGAGCTGTGTGTCATATCTGAATTCTAGCATGCGTCAATCCTCGTCTTTCCTGTCTTTTATCTCGATGCGTACCTTATTCACGCGAAGCGCAGCCGCGTCGAGTACTGTTACTATGAAGTCGTCGGTCTGGGTGATGTCGCCGTTTTTAGGAATGCTCCCGAACAGCCCCAGCACCCAGCCTGCCACAGTGTGAGCCTCGCTTTCTATCTCCGCCGGAATGTCCCGGGCGGTCAGGAAGCGCCTGAGCGAATTCAGTGAAACATCGCCGTAGACCTCGAAAACATTGCTGCCGACCATGGTAACGGGGGATTTCACCTCGTCGCTCTCGTCCCATATCTCGCCTACGAGCTCCTCAAGGATATCCTCCATCGTGACGATGCCGAGGGTGCCTCCGTGCTGGTCGAGCACCACGCTCATGTGGCACTTCTGCTTCTGCATGGTGCGGAACACCTCGGATAGCTTCTGCATCTGCGGGAGATACAGCGTTTCCTGCATAATGCTGCGTATCGTGAAATCAGTGCTTTTTTCGTACTGCTTGAAAAATTCCTTTTCAGTGATTATGCCTACGATGTTGTCAAGCGTGCGCTCGTACACCGGCATGCGTGAGTATTCCTCCTGAAGGAACTTCTGCCGCACCGAAGCGGCGTCGTCGCCTATTTCCACGGCGGTTATGCGGACGCGCGGCGTGATTATCTCGTCGACGGTTATCTCGTCGAATTCCAGCGCGCTGCGTACCAGGTTGCTTTCCTGCTGCTCAAGCACTCCTTCGTCCTCGATCTCGTCGATCATGACCTTTAGCTCCTCCTCGGTCATGCTGACCTTATCGGAGCTGTGCATAAGCTTGGAAACTCCCTTTTTCAGCAGAATGAACAGCGCCGAGAACGGAGTAAAAATAACCATCAGGAACGAAATAACGCCGGAAGCAAGCATTGCGATTGTCTCGGGGTAATCCTTCGCAATGCTTTTGGGCATTACCTCGCCGAAGATAAGCACGATGACTGTAGTCACGATAGTGGACACCAGCGAACCGTATTTCTCGCCGACCAGTGATATCGCAAGTATCGTCGCAATTGACGAGCACGCGATATTCACTATGTTGTTGCCGATGAGTATGGTGGTCAGCGCCTTGTCGTACTTTTCCAGAATGTTCAGGGTGCGCTCTGCGGCGCGGTTTCCGGTATCTGCCATGTGTTTGAGGCGTATCTTGTTTGCGCTGCTCAGGGCGGTCTCCGTTGCGGAGAAGTACGCCGAACAGATTATCAGAATTACTATCAGAATTATTTGCATAAATTACTCCCAGTTCTTCCACACATCGGGGCAATAACCGACCGTCGCCTGCCTGCCGTTGCGGACTATCGGGGTCTTGTAAAGCTTGGGGTTCTCCTCGAGCTTTTCGGGCTTCGCCGAATCAAGCAGGTACTTTATCTCGGCGTAGTCCTTCGAATTTTCGTCTATAACTGAGTCTATCTTCCCGCCCAGAGCTTTTACAACGCTGTCGAGTTCGCCCTTGCTCAGTCCCTTAGAAAGTATATCTACAGACTGGAATTTTATTCCTCGTTCCTTAAAGTAGCGTTCCGCCTTTTTTGTGTCGAAGCACTTGGATTTTCCAAATATCTGGATATTCATTACTTGATCGAATCCTCCTGTAAAGCGTACTGCCGTATCGCACGGAGTACTCCGTTTTCGTTGTTGCTGCGTGCAAGGAAGCGGGTCATGCGTTTGATGTCCGGGTTGCCGTTCTCCATTGCGAAGCTCCAGCCGGCATACTGGAGCATGTCCGCGTCGTTGTAGAAATCTCCGAATGCCATAGTGTCATCAGCGGAGATCCCGAGGTGCTTGCCGAGCGCCCTGAGAGCGCTTCCCTTGCTGACCCCGGCACCCATGACGTCCATCCAGATGGGACCGGAAACCTGCACGTTGAGCCGGTCGCCGAATATTGCGTCAATAGCGGGCTTGGCGTGCTGCTGGGTTCCCTTCATGTCGCAGACGGCGAGCTTGTAGATAACGTCGTCGACGGAAAGCAGGTCGTCGCATGGTATGTGGTTCTTGTAGTATTTTGCGATCTCCGCGCTGAATTCCGCGTCAGCGGTGAGGTGATAAGTCCCCCTGCCGGCGCAAACCAGTATACGCAGCCCGCCGATGTCCTCGCATGCCCTGATGAGCTGCTCGAATGTCGGGCGGTCGAGCGGGGTCACGCTTACCTGCTTTCCCTCGTGGATAACGTTTGCGCCGTTGTCGCAGATGAAGTCCAGGCGGGTGCGGTATTCCTCGGGGAACAGGTGTGCAACCGCGTCGAAGGAGCGTCCGCTTGCCACTGTGAATTTAATTCCGCGGCGCTCCAGCTCGTCGAATACCTCGAAGAAATCCCCGGGGAGTTCTTTCCTGTCGTTGAGCAGGGTGCCGTCCATGTCGCTTGCGATGAGCTTTATCATATGTATATTTCCTCGCTTTTGTTCTGCTTGTTCTTTTTTCTATGGCTTTGCGCCTTTGTATTGCATTATAGCATATATTCCGCGCGGTTGCAAGTGATAATTTATAGGAATTCCAGATTTTGTTTTGATTTGGCAGACTGGCGGGGGATGGGGCTGAGGTTTGGATTGAGATAACTATAATTTAGCTGTGTAGTGTGCTTCCGAAACAGTCCACCGGACTGTTTCGG
>OLVW01003075.1_pt1 | contig 11027 bp, 9 predicted proteins | sample 1673301 | NCBI WGS metagenome assembly OLVW01 (sample SAMEA3178941, study PRJEB25190) | human gut metagenome | reverse complement strand
TATGGAGACAAGAAATACGACTGTAGCGTGAAAGGATTATATCCCGACTATCTCCACATCGAATCACAGGAAATGGCATACGGACGTTTTATCAACGACGTAGACATCCGTGAAGCACGTAAAGTCTGCGTCATCGGCAAGCGTGTTTACGAAAGCCTGTTCAAACCGGGAGAAGATCCGTGTGGCAAATATATACGGGTAGACGGCATCTACTATCAAATCATCGGTATGTCTTCTTCCGAAGGAAACATGAACATACAGGGACGTGCCTCGGAAGCTGTCACCCTTCCATTTACCACCATGCAGCAGACTTACAATCTGGGCGGGCAAATTGACGTAATCTGTTTCACCGTCAAACATGGTGTGAAAGTATCTGATGTACAACCTCAAATGGAGTCCATCATCAAAGCCGCACACTACATTGCACCTAACGATAAACAAGCGCTTATGTACCTGAATGCCGAAGCCATGTTTTCCATGGTAGACAATTTATTCAACGGTATCCATATTCTGATCTGGATGGTAGGTCTGGGCACTCTGCTGGCAGGAGCTATCGGAGTGTCGAATATCATGATGGTCACCGTGAAAGAACGTACTACAGAAATCGGTATACGCCGTGCCATCGGCGCACGCCCCAAAGATATCCTCCAACAAATCTTATCTGAAAGCATGGTATTGACTACGATTGCCGGAATGTTCGGTATTTCTTTTGCCGTCATGGTATTGCAACTGGTTGAAATGGGAGCAAACTCAGACGGGGGAGACGCACATTTTCAGGTCAGCTTCGGTCTGGCAGTCGGAACCTGCGCACTGCTAATCGCATTGGGTATGCTGGCAGGACTGGCACCCGCCTACCGTGCAATGGCTATCAAGCCGATTGAAGCAATCAGAGATGAGTAGCAGTGGAATGATAAATGAAGAACAAAGAATTAAAAATTAAACATATATATTCAAGATGAAAAAGTATCTGAAAATCACGTTATTGGTAATTATCGCCATAATCCTTGTCGGAACATTTGTATTTCTTTATCAGAAATCCAAGCCAAAGGTTATAGTTTATGAAACATTGGCAGCAGAAGTGACAGACCTTGAAAAAACGACAGTAGCCACCGGAAAAGTGGAGCCAAGAGATGAAATTCTAATTAAGCCTCAAATTTCCGGTATTGTTGACGAGGTTTTTAAAGAAGCAGGTCAAAGCGTAAGAAAAGGGGAAGTAATCGCCAAAGTAAAAGTAATCCCCGAACTCGGACAGCTAAATTCAGCAGAAAGCCGTGTTCGTCTGGCAGAAATCAATGCAAAGCAAGCAGAAACCGATTTTGCCCGTATAAAAAAACTGTACGAGGATCAGCTGATCAGCCGCGAAGACTTTGAAAAAGGGGAAGTGGCAGTAAAACAGGCACGTGAGGAAAATCAGACTGCCAAAGATAACCTGGAAATTATTAAAGAAGGAATCACTAAAAACAGCGCTTCATTCAGTAGTACCATGATTCGTTCTACCATCGACGGGCTTATTCTGGATGTGCCTGTGAAAGCCGGTAACTCCGTAATCATGAGTAACACCTTCAATGACGGCACTACCATTGCTACAGTGGCAAACATGAACGACCTCATTTTCCGGGGAAATATCGACGAAACCGAAGTAGGACGTATCCACGAGGGAATGCCGATCAAACTGACAATCGGTGCTTTGCAGAACCTGACCTTCGATGCTATTCTTGAATATATCTCTCCCAAAGGAGTGGAGACCAACGGAGCAAACCAGTTCGAGATTAAAGCAGCCATCACGGTGCCGGATACCGTACAAATACGTTCCGGTTATTCTGCAAATGCAGAAATTGTATTGCAACGTGCCAACAAAGTGCTGGCAGTACCCGAAAGTACCATCGAGTTCAATGGTGATTCTACGTTCGTATATATCATGACGGATTCCGTGCCACAACAGAAGTTTAAACGTACACAGGTGACTACCGGAATGAGTAACGGTATCAAAATTGAGATAAAGAAAGGTGTAACCGCTCAAGACAAGCTACGCGGTGCTGAGAAAAAAGATAAATAACTGATTCCGAATGAAAGCAATTTATAAAACTATAGCAATTGTTCTGTTGAGCGGAACCGGTATCGGTTCCATTCAAGCACAGAATACCACCTCGCAGGCCTGGACTTTACGGCAATGTATCGACTATGCCATTGAGCACAATATCGACATTCGTCAGACAGCCAATGAAGCCGAACAAAATAAAATAAGTGTAAACACTGCTAAATGGGCACGTCTCCCGAACTTGAATGGTGGTGTCAGCCAAGGATGGAGCTGGGGCCGTACAGCTTCTCCCAAAGATAACTCATATAGTGACACTAACAGTGCCAGTACAGGTTTGAACTTGAGTACCAATGTACCTCTTTTCACGGGCTTGCAATTATCCAATCAATATTCGCTTGCCAAGCTCAATTTACAAGCGGCTATCGAAGATTTGAATAAAGCAAAAGAGGATATTGCAATCAATGTTACCTCTGCCTATCTGCAGGTTCTCTTCAATCTGGAATTGAACAAGGTAGCACAAAGTCAGGTAGACCTTAGCAAAGATCAGCTGAAACGTATTAAAGGACTGCATGAAGTAGGTAAGGCCTCACCTGCAGAAGTAGCAGAAGCACAGGCTCGTGTAGCACAAGATAATATGACAGCTGTACAAGCAGACAATACTTATAAATTGTCATTACTAAACTTAAGCCAGTTATTAGAATAGCCCACACCGGAAGGTTTCATCCTTGAAAATCCTAAAGAAGAGCTGGAGTTCGAACCACTAACGGCACCAGACGACATTTATACTCAGGCACTTGCATATAAGCCGGGGATTAAGGCAGCAGAATATCGCTTACAAGGCAGCTTGAAAAATATTCGTATTGCCCAAAGTGACTTCTATCCGCAACTTTCTTTCAGTGCAGGATTAGGAAGCAGCTACTATACACTAAACGGTGAATCGGAATTCGGTTTCGGACGCCAATTAAAAAACAATCTGAGCAAATCCCTTTCTTTCAACCTAAGTGTTCCGATCTTCAACCGTTTTACTACCCGCAACCGGGTACGTACCGCCCGCCTGCAACAAGCAAATCTCGCCTTACAACTGGATAACACCAAGAAAGTACTTTATAAAGAAATACAGCAGGCATGGTATAATGCCGTAGCTGCGGAAAGCAAATACAACTCCAGCGAAGTCGCAGTGAAATCCAATGAAGAATCTTTCCGGTTGATGAGCGAAAAGTTCAATAACGGAAAAGCTACTTTTGTTGAATACAACGAGGCCAAACTGAATCTGACCAAAGCTCTTTCAGACAAGTTACAGGCTAAATACGAATATCTGTTCCGTACCAAGATACTGGATTTCTATAAAGGACAGGCTATTGAATAGAAAGAGTTTCTGCCCTGTCAAAGAACAGTTATTTTAAAACATATCCGTTGGCTCATTCGTTATTATAGAAAGAACCAACGGATATGAAGCATTTAATTATCGCTGTCATTCTGATCATCAGTAATGTATTTTTAGGGATAGCCAAGCCAATGAAGAATCAAGCAGAAATCTATCTTGCAGGAGGATGTTTCTGGGGAACAGAACACTTTCTGAAACAAATCAGGGGAGTAGAAAGCACCCAGGTAGGATATGCCAACAGCAATGTTGCCAATCCGAGTTATGAACAAGTATGTTCGGGCAAAACGAATGCTGCCGAAACAGTAAAAGTCGTTTATAATCCCGAAGAAGTAAGTCTGGACTTATTGCTCAACCTGTATTTCCAGACTATAGATCCCACCAGCCTCAACCGCCAGGGAAATGATCGTGGAACGCAGTACAGAACAGGTATATATTATATCAGCCAAGCCGATATATCTGCCATCAATAAAGCTATTCAAGTATTGTCCACTCAATATCAAAAACCAATTGCTATTGAGGTAAAGCCACTGACAAATTTCTACCCGGCAGAAATCTATCATCAGGATTATCTGGATAAGAACCCGAACGGATATTGCCACATCAATCCGGCATTATTTGAAATGGCACGCAAGGCCAATGCTTCTAAAACCAAAAACTATCAAAAGCCGGATGATGCAACTCTCCGTAAGAAATTATCTGCGGAACAATATGCCGTGACTCAGAAGAATGCAACAGAACCTGCTTTCCATAACGAATTCTGGAATGAACACCGACCCGGTATCTACGTAGATATCACCACCGGAGAACCTTTGTTTGTTTCAACTGATAAATTCGATTCCGGCTGCGGATGGCCTAGTTTTTCCAAGCCTATCCAAAAAGAACTGATTGCCGAGAAGAAAGATACAACTCACGGAATGATACGGACGGAAGTACGCAGTAAAACAGGTGATGCCCATTTGGGACATGTATTCACTGACGGTCCGAAAGAAAAAGGCGGACTGCGGTACTGCATCAACAGCGCTTCACTACGTTTCATCCCCAAAGAGAAAATGAAAGAAGAAGGATACGAAGAATACCTGTCACTAATTAAATAGAATAACTTACATTGTTTCCAGACAGATACAATAAAAAACGGTGGATTCCTTGTCCGGGTAATCCACCGTTTTCGTTTGTTAACCTTAAGAGAGAAAGAGAATTTCACAATCCCCTGAGTATCGTTATTTTCCGGCAAGCAGCAGGTCTGCTTCATCTATTACCGGAGTCTGTATATTCATTGCCCAGTTACCTGCCGATTCTTCAATCCACTTGTAGTCATTCCACTTATAGTTCATATATGCAATCGGCATATTAGCATCGTTCAGTTCATAAACGCTCTTTTCTACAGAGTCGTCATAAGCTTTATGTGATTTATTCCAGCGTGCGTATAACAATGTGATCTCATTAGAAGAATAAGTATAATCTATCTTGAAATACGGAATCCACTTTTCGCTGGATGAATCCCATTTGAAAGCTTCTTTGGACGCCATTCTTTTTTGTTCATCATACGTAAAATCATATTTCATGTGACGATAGAGAGAGCCATCGAGTCTGTAAATAACCTTCGATACAACAACATCATCCACTTTCTCTTCATTAGTAATGAAGTTATTGTTCTGTGCTTTCAACTCTGCATTAGCGATACCGGCAAATACCATTGCTACTAAAACCATCATTCTGAATAATACTGTAGTCTTCATAATTGTATATTTTTTATTTGTTCAACATTCTGTTTTTGTTCTTCTGTTTATTAGACGGAACATCTATATTGAATGGTTGCAACTTTCTGAACTTTTTTTCATTTTTCAGTTGCCCGCCTTCGATTATATAAATGCAAGGGGTATGCCAAAACAGTAAACACCTAATAATCAGAACAAAGAAGGTATAAGCAGATGTACGAAAATGAACAGTTGTTCGCTCATAAACGGACATCATGTTAAAAAAGAACGACTTATATCCGGTTGAACAGAATATTATCTACCTTTGCATCCAATAATTTATTTAAAGGCAAATGATGAAAAAGAACAGCAAACAAAGTATTCTCCTGTTATCAATTGGAGGAATCTTATTTATCTGCCTTGTCGGTGTCTATCTAAGCCGTAGCATTCTTCTACGGAGTATAGCCAATAAACGTACTACTCACATCGAACAAACATACGGGCTGCACATTCACTATGAGAATCTGGAAATGTGTAGTCTGAATGAAGTCTCCATTCAGGGACTTTCTGTAGTTCCCGAGCAAAGGGATACTCTCCTTACGCTGCAAACTGTCAACGTCAAACTGACCCCCTGGAAACTACTGAAAGGAAACTTTGAAGTACGCAATATCCGTATGGACGGACTAACGATTGCTTTTATCAAACGGGACAGCGTAGCAAACTATGATTTTCTATTCTCCAAACGCCAATGCCAATCGGAAGCCACAACCAAACCTGCCACCGAAAGCAACTACAGCCATCGTATCGACCGGATATTGAACTTAATATATGGCTTTCTGCCCGAAAACGGACAACTGACTCAACTCAATATAACCGAACGGAAAGACAACAATTTTGTTGCCCTAAGCATCCCCGCCTTCACGATTGAAGACAATCGTTTTCAGTCGGCCATCAAGATAAAGGAAGATACCCTGACACAACAATGGAAAGCCACAGGCGAACTGAACAGAAAAGCCCGGATGTTGAAAACAGAACTTTTCGCTACCGGGAAAAAGAAAATCTCACTGCCTTATATCAACCGCCGCTTTGGGGCAGAAGTTACTTTCGACACCTTATATTATAGCATGACCGAAGAAAATCTTGCAAATAATCAGCTACGACTGAACGGTAAAGCCAGAGTCAGCGGTCTTGATATATTCCACAAAGCCCTTTCGCCGGAAGTTATCCATCTGGATCGAGGACAGCTTACGTATCAGATGAATATCGGCAATCATACGCTGGAGTTGGATAGCACCACTACAGTTCTATTCAACAAAATACAATTCCACCCCTATCTGCGAGCAGAAAAGAAAGAAGCTCAATGGCACTTCACAGCTGCCATAGATAAATCCTGGTTCCCGGCTGACGATTTATTCGGTTCTCTCCCCAAAGGGTTATTCAGCAATCTGGAAGGAATAAAGACAAGAGGTGAGTTGGCTTATCATTTTCTGCTGGACATCGATTTCGCTCAATTAGACAGCCTCAGATTTGAATCGGAGTTAAAAGAAAAAGATTTCCGGATCATGGAATATGGTGCGACACCTCTTTCCAAGATGAGCGAAGAGTTCACTTACACTGCTTATGAGAATGGCATGCCTGTCAGGTCATTCCCTATCGGCCCCTCTTGGGAACATTTCACACCATTAGACAGTATCTCTCCCCTGCTACGGATGTCCGTCATGCAAAGTGAAGATGGGGCCTTTTTCTATCACAAAGGATTCTTGCCCGATGCCATACGTGAAGCATTGATTTACGACCTGCAAGTCAAACGCTTTGCCAGAGGAGGCAGTACAATCACCATGCAACTAGTGAAAAATGTATTCCTCAACCGGAACAAAAACTTTGCCCGCAAACTGGAAGAAGCCTTGATCGTATGGCTAATAGAGACAGAGAGGCTGACGTCTAAAGAACGTATGTACGAAGTGTATTTGAATATTGCCGAATGGGGACCTCTGATTTACGGTATCCGGGAAGCCTCTGCTTATTATTTCAATAAACGGCCTTCCCAACTCACGACCGAAGAGAGTATCTTTCTGGCTTCCATTATCCCAAAACCAAAACACTTCCGCAATTCCTTCGCAGAAAACGGACAATTGAAAAAGAATATGGAAGGCTATTATAAACTGATTGCCGGACGTCTGGCTCAAAAGGGGCTGATAAGTGAAATCGAGGCGGATACTATCCGCCCCGATATCCAAGTTACGGGCGACGCCCTGAATAGTTTAGTCGGCGATACGCCGGAATCTAGTTCTCCTACCGCTGAGGAGCAATGACTTATTAATAAAGGAATAGGTTTTATCTTCTTGAGCTATTTCCTCTTTCTGAAGAACGGGAAGAAGAGCCTCGGCTACTGCTACTCGTGCTTCCTGAAGATGAGCTTCTTTCGGTCGATCTGGAAACGCTACCCCTACTGGAACTGCTGCCGGAACTACTGCTGCCCCGATTGGAAGTACTACCGGAACTGCTACTTCTGCCGGAAGTACTACTTCCCCGGTTCGAACTATCATGATTCCGGCTGCTCGTTGTACTGCCGTTTGTTCTACTTGAACTGCCGAAAGAACTGCTGCCACGTCCACTTTCGCGGTTCGTGCTGCCACCTGTCGGACGACGGTCAGAGTTCGAAGAACCTGTACTTGTTCCCGGACGACTTCCGGAATGATGATTTCCTTCACCTCTGTTATTATTTCTGCCCGGAGTTGTCTCCTTATTCGGTTTATCGTCTCTGGAAGGAGTAGACGGTCTGCCTGGAGTCGTTGGTCTGCTTGGACTCGACGGGCGTTCAGTTGTAGAGGGTCTGCCCGAAGCAGAGGGTCTTCCCGAATTTGAAGGTCTATGTCCCGATTCCGGACGGGGGCGGGAAGAATTTCCAGGCCGTCCCGATGAATTAGGACGTGATGATGTTCCCGGACGTCCCGAAACTCCGGGACGGGCAGGTGCATTATGCGGACGAACAGAAGTATTCGGGCGGAAGCGTACAGAACCGAAATCCGAACGACGATAAGAATGGAATACTCTCTGATCCCTTACCCGGTATGGAGTAGGATAATGGACAACGTTATTGTATCTTCCCCGGTAATAGCTCACATGATGAATATGCGGACGATAATGTGCACCACAGTAAGTCCGATAATGATAAGGTACACCAAAATAGAATAAACTACGATTCGGATAATTAATATAAATCCGGAAATTCCATCTTCCTCCGGTCACGTAAATCGGACGATAAAAATAATCAGCCCCCAGAAACCTGCGATATTGCCCATCACTCAATACCCAGCGAAGATCATCGTTACGAATATCCAAGGCCTCATAGTAATCGTCCAACGCCCATTCGTCACCCCGCACTACATAATCCATAATATTACGAAGAGAGTAGATGAAATCATAATTAATCTCATACACATCATTATACTGCGGATTACTCAAGTCCAACTCATATGCCATCTTATCAGTAAGGAAACGTGTCTCCTTACGCACCTTACTGGTGCTCATTCCCGCCATTACAGTGGTACTGGCAGTCACTACTAATAATATAAACAGAATTCTTTTCATGATTTCATTTTTTTTAGTTACGTCTGCTATCGTAAGATTCCGCGAACTCTCTCATCTCCCTCTTATCCATCTCAAAAGTGAAAACATCCGTTAGTATCGAGAAGTTCTTCTTATCTGCGATTTTCGGATAAAGCTTCTTTATCATATTCTTCTTATCTGTCTGAAAGGTACACATATCCACCAATTTACGACATTGGGCGCAAGTGAATCCCGAAGGAGGTACGACTTCATCCAGCATTCGGGTCCGGTCAGACTCAAATGATTTGCCTCTATATTCATTGAAAAAACGATCAAATTCAGCTGCGCTCATAGCTCTTGGCCGTACATATCCTGCATCTCCCGGTCGTTGCTCACCATGATAAGCCTGGATATATTTTTTCATGCTGTCACGGTCAAAAGAAGAAAAGAGCTTATTGACAACCGGACTGAAATTTTCTTTATCCACAATTTGCGGATACATACGCTTCATCACAGTCATCTGAGTATCTGAGCTATTAATCTGATCTATAATCTTTCCGCACTGTGCAGAAGTAAAGTTGCATTCCAACAAAACGTCGTCTATATACTTAATTTGTTCAGTAGGCATGATCACCATCCGTAAATCACGTAGAAAACGATCAAATTCGTCGTGCATCATAAGAGTTCTGCGACGGGATGTTTCTTCATACTGTGGAGGGCAGACCGGAGGCGTATTGGTTACAACAACAGAAGGAGGCATCATTACCGGAGGCGGCAGCAGAATTTCATCACCGTTAAATGTATCCATACTTGTCACCCTTCCATCTGCAAAATATACTATAATCTTAATCGAGTTTCCGTAAAGTACTGAAGAGACCCGATGGAACTCCCATTCTTCGGTGTTGCCATCAAAACGTCTGTAATCCGGTTTACCCAATATTCTTTCCACATTCTGGCGAGACATTCCTTGCTGCACTTCCATCACTTGCTTGTTGGACACGTAATAAGTAGAGCAGCTGCTGGCGATCACCCACAACGTAAAAAACAGGATTATATGTATCTTTTTCATAACCGTATCGTTTTTAGTTAATTATATCAGCGTCCTTCGTATTCCCTGATAAAATCGTTCATTTGAGTCTTGTTCTTAGAGAATGTAAGAGTAGCGGTCACCATAAAGAAAGCCTCTTTATCCACAATATTGGGATACATCATTTTCATTATTTTCAATCGTTCATTATCAAAAGTATAGAACTTCACCAATTGGAGACATTGTTCTGATGTAAAATCTGAATTAGTCAATGCAGCAGTTATCAACCCCATACGATCTTTATCAAAAGGCTCATTCTTCACACTATCAAGGAACTTCTTAAAGAGTTGATCACTCATCACTCTATCATAGCGATCATGCTCCGGACGATGTCCACTTTGTCCCGTTCCCGGTCTGCCGGGCCTTCCCGGACGGATATCTCCAGGTTCTTCTACAACGATATCATGTACTCCATTTCCGTTAAAGTAAACACGTTCATTATACAATCTTTCTCCTTTCCAAACGCGTTCTCCCGGACGGGTAGAACGGGAAGCATACACCTCAATCGTATAATTTCCCGGTTTCAAATTGGCAACGAAACAAGTGGTAGTAGGGTAACACATCTGTTTTCCTCCAAAATAAACAAGAATCGGAGTGTCTCCTCCATCAATCCTGATTCCACTGATAGACTGCGCTTTTAAAGAAAGAGCAGCGAGCAAAATGCAGAAACTTATTATTATCTTACGCATAACTTATCTAGTTTTGAAATTATTATCTTTAACTGATATCACAAAAATAGGGTGAGAAAACTCCCCACCCCAATGATTCTCTCTATTCTTGTATAGGGATTTCCCTATTCTGTTTAGGATTCCGCCAAAGTGATGCCATTCTCCTGCAAAGAAATCAACCGCTTCTTATACAAGTCGCCCACCCCTTTCTTGAATGTTTTCTTACTAACGCCAAAAGTATCATAGATATCCTCCGCAGGGCTTTTATCGTTCAGATGGATTCGTCCACCATGCTCTTTGATATAATCCAGCAGTGTCTTCGAGAAATCATCTATTTTTTCGAATCCCGGCTTCTGAAGGATCAAGTCTACCTTACCATCTTCGCGCACTTGTTTCACAAAAGCTCTCATCTGCATACCTGTTTCCAACGTACAGAATATCTCATTCTCATATAGCAATCCGCTATGCTTATTATCTATAATCGCCTTAAATCCCAAATCTGTCTTCTGCCATATCAATATATCCACCTCTGTACCCGGAGCATAATCCGGTATGTCTTTCGACAGATAGCGTTCTACCTTTGCCGAAGCTACGATACGATAGCTTT
>OLVW01003071.1_pt1 | contig 11043 bp, 10 predicted proteins | sample 1673301 | NCBI WGS metagenome assembly OLVW01 (sample SAMEA3178941, study PRJEB25190) | human gut metagenome | reverse complement strand
TGCTGTCGTCGGTGCTGCCGCCGCCGTTGCCGGAGCTGGAAGCATTCCGGTTGACGATGACCGTCACCGAAGCGGACGCCGTGCCGTTGGAGACGACGATGGAGGTCGCGCCCGTACCCACGGCAGTGATGACACCCTTGGCGCTCACAGTAGCCACCTTGGTGTCATTGGACTTGAAGGTGAGGGACTGGGAGGCGGAAGACGGGGTCACTTTGCCGGTGATGGTGCGGCTGGCACCCGGTTTGAGGACGACATAGCTCGTGTTCAGGTCGATGGACTGACGGTCTACGCCGCTGTTGACGACCTTGACAGTGGCCGATGCGCTTACATCGCCGCAGGTGGCGGTGATGGTGGCGGTGCCGGGGGCCACGCCGGTCACTTTGCCGAAGTTGTTGACGGTAGCCACAGCGGGATCCGAGGAGCTGAGGCTCACGCTGGCGTAATTCGATGCGCTGGAAGGCAGCACGCCCAGCGACAGGGAAGTGGTCTCGCCGACAGCGATGGTGCTGGAGGCCAGCGTGATGTCCATCTCCTTGACGATCATGGATTCGTCCAGCTCGGTGGTGATGGTGTAGACACAGCTCACGCCGTCTGCGCTGGCGATGACCTGCGCCGTGCCGACGCCCACCGCCTGCGCCACGCCCTCAGACGTCACGTTCACGATGGTGCTGTCGTTGGACATAAAAGTTACCGTGGCATTGCGTGCGGCCTTTGCGGGCAGAATGACCGGCGAGAGCTGCTGCTGCGTCCCTACCGTCATGGTGGAGGCGTAGCTGCCGGTCTCGACGCTCTCCACAGCCGCAACGGACCAGGGCAGAGAGAGGGCAGCGGCCGCGTTCAGGGGACCGGCTGCAGAGGCCGGAAGCGCAGCGCCGGCGGCCAGCAGGCCCAGCAGAGCGGCGCTCACGGCCAGCATTTTCAGGTTCAGTTTCATTCTTTCGTACCTCTTTGGGCGTTGATGTGAGCGCTTAGCGGAACAGAACGCCCAGAGCTTCCATCGCGTATTCGAAATAGGTCAGCTTGTCGTACTCCACGCGGGCGGTGACGCTCATACCGTTGGACAGATCGACCTTGTCGCCGCTGTTGCTGATGACGTAGGTGCTGTCCGGGGTGATGGTCATTTTGTAGTAGGAGCCGGAGGAGCTGGCGGTCACATCGCTGTCGATGGAGGTCACGGTGCCGGTCAGGGTGCCGTAGGAATACTCCGACAGGCCGGTGATGGCGATCTTGCAGGGGTCGCCCACATGGAGCAGCGGCCGGTCGCTGAGGGTGACGTAAGCCACCACCTCGAGGTCGCTGTTCTCGCTGGCGACGGTGGCCAGCGGGGTGCCGGCGCTGAGCACCATGCCCACCTTATAGGGCGTGTCCATGTGGATGACGCCGGAGGTGGGGGCATAGATGTAGTAGTCGTTGGCGCCGGTGCTCAGGGCGTCCATCTGGCTCTGCAGATTGTCGATGTTGCTCTGCACACTGGTCAGGCTGGCGGAGATCGACTGCAGGGTAGAGTAATACAGGGCCTCCACCTCGCTCTGGTTCTGCTCCATCAGGGCCTTGATCTGCTCGTCGGAGTAGCCTGCGGCCTGATAGGGCGAGGCGTCGAAGGCCTTCTGGGCGACCTGACTCTTGTAGGTCTCGTACTGGTAGTAGTAGGGCTGGTCGTCAATGTCCGTCTCGCTGAAGTAGTTCTTGTCGTCCTGAATGGACTTGACCAGCTTCTCGTACTGGCTCTTCTGCTTTTTGTAGATGTCCAGCTGGCTCTGGATGCCGTCCTGCTGCATGTCGAGGTCGGTGCTCTTGATGTGAGCGATGAGGTCGCCCTCATTGACGTAAGTACCCTCGGCAATGTTCAGCTCGGTGATGGAGCCGGAGTAGCTGGACATGATGTAGGTCTTGTTGGCGGCCTGCACCGAGCCGCTGGACTGGCTGACGTAGGTGCGGTAGTTTTTGGTGCTCCACACCACGAGGAAGAGGATGAGGGCAGCCGTCAGGAGAATGAGCGCATAGCCGAAAGGCGGCAGCTTTTTCTCCATCATGATGCGGCGGTCCTGCAGCTCGTTGATGTCGCGGATGGTCGTCGTCATATTACTTCGTCTCCATAAAGGTATCCACAACGCCCTCGTCATCATCCTGATTGACAAAGATGGTGTAGACAGTGCCGGTCAGCTCGAGCTCGTGCTCAAAAGCCATGATGTTCAGCTTCTGGGAGGCGAGGCCGCTCTGGCTCATGGGGCCGACGTAGTGGGCGTACAGGCAGTTGCGAACGCGGAGCACAGCGTCCATGGAGTAGCCGGCCTCCATGCGGGGGATGAGCTGGGTGGCCTGCTGCATCATATAGACTTCGGGCTGAGGGTTGGGGCCGGCGGGCAGTTTGATGCACTGCACGAGGGGGCCGAGGGGCTGTGCGCCGTTGCTCTTGATAAAGTTGTGCATCTGGGTCAGCACGATCTGCATATTGTTGAACTCTTCGGGCTGGATGCGGCGGCTGACCACATTGGTCAGCTTGAGGGTCTTGTTTTCTGCGGTCTGGATCTCTCTCATGATTTTATACCACCTGTTCTTGGTTTCATTGCTTGTAATAGGCAATAACAAAACGTGAAGTTAGAGGCTGAAGCCTGACCTTCTCGCAAAGTCTCTCCCAAAGGGAGAGACTTTACGGGGCAGGGGGAGACCCCTGCGCATCGGCTGACTTCATATTTTGTTATCACCTATTACCCATCCCATGATGAATATAGGCATCAATTTATTATAACGGTTTGGCGGTGCGGAATAAAGAGCCAAACTGTAAATTTTATAAAAAAATAAGGTATGCCCGGAGGCAGGTGCCTCCGGGCATACCATTACGAGGCATTATCATCCGGCGGCCCGAGAGCCGCCGGACGAAACACACTTCAGATTCTAGGGGTTACTGATTAGTAGGTCTCACCGAAAGCGCCCATGACCTTGTCGTTGAAGCCGACCTTGGCATCGGTGGTGCCCAGGGTGTAAGCGACAGAAACCATGCCCAGAGTACGCATGACCTTGTTGCCGAAGGTCATGTCGTCGCCATTGACATCATGGTAGATGTTGGTCTTCAGAGCGCCGTCAGCGCCGAAGATCTTCTTGGTATCATCGCTGCCCCAATCGCCGTTGAACATAACACCCAGGGTGCTCTTGACGGTATCAGCGAAGAAGGAGTTGCTGATCAGGGTGATCAGGTTGGTGTTGAACTTCTTGACGTTAGCAGCGTTCCAGACAGGAGCGGTGGTGTCAGCCAGGATGGAGAACAGGTCAGCGCCGCCGTAGACGACCTCAGAGTTAACAGCAGTAAAGTTTGCAGGCATCATCATAATGAATTACTCCCTTCAAATGATTGAAAAACAAATTTAGTCGGCCCAGATCCCAGATGCGCATCCGGAAAGAAAGCCATTTATGTAACTGCGTGCGCACGCAGCTGCAACGAATTAGTAGGTGATGGACTCGCCATCCTCCTCGTCCTCCACCACCTTGGCGGCCAAGACGGGGGCGGGCTTCTCCGTGCGCTTCTTATCACGGAAGATGCCCTGCTGCAGGCTCCAGAGCTCGTAGTATTTGCCCTGCTTTTCCAGCAGCTCTTCGTGGGTGCCGCGCTCTACGATCTCGCCGTGGTCCATGACCAGGATGAGGTCACAATCACGGATGGTGGAGAGGCGGTGGGCGACGATCAGCATCGAGCGGTCTGCCAGCTGGTTGTAGATCATATCAAAGATGGTATTCTCTGTGCCAAAGTCCAGACTGCTGGTGGATTCGTCCAGGATATAGAGGTTCGCATCCTTCAGGAAGGCCCGAGCCAGTGCAAGGCGCTGCTTCTCACCGCCCGAGAGGCCGTTGCCGGCTTCTTCCAGATAGGTGTTGTACTGCAGCGGCAGCTTGCGGATGAACTCGTGGGCGTCTGCCTTTTTGGCAGCGGCCTTGACCTCATCGAGGCTGGCTTCCGGTCGGGAAATGCGGATGTTGTCGTAGATGGTCTTGCTGAACAGCTCGACGTTCTGGGGGACATAGGCGATGGCACGGCGGACGGAGCTGTTGCTGTACTCGTCCAGATCGACGCCGCCTACGCTGATGGTACCGCTTTCCGGCTCATAATACTTGAGCAGGAGCTTGGTGATGGTGGATTTGCCGCTGCCGCTGCTGCCCACGAGGGCCACCTTCTTGCCGTATGGAATGGTGAAGGAGACGTGGCTCAGGGCCGGGGAACGGCTGCCGTAGCGGAAGGAGACATCCTTGAATTCAATGTCACCGTCGATTTTTTCCATCTCGGTGTATTCGCGGGTCTCGTCCTGCTCGGACTCGTAATCCATGATCTCGGTCAGACGCTTGATGGAGATCTGCGCCTGCTGGATGGACATCTGCAGGCCGACCAGCTCGCTGACCGGGTTCGTAAAGTAAGAGGAAAGGGTGCTGAAGGCCATATAGCCGCCCAGGGTCATCTCACCGTTCAGCACCTGCATGATGCCCACATAAGAGGTGACCATGCCGAGGATGGTGGTGATGAGGGTGGAGATCAGGGACTGCACCGTGCTGATCTTGCTGGAGCGCAGGCTGATCTTCAGGCTCTTGATGTATTCCCGCTCCAGAGCTTCCAGCTCACGGTCCTCTTCGGCGTTGCACTTGACGGTCTCGATGCCGCGGAGGCTCTCGATCATCTGGCTGTTGAGGATAGCAGACTGCTGCATGGTCTCTTCGTTGATCCGCTTGAAGGGCTGCTTGAAGATGAACACCAGCAGGATGCTCAGCAGGGTGGTGAAAATCGAAATGGAGAAGAGGGTGGCATTCATCCGGAAGAGGATGACGCCGGTGGCGCAGGCCATCACAATATCCATCACGACGCTCAGCGCGATGCTGGTGAACACCGATTTGATGGTGCTGGCGTCGGAGTAGCGGGTGGTGATCTCGCCGGTCTTGCGGGTGGCGAAGAACTTCATGGGCAGCCGGAAGACATGCCCGAAGTAGCCCAGCATCAGGGGAATATCCACCTTGATGGACAGATAGATGAGCACCCACTGCCGCACCATGCTGATGAGTGCGCTGGTGACATTGACGATGCTGAACACCAGAATGACAGCCACCAGCAGGCTCTTCAGCCCGTAGGGAAGGATCTCATCCATCAGGATCTTGTTGTACATCGAGGATGCGATCCCGATGATGGTCATGATGACCGAGCTGAGGATGGCGTAGAAGAAAAGCTTCTTCTGGGGCCACAGCAGGTCGAGGAAACGCTTGACCATGCTGCCCTGTTTCTGCTTGCCTGCCTTGAACTCCGAGGTGGGGGTCATCAGGAGCAGAACGCCGGTAAAGTTCTTGTAGAACTCATCGAGGGAGATCTTTTTCAGCTCTTTTGCCGGGTCGCCGATGATGACGTAGTCGCGGCATCTGAACTTCTTTCCTTCGTCAGCGCACTTCTTCCGCTCCTCATCCTGCCGGACCATGTGCCGACGCCGCTCGCCGTCGTCCTTGATGGTGGTCTTCTTGAAGACCGTCACAAAGTGGGCCAGACCCTCGTCGGTGATGACCTGTGCAATACAGGGAGTGGTGAATTCGCTGAGGAAGTTTTCCCGGTCTACCCGGACGGCGGCGGTGCTGAATCCCAACTCCTGCGCCGCCTTTTCCATACCGGTTAGGTTTGTGCCTTTTAAGTCGGTACCCATCATGTCCCGCAGGCGGGTGATGGTGATCTCCTTTTTGTAATGGAGGCACACCATTGCGAGACAGGCGGCAGCGCAGTCTGTGGTGTCGTGCTGCCGGACATAGGTATAACGCATAGATGCTTCCTTTGTGGTTTCTATTTCAAAACGCCCGCCTTGCGGCTGAGGACGATTTGGCGAAGAAGAAAGGGTCTCTACTGCTGGCGCTTCATCCGCTTCCCCAATAAAGCAGCATACAGCTCTCTGCCTCGCCCCGCCCTGCGGCCAGGCGGAGCAGAGAGCAGCTGCTATCAAAAAGAAGGGAGCGCCTACCCTTTGATCATTTTGACCGGCCCGGAGAGGGGATTTTGACGTACCGTCTCCCAAACCTTGGGCATAGTATAACACATTCTGTCGGGTTCTTCAAGAGGACAATTTTTAATAAACCCTTAAATTTTGAAAAAAATGTGAAAAAAGTCTCAGTTTGGTAACAAGAAGGCAGCAAAAAAGAGCGGCGAATCTTTCGATTCGCCGCTCTTTCAACAAGTCTTTGGTAAAACCTCAGACAACAAAGTTAGGAAATATTGCCGTTGATGTCAGTGACCTTCTTGACAGTCAGGACAGCAGCGTCCTTCATGCCCAGAGTGTAGACAACAGAAGCCAGACCCAGAGTGGTCATGATCTTGTTGCCGAAGTTCTGAGAATCAGCGTTGATATCGTGGCCAACATGGTACAGAGCAGTGAGGCTGCCGTTGTCGCCGAAGATGCGGTTGTCCTCGCCCCAGTTGCCGCTGAACATAACACCCAGAGTAGCCTTCAGCAGATCGCTGGTGAAGCTGTTGCTGACCAGAGTGATAATGTTGCTGGAGAACTGCTTGACGTTGGCAGCAGTCCATGCGTTGGGCAGGTAGTCAGCCACAGCACCGCCGTAGACGACCTCTGCGTTCACAGCAGAGAAGTTTGCAGGCATCATCATAATGAATTACTCCCTTCAAATGAAAAAACGAATATAATCGGTCTCCTCCCGGTTGCGCAACCGGGAAAACCTATGCAACCGAGTGCGCACTCGGCAACATCACGAGTTAAGTAAGCTGCCATTTTGGCATCTTTACACTATTTTACCATACTTTCCCCCTTGCCACAAGGCTAAATGGCCGGAAAAACAGCCAAAACGGACAGAAAAGTAGAAAAAATGCGTGTAAATCACTCTGCCGCTGCCCCTCAGAACCAAAAAACGCTGGGGGAAAAACGCCAGAATCTCCAAAAATACCATTACAGCTTGGATGTAGTGTAACACAAATACGCCATTTCTTCAAGAGGACATTTTTTAATTTACCTTTAATTTTTGAAAATAATGTGAAAAAGGCTACAGTTTGGTTACACACAGCACACAAAAAAACGGCGAAGAAAACTCTTCGCCGTAAAAGCGCCTCTTGCCTGACTCGAACAGGCGACACCCTGATTAACAGTCAGGTGCTCTAACCGACTGAGCTAAAGAGGCAGATATTCGATTCTCAGCGGACTTGCCGTGAGATGTATTATACCGCATCTCGGGGAAGTTTGCAAGGGTTTTTTGCAAAAAAGCGCCTGAGAGGGTTCGACCCTTTTCCTCTCGCCCCTCTGCTACCCTAGAAAGAGGGGGTGGGGCTTGTGCGGACGGTCATCTATCTCGATGTGCTTCTTCTGGTGAATTTCGTGGTGGGGGCGGCGTTCCTGCTGGCGGCGGGGCTGCTGTGCGGGGCGTGCTGTTCGCCGCTGCGGCTGGTGGGCGGCGCGGGAGCGGCGGCAGTGTCGTCGCTGGCCCTGCTGGCCCCCACCGCCCCCTGGCCGCTGGCCCTTACTTATAAAGGTACGTCCGCCGCCCTCTGCGTAGCCGCTGCCTACGGCTGGCAGGGGGCGCGGAACACCGCCCGGCTCACGGCGTGGTTCGTCCTGCTCAATCTGACCCTCACGGGGGCGCTTTTCCTGCCCGGCGCGGCCTGCAACAACCTCAGCTTCTATCTGCCGGTGTCGCCGGGGCTGCTGCTGGCGTCCACGGCGGGGGTCTGCGGCGTGGTAGAGGGAGTGCTTCACGTTCTGGGCCGCAGCGGCCCAGCCTGCTTTGGGGCGGAGCTGTCGGTGGCCGGGCAGGTCGTCCCGCTGAGCGTCTTCTGCGACACCGGCTTCCATCTGCAGGAGCCGCTTTCGGGCCGGGCGGTGGTGCTGGTGCGGCTGGATGCCGTGCCTCTGCCCGCTGAGCTGAGGGCATATCTGGACGCCTGCCTCGCGGGCGTCGGCGCAGAGCCTCGCCCGGAGTGGGGCGTGCGGTTCGTACCCTGTCAGACCGTCGCGGGACACTGTCTGCTGCCCGCCCTGCCTGCCGCACTTGTGTCAAACGGTAGAAAACAGGACGGAATATACGCAGCGTTTTGCGATATGCCGCCTCCGCCGGGCGGATGGACGGCTCTCGTCAGCGCGGAAACGGCGGCGCTGCTGGGTAAATGACAATACAGTGGGAGGAATGCACCTGTGTTTCAACAATTTGTAAATCTTTTGCAGCGCCTCTGGGCCAGACTGAGCTGGACGGGCGGCGTACATTATCTGAACGGCGGGCCGGGTCTGCCGCCGCCTCTGACCCCGGAAGAGGAAAAAGCCCTTCTGGCCCGGATGGCCGACGGAGACCCCGCCGCCCGGGATGAGCTCATCACCCATAACCTGCGGCTGGTGGTGTACCTTGCGAAGAAATACGAGGGCAGCGGCGTCCCCTCGGAGGATATGGTGTCCATCGGCACCATCGGGCTCATCAAGGCTGTGAACACCTTCACGCCCGAGCGGAGCATCAAGCTGGCGACTTACGCCAGCCGCTGCATCGGCAACGAGATCCTGATGTATCTGCGCAAAAGCTCCAACCGGCGGCAGGAGGCCAGCATCGACGAGCCGCTGAACATCGACGGCGACGGCAACGAGCTGCTGCTGTCGGACGTGCTGAGCAGCGAGGCGGATCAGGTGGGCCAGCGTCTCGAGCAGGACGCCGAGCGGGCCAGCCTCCGCCGGTCGGTGGAGCAGCTCTCGCCCCGGGAGCGGCAGATCATGGAGCTGCGCTTCGGCCTGCTGGACGGCGTGGAGCGGACCCAGAAGGAGGTGGCAGACGCCATCGGCATCAGCCAGAGCTATATTTCGAGGCTGGAGAAAAGGATCATACGGCAGCTGAGGGAACAGCTGGGGGAGTAGCCCCCTGAATTTGGAATGAATGTTATCCTGCCCCTGCGGCCATACTTCCGGTGAAACTGAAACGAAACCGGAGGGTAGGGGATGTACAACAAGGTTGAGCTGTGCGGCGTGAACACTGCCGAACTGCCGATACTGTCCGAGCAGGAGAAGCGTGACCTGCTCACCCGGGCGCGGGCCGGGGACAAAGAGGCCCGCCAGAGCATGATAGAGGGCAATCTGCGGCTGGTGCTCAGCGTGGTGCAGCGCTTTTCGCAGCGGGGCGAGAACATGGACGACCTGTTTCAGGTGGGGTGCATCGGGCTCATCAAGGCCATCGACAACTTCGACCCGGCCCAGCAGGTGCGGTTCTCCACCTACGGCGTGCCGATGATCATCGGCGAGATACGGCGGTTCCTGCGGGACAACAACGCCCTGCGGGTGAGCCGCAGCCTCCGGGACACGGCCTACCGGGCCATGCAGTCCCGCGAGGAGCTGGAAAAGCAGCTGGGCCGTGAACCCACCGTGGACGAGATCGCCCAGAAGACCGGTCTGTCCCGCCGCGAGGTGTCGGCGGCGCTGGAATCGGTGGTGGAGCCGCTGAGTCTTGAGGAACCGGTCTACGCCGACGGCGGCGATGCGGTGTACGTCATCGACCAGGTGCGCGACCCCGACGGCGAGGACAGCTGGATCAGCGGCCTGCAGTTCCGCCAGACTGTGGCGGGCCTCACCCCGCGCGAAAAGCGCATCATGGAACTGCGCTACCTCAAAGGCAAGACCCAGATGGAGGTGGCCCGGGAGATCGGCATCAGCCAGGCACAGGTGAGCCGGCTGGAAAAGGCGGCGCTGGAGCAGTTCCACCAAATGACATGACAAAGCGGCGGTGTCTGGACACCGCCGCTTTCCGTTAACGAGGCTTGTGGTATTTTTCCCGGGTGGCCGCGCCGCCCCGCAGATGGCGCTCAGCCTTGTTCCGGGCCAGCACCATCTGAACCTGCCGGAACAGCTCTGGGCCTACCGTCCGCAGCCGCACCGACACGTCTTTGTGTACGGTGGACTTGCTGCAGCCGAAGGCCCGCGCCGCCGCCCGCACGGTGGCCCCATGCTCCACGATGTACTCTCCCAGCAGCAGCGCCCGCTGTTCCGGATCACCTTTCATGACTGCTCCCTCCCGCCAAAGTGTGCTTGTTCCAGAATATGTGATCCGGCGGGCCGATATACCGCCGGGGGCTTGACTTTTGGCGGAGAGCGGCTATACTGAAAGCGGACATGAAAACAGGGGCGCCGTGAGGTTGAGATCTGCTGGAAGCAGAGACCCTTGAACCTGATCCGGGTAATGCCGGCGTAGGTAGTTTGCGGAAAGGTCCCGATTTTCACAAACAGCCCGTGCGCCTGCCAGCAAAAGCAGGCGTATTTTTGTTTTTGTGTACTATTATTATGAGAAGAGGAATCCTCATGTCGAAATCCTACTCCAAGACCCGGGTGCTGGTGGAGTGCGCGCTGATGGTGGCTATCGGCACCGTGCTGGCCAACATCAAGATCTTCACCATGCCCAACGGCGGCAGCGTCACTCTGCTGAGTATGCTGCCCTTCGTGCTCGTCTCCTTCCGCCACGGCGTCAAGTGGGGTCTGTTCACCGGTCTGGTGAACGGCTGCCTGCAGATGCTGCTGGGCTTCTGGGCTCCCCCGACGCCCACCTTTATCTACTTCCTCGGCGAGATCCTGCTGGACTATCTGGTGGCCTTTATGGCTCTGGGTACCGCAGAGTTCTTCGCCCGCCCCTTCAAGAACCGGATGGTCGGCGTGGCCGTCGGTACGGCCATCGCAGGCTTCCTGCGCTTCATGTGCAGCTTCCTGTCCGGCGTCCTCGTCTGGGGCAACCTGAATGAGGGTCTGAGCGCCTGGACCTACAGCCTCGTGTACAACGCCAGCTACATGCTGCCGGAGACGCTCATCACTGTGGTGGGCGCTGTGCTGCTCATCAAGGCAGCACCCCAGATCTTCGACCGTCAGTACACCAAAGCCTGAGTTCTCCTGAACGCAAGTCCCGCCGGAGGCAGAAATGCACCCGGCGGGACTTTTTTTGCACGAATTTGAAAAAAGCTGTTGACAACTCTCCTTTCAGCTGGTATAATAACACACGTCGTCAGGAACGACACAGGCTATGGGGGATTAGCTCAGCTGGGAGAGCGCTTGCATGGCATGCAAGAGGTCAGCG
>OLVW01003067.1_pt1 | contig 11057 bp, 7 predicted proteins | sample 1673301 | NCBI WGS metagenome assembly OLVW01 (sample SAMEA3178941, study PRJEB25190) | human gut metagenome | reverse complement strand
TGTTGATCAGCGAGAGGAAGGAACTGCGGCAACAACAGTACTTGGCCGTATGAAAGGGGCCTCTATTTTCCGTGTGCACGATGTAAAGACAAACTATAGAGAATTGAAGATGATTGAGGCAATTCTGGAGGCAGAGTAAGATGGATGAGATAAGAGTAAAGAATCTGGAAGTATTTTGCCATCACGGTGTATACAAGGAGGAAAATGTTCTCGGTCAGAAGTTTCTCGTCAATATTGTTTCAAAAGTAGACACAAGGGCTGCAGGAAAGACAGATGAACTTGAATTGTCAGTAAGCTACGGAGATATCTGCCGCTGTGTCAAAAAAGAAATGACAAAGCAGAACGACAAACTGTTAGAACGAGTTGCCGAACGCCTTGCAGAGTGTATTCTTTTGCAGTTTCCACTTATAAAAGAAGTGGAGATTGAAGTGAAAAAGCCGTGGGCACCTGTCTTAATGCATGTGGATTACACTTCTGTTAAGATTAAGAGAAGCTGGCATAAAGTATATATTGGTGTTGGTTCTAATCTTGGAGAGCGGGAAGAATATATGAAACTTGCAAAGGAGAAAGTGAGTGCTTTGCCGGATACAAAGAACTTCAAATCTGCTTCAATTATTGAGACAGAACCATACGGTTATACGGAGCAGGGCAAGTTTTTAAACACAGTATATTCGATTGAAACATTAGATACACCAGCAGAATTTCTTGACAAACTACATCAGATTGAAAATGAGGCAGAGCGAAAGAGAGAGATTCACTGGGGACCAAGAACATTAGATTTGGATATTCTTTTATATGATGATTTAGTGACAGAAGATGAGGAGATTACGATTCCTCATCCAGAACTGACAAAAAGGCTTTTTGTATTAGAGCCATTGTGTGAGTTGACTCCAAGAGGAATCCATCCGTTAGAGAGAAGAAGATATTCAGATATTTTAGAGGATTTAAAAGAAAAAGAGAAATAAAGGAAGCAGTAGTGGAATGGATAAAGAAATAAGAAAAGTAGATGATGTACGAGATGATATTACAAAAATAGATTACGAAATTGCAGAGTTATTTGAAAAAAGGATGGGATTTGCCGCAGAATTAGCGCTTTCTAAAAAGCAGGCGGGAGAATCCATTTATAATAAAAATAAAGAAGACGAAAAGTTATCAGATATTACAAAGAACCGATCCAATCCATTTGTCATAAAGGGATTAGAGGAAGTTTTTATTCAGATGATGTCCATAAGCCGCAAATATCAGTATCATATGGTTCACCAGAGAGACCGCTATATTGAGAATTATTTTACCGAAGTACCAGAGTTAGTCATGTTCCCAGATACAAGAATTGTTTATCCGGGAGTGCCAGGATCTTTTTCAGAGATGGCATGTGAAAAGTTCTTTGGAGCGGATGTAGATCATTATGCCGTTGTTAACTTTAAAGATGTTGCGATGGCATTGAATAACGGAGATGCCGATTACGGCGTACTTCCGATTGAGAACTCTTCTGCCGGAGATGTTACAGGTGTTTATGACATTTTACTGGAGAATGATGTCTGTATGGTAGGAGAAGTTTTTGTAAAAGTAGAACATTGTCTGCTAGGCTGTCCGGGAAGTAAGATTGAGGATTTAGAAGTTGTTCTTTCACATCCGCAGGGATTAATGCAGTGTGCTCCATATTTAGAAAACCTGGATGTCAAAAAGGTTAGTGTGGAAAATACAGCCATTGCTGCTGAGAGAGTAGCAAGAGAGAAAATAATGACACAGGGAGCCATTGCAAGCCGCAGAGCTGCAGAACTTTACGGTCTTGATATTTTAGATGCAGGTATCAACTTTGACAAAAATAATGTAACTCGTTTTGTAATCCTCTCTAAGAAGAGACAGTACACAGAGAATGCGAATAAGATCAGCATTTCTTTCTCTCTGCTTCATGAAAGCGGAACTCTTTATAACATATTATCTCATTTCTTATATAATGACTTAAACTTAAGCCATATTGAATCTGTTCCTCTGCCAGACCAGCAGTGGGAATACCGCTTCTATATTGATATCAACGGAAATCTGCATGATCCGGCAGTAAAAAATGCCCTGCAAGGTGTTCGTACAGAAGTAGCGGATTTTAAAATTTTAGGAAACTATTAAACGGTCTACAAAAGGAGCGTAGAGTACATGAGTGAAACAGTAAAAAATAAGCATGTGAAAAAGAAAAATTCGGCGGTTTTATTATTAAAGACAGTGATTACAGCGGTTCTTCTTTTCTTTACCTGGTATTTATGCAGTCACTTTATGGAATATCAGAAAAATGCAACAAATCAGGTAAATAAGTATCGAATTGATCAGGTCTGCCAGTTATCGGCAGGATCTGCTGTAAGCCAGAAGTTTGTTGCAAAACATACACATTTAAAAACGGTAAAAGTTTATTTTGGCAATGACTATTCTGGACAGGCAAGTGGAAAGGTTATTCTTAATATTATAGATTTAGAAACCGGAAAAAGCATACAGAGACTTACAAAAAATATCAGTGATATTGTAAATAATGATTATACAGAATTTAAGACAGATCTGCAGCTGACGAAAAAGAAAGAGTACAGCATTCAGCTTACAACAAGTGGAGCAGAATCCGGCAAGGAACCTCTTATTTTCCAGTGGACAACAAAGGAAACTGGTTTCCGTGGCAAGTTAAAGATTAATCAGGAAGAGCAGGGTAAGTATCTTGTATCTAAGCTCTATTATCCAGTAACAATCTATCAGCAGTGGGCAGGTATCTGTATGATGATGGCACTTGTCCTTCTTCTTTTATGGTTTGCACTGCCGGCACCGGAGATGGTAAAGAAAGCACTTGGTCAGATTCTGTTTTTTGCAGCACCGTTATTTACATTCTGGTTTGTGGAAAGGTTTACTGACAATCCAATTTTTAGAATGCGTGCTGCAGAATTTTGGCTTAACATATTAGTTTATTATATGTTCTTTGGATTATTGTATCTGATTTTCAATTCCAGGAGAGTATCTGTAACAATAGGAAGTATTTTGTGGTGCATTATTGGAATTGCAAACTATTATGTTTTAAGTTTTAAAGGTGCACCGATCGTTCCTTCAGATATTATGTCCGCAAGAACAGCTGCGAATGTTGCAGAGAACTATACTTACAGCATTCAGCCGGTATTTGTATGGAATGTCTTATTCCTGCTGTTATATTTAGCCATAATGTGGCGCTGTCCGGTTCCTAAAAAAATGGGCTGGAAAAAGCGGGTAATTATGCTTGTTGTTATCGGCCTGCTAGGTTCAGTGCTCGGACATTTTGTCGTAGAACAAAAAACATTAAAGAACTTTGGCATTAAGAATAACGTGTGGGATCAGAAAAAAGGCTATGCCAAGAATGGACTGTTCTTTGGTTTTGTTCTTAACATGAATTCTCTGGTGCAGGAAAAACCATCTGATTATTCTGTAGAGGCGGCCAAAGACATTGCCGAGAAATATGAAGAAAAGTTTGCGAATGAAGATTCCGATAAAAAGAAAAAAGGGCGGTTAGAAACTGCAGATGGTACGAAACCAAATGTAATCGGCATTATGAACGAGGCATTTTCTGATTTAAGTGTTATCAATGAATTTTCCACAAATGAAGATTATATGCCATTTATTCATAGTTTAAAGGAGAATACAATAAAAGGTTCTCTTTATATGTCTATCTTCGGTTCAGGAACTTGTAACTCCGAGTTTGAGTATTTAACTGGAAATAGCATGTCCTTCTTACAAAATGGTATTATTGCATACACACAGGTTGTAAAGGACAAACTTCCTAATATGACCTATCTGTTAAAAGAACAAGGATATAAAGGCAATCTGGCTTTACATCCTTACCTTGCTTCCGGCTGGAACCGTGTGCAGGTGTATGATTATATGGGATTTGATCATTTTTATTCAGAGACAGATTTTAAGAATCCGACAATGTATCGAAAATATATTTCTGATGAATCTGATTTTAAGAAGATAGAGGAGTTATACGAAAACCGTACTGAGAAAGATGAACCATTTTATCTTTTCAATGTTACGATGCAGAATCACGGTGGATTTGATAAGACGTACTCCAATTTCCATAATGATATACAGATTACAGATAATCATAAAAATGAGCAGGCAGAGCAGTATCTTTCCCTTGTAAAGAAGACAGATGATGCGTTTAAACAGCTTGTAGAGTATTTTTCAAAAGTAAAAGAACCGACAATCATCGTAATGTATGGTGATCATCAGCCGGCTGTACAGAGCAGCTTCTATGACAGCCTTTTTGGAAAGAGTGCAGGCAGTCTTACAAATGAAGAATTAATGAACAAATACAGAACACCATTTGTTATCTGGGCAAACTATGATATTAAAGAGAAAACCATAGATAAAATGAGTGCGAACTATTTAAGTGCCTATGTGATGAACGAGGCAGGCTTAGAAACAAGCCCATACCAGAAGTTCTTATTAAAACTCCGCAAGAAGCTTCCTGTACTTACGGCAATGGGATGCTTTGATAAGAAGGGCAAATATTATGAATCTGCTTTAGAATCGCCTTATAGCGATATGGTAAAAGAGTATCAGATATTACAATATAATAATCTTATTGATACAAAACATACAGTGAATTCTTTCTTTTATCTTTCTGACGAACAGAAGAAATAAGAAAGCCGGAGAAGTGCCAGAGGCAAAAAGGAGGCAGCGATGGGAATAAGTCCGTATGCGGCAATTGTAATCGGTTCAAATATGCTCATGAAAGTGTATGAGATTTCTGGTGGAAAGGGATTTCGTACAGTGGATGAGATACGCTATGAGTATGAACTTGGCAAAGAGGCCTATTTTACAAGAAAGATTACATTTGCGCAAATTGAAGAAATCTGTAATGTACTGATGGAATTTCAGCAGCGTATGAGGGAATATGCGATAACAGAATTCCGCTGTTACGCGACAAGTGCGATTCGTAATGCAAAGAATCAGGTATCGGTTCTTAATCAGATTAAAATTCGCACAGGTGTGGATGTTATCATGCTCAGTAATTCGGAACTTCGTTTCCTTATGTATAAGGGAATTCAGGTATTAGATATTGATTTCAATAAAATCATTGAAAAAAATACTGCCATTTTAGATATCGGTTCCGGAAGTGTACAGGTATCCCTGTTTGATAAACAGGCACTTTATATGACGCAGAATTTAGATATCGGTACAGTAAAAGTGAGGGGATTTTTAGAATCTGTTGAGAATAACGTACTCGATTATATTTCTGTATTAGAAGAATATATTCAGTATGAATTTGATATGTTTAAAAGTGGCTATCTGAAAGATAAAGATATTAAAAATGTGATCGCCATCGGAGACGAGATTAAAAATATCAATCGCCTGATTCCGGAACTGCATCTTACCGATACGATGAGCTATGAGCAGATTTTATACATTTACAAAAAGATTAAAAAGGCATCCTATCAGGATATTGCCTTAAAATACGGACTTTCCATTGAGGATGCCAGAATGGTTCTTCCATCAGTACTTATTTATAAGACATTCTTAGAACGTTCTAAAGCAGATACCGTTTATATATGTGCGACGAATCTTTGTGATGGAAGCGTGGTGGATTACGCACAGGAAACAAAGAAGATAAAACTAAGCCATGATTTTTATCAGGATATCGTAGCTTCTGCAAAGTATATCGGAAAAAGATACCGTTATAGTAAAGTACATGCACAATATATTACAGATTTAGCGTTAGAGATTTTCGATAAGACGAAAAAGTTCCACGGACTTACACAACGGGACCGCCTTATTCTTGAAATATCTGCGATTCTTCATGATATTGGAAAATATGTTAACTTAAATGATCCAGGTAAGAATGGCTACCAGTTAATCATCTCCACTGAGATTATGGGCTTATCTCACAGAGAGAGAGAGGAAGTTGCTAATATTGTGCTTTACAATACACAGGAACTTCCAGATACTGACGAGTTAGATACTGCATTCTGGAGAGAAGAATATCTTCGGATTGCCAAGTTATCTTCTATTCTAAGGCTTGCAAATGCATTAGACAGAGGACATAAACAAAAACTTGAGAAATGTTCTATGGCAAGAAAAGGAAAGGAATTGATTATTTCCCTTGAAACAAATCAGGATATTACATTAGAGATTACCCGCTTTTCCAAGAAAGCAGAAACCTTTAGTGAATTTACTGGAATCACACCAGTATTAAAGCAAAAAAGAGCATTGTAGGGGAGGATAGAAGATGGACAAAAGTATATTTGACAGACCGGAGAATTTTACAAACCGTGAATTGAGCTGGTTAGAGTTTAACCAGAGAATTCTTGGAGAGGCAAGAGACCGCAAAAATCCATTATTTGAACGAATGAAGTTTTTAAGTATCACTGCCTCGAATTTAGATGAATTTTTTATGGTGCGTATCGCTTCTTTAAAAGATATGGTCAATGCAGGGTATAAGAAGAAGGATATTGCAGGAATGACCCCGCAGGAACAACTTGGTGCATTGAATGAGAAAACCCATGCATTTTGTGAAAAACAGTATACGACCTATAATCGTTCTCTTCTTCCTAAACTTTCTGAAGCGGGGTTAGAAATTGTAACTTTTAACAGCCTTTCTGAAAAAGAAGAGGAGTTTTTAGAAGAATATTTCCATAAGAATGTATATCCGGTACTGACTCCGATGGCGATTGATTCTTCAAGACCGTTTCCGCTGATTCAGAATAAGACATTGAATATTGCTGCTTTGATAAAAAGCCGGGGCGAAGATAAAAAAGAAAAGAAAGACTACGATATTGCGACAGTACAGGTACCTTCTGTACTTCCAAGAGTGATTGTGCTTCCGCAAAAGGATGGAGGAAAAAGAAAATGCCGTGTTATTCTTCTTGAGAATGTCATTGAACATTACTTAGATGTTTTGTTTTTAAATCATGAGATTATCTGTTCTGCTCCATACCGTATTATGAGAAATGCAGATTTATCCATTGATGAAGATGATGCAGAAGATTTATTAAAAGAAATTGAAAAGTCTTTAAAAATGCGTCAGTGGGGCGAAGTCATCAAGTTTGAGTATGAAGAGCGGATGGATAGCCGTCTGGAGAAGTATTTAAAGAAGCAGTTTAAAGTGCATCCATGCGACATGTATGCTTTCAATGGCCCGCTTGACCTTACGTTCCTTATGAAATGTTATGGCATTGAAGGGTTCTCTGATTTAAAAGAAAAACCATATACTCCGCAGAAAAATAAAAAGCTTCGTGCAGATAAAAATATATTTACCCAGATCCGAAAGGGCGATGTGTTACTGCATCATCCATATGAAAGCTTCGATCCGATTGTGGCATTTATCAGGCAGGCAGCAGAAGATAAAGACGTGCTTGCAATCAAGCAGACTCTTTACCGTGTCAGTGGGCATTCCCCGATTATCGCTGCATTGGCACAGGCAGCAGAAAATGGCAAACAGGTATCTGTTCTGGTAGAATTAAAAGCCCGTTTCGATGAGGAAAATAACATTGTCTGGGCAAAAAAATTAGAGCAGGCTGGCTGCCATGTTATCTATGGTCTGGTTGGACTGAAAACCCACAGCAAAATAGCGCTGGTTGTCCGGAGGGAGGAAGATGGTATCCGTCGTTATGTGCATCTTGGAACCGGTAACTACAACGACTCCACAGCAAAGTTATATACAGACTGTGGTATTTTTACCTGTGACGGTGCGATCGGAGAGGATGCAACTGCCGTATTCAATATGTTGTCCGGCTACTCCGAACCATTGTCGTGGAATGAACTTGCGGTTGCACCGATCTGGCTTCGCACGAAGTTCACAAAGCTGATCCGTCGTGAGACGAAGCATGCAAAAGAGGGAAAACCTGCAAAGATCATTGCAAAAATGAATTCGCTCTGTGATCCGGGAATCATTGAATCCCTTTATGAAGCGTCTGCAGCAGGTGTTAAGATCCAGCTGATCGTCCGTGGAATCTGCTGCTTAAAAGTCGGAATCCCAGGGGTGAGCGAGAATATTGAAGTCCGTTCGATCGTTGGAAATTTCTTAGAGCACAGCCGGATATTCTATTTCTTCAACGATGGAGAAGAAGAACTTTACATGGGAAGTGCCGACTGGATGCCGCGTAACTTAGACAGACGAGTGGAGATTTTATTCCCGGTATTAGATGATGAACTGAAAAAACGTGTCAGACATATTCTGGATGTGGAGCTGGCAGACACTTTAAAAGCACATGTACTGCATGCTGACGGCAATTACGAGAAGGTAGACAGACGTGGAAAAGCAGCATTATCATCTCAGGATGTTTTCTGTAAGGAAGCAATGGAAGCTGTTCCAAAACCATCTCACGGATATCAGGGAAGAGTGTTTATTCCGGCAGAACCTGTAGAATAAATAGCATTACGGTAAGAGCAGTTATTGTGTGAGGGAGGATGGGCTATGAATAATAAAATTTTATTTGCGGATCTGGATCGTACATTATTGTGTGATGATAAGTCGATTTCTGAAAAGAACCGGGCTGCAATACAGAAAATGTTAGAGCGTGGACACTATTTTGTTCTGGCAACCGGACGACCGGTAGAGTCAGGGAGAATTGTTGTGAAAGATCTTGGGCTGACCAGTCCGGGATGTTATATGATCGCCTTTAACGGGGCAGTGATCTATGACTGTGCGGCAGACCGTGTGCTTTATAAAAGTTCACTTCCGATCGAGGTCACGCAGGAGATTTTTGACCGGGCGCATAAAGCCGGCATCTATGTACAGACATACAATACCGTGGACATAGTGACAAAACGGCACACAAAGGAACTGGATTACTATGTGGAGCGCTCCCATATGACCTACAAACTCACAAGAAGAATTTCGGATTGTCTGGATTCGGAACCGCAGAAGGTTATTCTGATCCATCTGGAGGATGATGGAAAATTAAAACGTTTCCAGAAAGCCAATGCCGCCTGGGCAAAAGGAAAATGCAACTCCTTTTTCTCCTGCAAAGAGTATCTGGAGTATTGTCCAGTCAACACGGACAAAGGAACCGGTGCACAGTATCTGGTGAAATTGTTAAATATTCCACATACCAGCACGGTTGCGATCGGAGATGAGCAGAACGACATTCCGATGATCCAATCCGCACATATTGGTATCGCTATGAAGAACGGGATCGATGATATCAAGAAAGCCGCTGATTATGTTACGGAAAATGATAATAATCATGATGCAATCGCGGAAGTGATCGAGAAGTTTATTTTATAAAAAAAGAGAAGCTTACCGTTGATATGTAAGCTTCCTTTTTTTATCTGCCGGCTTTTATCGTTTCTAAAACAGAGTAAGGAATATACAGATGTCCCCGTCCTCTGCCAAGAGCGATATCCGGTTTGTTTGAGCCGTGGAAATCAGAGCCGCCGCTGATAAGCAGTCCGTTTTCCCTTGCAAGACGTTTCATCTGCTGTTCTTCTCCGGTGGTGTAGGTGGAGTAGATTGCTTCTAACCCGTCAAGTCCCGCCGGTTTCAGCTCGTCGATCATTTTCTGGAGATTGGTGTTACTCAGACCGTAGAGCAGAGGGTGAGCTAAAATGGCCGTTCCTCCGGCTTCTTTGATGAGACGCACGGCATCGGTGGAAGCGACTTTCAATCTGCCGACATAGCATTTGCAGTGGTCGCCGATATAGCGGTCAAAGGCTTCGCGGACACTCTTGATCTGGCCATGTTCATACAGAAAACGTGCAATGTTGGCGCGTGTAATAACGCAGTCCGGATTTTCAGCCACCAGTTCTTCCATCGTAATGGAAAGCCCTTCCTTCTGAAGTGCCTCCACCATAAGTGCATTGCGTTCACTGCGGCATTTCCGGTATTCGGCTGTCTTTTTCAGAAGCTGCTCATTTTCGATATCAATATATAACCCCACGATATGGACTTCTTTTCCGTGATAATCTGTGGAGAGTTCGATGCCCGGTATCAGTTCAATCCCGGCAGAAGCTGCGCAGGGCATTGCTTTGCCCACACCCTGGCAGGTGTCATGGTCTGTCAGTGCAAATGCCGCCAGCCCGACTTTCTTTGCCTCAGCCACCAGATCTTCGGGTGTGAGAGTTCCGTCTGATTCGGTGGAATGTACGTGTAAATCGATAATTCTGTGATCCATAGTTTATTTGTCAATACCTTTCATGGTTCTTGTATTTTAAAAAAAATTTTATAATATAAGAAGAGTGTACTAAATGGCAACGCAAAATGCAAATACTGATGCTAAATTTATAAAATTTCATTCAAGAAAATTTATGAAATGCCAAAAATATACTTGACGAAATGAGTGTGTGTATGTTATAGTATCAGAGTTGTTGAAAACAAAGTAGAGTATCCACTCTCACCGGAGCACAAATTTACAGTGTCTCATGGTTTAATACCTCAAACGTCGCATATGCGTATTTGATTGATTGTGGATAGTCTGCCTATCCACTTTTTTTATGTGGAAGCATGAAAAATTATTTTGGAGGTGCAATACCATTAGCGAGTTAATGATTAATGAACAGATCAGAGACAAAGAAATTCGTCTGATCGGAGAAAACGGAGAACAGCTTGGCATTATGTCAGCGAGAGAAGCTATGAAGCTTGCTGAGGAAGCAGAACTTGACTTAGTTAAAATCGCTCCAACTGCAAAACCACCTGTCTGCAAGATTATCGATTACGGTAAGTATCGTTATGAACTGGCAAGAAAAGAAAAAGAAGCCAAAAAGAAACAGAAAGTGGTTGAGCTGAAAGAGATTCGCTTGTCACCGAATATTGATTTAAATGATCTGAATACCAAAATGAACGCTGCAAAGAAGTTTTTATCCAAGGGAGATAAAGTGAAGATCACTTTGAGATTCCGCGGACGTGAAATGGCTCATATGAATGCAAGCAAACACATTCTCGATGATTTCGCAGAAAGCTTATCTGACACAGCAGTAGTGGAAAAAGCACCAAAGGTTGAAGGAAGAAGTATCAGCATGGTGTTGGCAGAAAAGAAATAATTATTTTAAGGAGGAATCTATCATGCCAAAAATGAAAACAAGCAGAGCAGCTGCAAAACGTTTCAAAGTTACAGGAA
>OLVW01003059.1_pt1 | contig 11087 bp, 8 predicted proteins | sample 1673301 | NCBI WGS metagenome assembly OLVW01 (sample SAMEA3178941, study PRJEB25190) | human gut metagenome | reverse complement strand
CGCCCATGGGCACGGCGGTCTTTTCGATCACCAGCCCGTTGGGGCGCTCCACCCGTTTCAGCACCCGGCCCACCGGGTCCGGCAGGGCGGCCACCTCCAGAATGCCCCGGGCCATGGCTCCGATGCGCTCCTCGGTCAGGGCCAGCCGGTCCAGCATCACGTCGCTGATGTGCCCCTTGGCGGCGGCCATATCCTCGGCGTTTGCGGCCAGGATGGCCTCCATGTTTTCCGGGTGGCACAGCCAGTCGGACATGGCCCACAGAGCGTGGGTGCGGGTCTCGCTGCTTGCCAGTGCAACGACTGTTTTTGCCGCGCGGGCGGCTTCCAGAATCTCCTGTGTCGTCATGCCGGATCCTCCTGTCTGCGTCCTTTGAAACGGGTCCCGGCGGGCTTGCCGTCGGCAATGTCGTACAGCACCTCCGGGTGTGCGCCGTTGGCAATGACCATATCGGCGCCGCTGCCGGTGACCATGCGGGCAGCCCGCAGCTTGGTGGCCATGCCGCCGGTGCCCAGTGCCGAACCGGCCCCATCGGCCAGTGCCATCACCTCGGGGGTGATCTCTTCCACCAGCGGGATGAGCGCAGCGTCCGGATGGGTATGGGGGTTGGCCGTGTACAGGCCGTCGATGTCGCTCAGCAATACCAGCAGGTCGGCTTTGCAGCAGCAGGCCACGATGGCGGCCAGGGTGTCGTTGTCGCCGATGGACGTGATCTCGTCGGTGGCAACGGTGTCGTTTTCGTTGATGATGGGCAGGGCCCCCAGCTCCAGCAGCCGGTTCAGCGTGGTCTGAAAGTTGACCCGCCGGTCAGTATGCTCCACGTCCACGCCGGTGAGCAGGATCTGCGCAACGGTGTGATTGTAGGCATTGAAGAGTCGGTCGTAGGTATACATCAGCTCACACTGACCCACTGCGGCACAGGCCTGCTTGCTGGCGGTGTCCTTTGGGCGCTGCGGCAGCGACAGCTTGCCCACGCCCATGCCAATGGCACCGGACGATACCAGAATGACCTCGTGGCCCTCATTTTTCAAATCGCTCAGCACCTTGACCAGCTGCTCCGTATGGCGGATGTTCAGCCGTCCGGTGCCGTATGCCAGAGTAGAGGTGCCTACCTTCACAACGATGCGCATAAGTCCATTAACCCTTTCCCATTTCCTTTGTCTTGTCGTAAGCGGCGAGCACGGCGTCCATCACCGCGCCCCGCAGGCCGTGCTCTTCCAGCACGCGCACGCCCTGAATGGTGCTGCCGCCGGGGCTGCACACGGCGTCCTTGAGGGCACCGGGATGCTGGCCGCTTTCCAGCACCAGCTTGGCGCTGCCCAGGACCATCTGAGCGGCATACTCCTGTGCCTTGGCACGGGGCAGGCCGCAGGCTACGCCGCCGTCTGCCAGTGCCTCAATGAACTGGTACACCCAGGCCGGGCCGCAGCCGGACACGCAGCTGGCTGCGTCGATCAGGTTTTCCGGCACGGCATCCAGCCGCCCGGCCGGGGCCATGATCTTCCGGAAAGCTTCTTCTTCCTCGGCAGTCACATTGCTGGAGCAGTACTGGATCATGCCTTCGCCCACGGAAGCCGGGGTGTTGGGCATGATGCGGATCACCGGGAAGTCCTCGCCCGCCATCTCCTGAATGCGGGCAATGGACAGTCCGGCGGCCATGCTGCACAGCACGAAACGGCCCGGGCGCTCGTCCAGCGAGAACTTCAGCGGTGCCAGCAGGGCCTCCATCATCTGGGGCTTCACCGCCAGAAAGATCAGGTCGCATTCCGCGGCCACCTCAGCGTTGGTCGCCACTTTGCAGCCCAGTTCCTTGGCCAGAGCCTGTGCCTTGGCCGTGGTGCGGTTTGCCAGATAGACCTTTTTAGGGTCTGCAGCCTTGCACACGGCCCGCGCAATTGCGCCGCCCATGTTGCCGCAGCCCAGAAAACCGATCGTTTCCATCATAATTCATACCCTCCCTTACGGCAGACGATTTCTGCCTGCCTCCATTGTAAGCACGCGGGACGATAAAATCAAGAGGAACCGCCTCTTTTTTGCCGCGGCAAAACCGGGCGGCCATGCCGGAAGGGTGGAGGGGGCATTCCGATTTGATATGGCCGGATGCTCAAAAATGTACGCGATGCAAAACACAAACTTGCGTGAATGCACAATAAATTCAAAAAGTGTACAAAAATTGTCCTTGCTTTTTGACAGGATTCTGCGGTAAAATAGGACATGGAAAATCTTCTCACGGATTTCGCCGCACAGGGCAGGAAAATTTCTGCCTGGAAAGGATGGTTTTTGTGTCACAGACGACCAAGCGGGCGCTGGAGGCATCGCTCAAAAAGCTGCTGCTCCAGAAGCCCCTCAACAAGATCACGATCAACGACATCACCGAGGACTGCGGTGTGAACCGTATGACCTTCTATTATCATTTCAAAGACATCTACGATCTGGTGGACTGGATCCTTGTGGAGGACGCCTCCAAGATCCTGGAGGGCCGACAGAGCTTTGAGACCTGGAACGAGGCATTTCTGGACATTCTGCAGCGGCTGCAGGAGAACAAGACCCTTGTGCTGAATGTTTACCGTTCAGTGGGTCGCGAGCAGGTGGAACAGTATCTTTATAAATTGCTGGACCCCACGCTGAAGGAGTATGCCGACCGCGAGTGCAAGGACATCACGGTCCAGGATGCCGACAAGCAGTTCGTGGTGGACTTTTACAAGTACGCTCTGGTGGGCATGACGCTGGAATGGATCCGCCGTGACATGAAAACCGACCCGGCGGCCATGACCGAGCGGCTGGGCACCATGATCCACGGTGACCTGCGGCGTGCCCTGTGCCGGCTGGCCAGCAACCGGGGCGGCACCGCACGGGACGAGGATTAAGCCCCGGAACCGGCCGAAAACGTACAAAATCTTATCAAACAGTGCGCCGTGATGGGTTTTCCATCACGGCGTATTTTCTGATTATGGCACCTTTCGACTGAACGTGGTACCATACATCCATAAAATAAAGGATGATTTCAACAGAATCTGTTTGGAGGAAAACGACTTATGAACACTTCTCTTGAGAATTTGACCCATAAGATGCAGCGCGCCGCCGTTGGCAAGATGGTGGACGTGGTGCTTTCTCATGCAGATAAGGATCCTGAAAAGACCATGGGTCAGATCGTGGATCTGGCAAAGCAGTTTTACGGCAGCTCCTTCAGCGATGAGACTTACGAGCGCGCCAAAAAGACCCTGAGCGACCCGGACAGCAAGTGGTCCAAGCTGATCAACTGTGTGCTGGACCAGACCGACCCCCATGTGGCCCGTACTACTGCCCTGAACCTGGGCTACGAGGCCTTTTTCCGGGGCACCAAGACCATCCGGGAAAACCGTGTCAAATACCAGTGCAACATCCCTTGGCTGATCCTGTTTGACCCTACCTCCGCCTGCAATATGCACTGCGTGGGCTGCTGGGCCGGCGAGTACGGCAACAAGAACAACCTGAGCTTTGAGGACATGGACAAGATCGTCACCCAGGGCAAGGAGCTGGGCGTGTACCTGTATATGCTCACCGGCGGCGAGCCTCTGGTGCGGAAGAAGGACGTGCTGAAGCTGGCTGAAAAGCACAACGACGTGCAGTTTGCCATCTACACCAACTCCACCCTCATCGACGAGCCCTTCTGCCAGGAAGTGCAGCGTCTGGGCAACATCGCCTTTATGCTGTCCATCGAGGGCACCCCGGAGACCAACGATGCACGCCGGGGTGAGGGCCACTACGCCGCTGTGATGCATGCCATGGATCTGCTGAAGAAATACGGCATCCTCTTTGGCACCTCGATCTGCTACACCAGCCAGAACATTGAGGCTGTTACCAACGACCAGTTCATGCGGCTCCTGTGCGACAAGGGTGCCCACTTTGGCTTCTACTTCCACTATATGCCCGTGGGCAACGAAGCCGCCCCGGAGCTGATGCCCACCCCGGAGCAGCGCAAGTACATGATCGACCGTATCCGCTATCTGCGCTCTTCCGAGTGCGATATCCCCTTCTACCCCATGGACTTCCAGAACGACGGCGAATTTGTGGGCGGCTGCATTGCCGGCGGCCGCAACTACTTCCACATCAACTCGGCCGGCGACGCAGAGCCCTGCGTGTTCATCCACTATTCCAACGCCAACATCCACGACCAGAGCATCCTGGAGATCCTGCACAGCCCGCTGTTCATGGCTTACCACAACGGCCAGCCTTTCAACAAGAATCACCTGCGTCCCTGCCCGATGCTGGAGAACCCCGAGCTGCTGCAGAAGATGGTGCACGAGACCGGTGCCCACAGCACCGACCTGCAGTCGCCGGAGAGCGTGGAGCACCTGTGCGAGAAGTGCAAGAACTATGCGGCCAACTGGCAGCCCACGGCGGACGAGATCTGGTCCCACACCAAGATCCGCGAGAGCCGCTACGAGAACTACAAGGACTGGAAGCCCTCGCAGCCCATTGAAAAGTAACGAAGGCAGACATCATAATGCAAACAAAGCCCAGGCGTTCCATTGAAGTGCGCTCCGTCAGGTAGACAGAGAAATAATATAAGTTTTTGTTCGCCGTTTCCACAAGGAGACGGCGAATTTTTTGTGCAAAAGTGATTGTTCTTTCTTGACATAAAAATACCCCCAGAGTACGCAGAGTTTTTGTTTTACTCTGTCTACTCTAGGGGGAGCATATCACACGCAGAGAGGGTCTTACTGTTTCATGAAAGAGTGGTTTTGAAAATTACCAGAACCAGTAGCGCTTTTTCAGCACAACATATGCAATGCCGATCAGAACCACTACAACACCACCGGCAATGAAGAAGGTCCAGTTGATATTGGCAAATTTCAGGTTCTGGTTGGTCAGCAGATAACGGCCTGCAGTATCGGCAGTGATGATGCCGTCGGTGTAGCTGTTCAGGTATTGCCACTTGTTGGAGACGGCGTTGTACAGATACAGGCGGGTATAGGTGCTCACATCCAGATCGATGCGCACCGAGCAGGGAAGAGCCTTGCCCTTGTCCAGCTCAAACTCGATGCCCTGATCGGACTCAGTCAGGATGAGCATGGTGTCCAGCTCACTGGTGGTGCTCTTGACACCGCTGCCTGCAATCTGCATTGTGTAGCCATCGCCCACCACGCACAGGGTCTTGCCGGTGGTGCGCAGCGCATTGAGGATATCACCGGTCACAGTAGGCACCTCGGCCTGTGTGAAAACGATCTCGTTGTCCTCACTGTCCTGAATGGTCTGCACAACGGGATCGATCTCGATGGGAGTATCGTTATCCGGTTCGGTGGAGCTGCTGTCCGAAGAATTATCGGAAGAAGATGCAGCCGAACGGTTGACGATGACCGTGACCAGGGCGGATGCAGTGCCGTTGGAAACGGTAATGGAAGTAGCGCCGGTGCCCACAGCCGTGATCACGCCGCTGGGGCTGACCGTGGCAATGTTGCTGTTGGCGGACTTATAGGTGAACTTCTGGGAAGCGGAAGAAGGCTTGACACTGGCAGTCAGGGTGCGGGTGGCACCGGGCTTGAGCACAACGTAGGAAGGATTCACCGTGACGACCTGACCGCTGTTGGAAGAACCAGTGCTGGCGGTGCCGGTGCCGGTGCTGGAGTTGGGAATACTCATGACCGTGACATTGGTGGTAGCAGTCACCGAACCGCAGGTAGCGGTAATGGTGGCGGTGCCGGGGGCAATGCCGGTAACACGGCCGAAATTGTTCACCGTGGCGACCTTCTCATTGGAAGAGGTCAGGGCGACGGTGGCATAGTTGGAAGCCGAAGTAGGCCGCACCTGCAGCTGTGCCGAGACCGAGTTGCCAACATAGATGGTGTTGGAGGAAAGGGAAAGGTCCATCTCGGTAACGATCATGGAAGAATCCATGGAGACAACGATGGTGTAGGCACAGATCTGGTTGCCTGCGGCAGCGGTGATGCGGGTGGTGCCTACGCCCACAGCCTGCACGACACCGGAGTTGCTCACGGTCAGAATGGAAGTATCGTCCGAGATAAAGACAACCGAGTCGGTAGAGTTGCGCGGACGCACCACAGGAGACAGCTGCTGAGAGGAACCCAGCAGCATGTTGGCGGTATAGCTGCCGGCCTCAATGCTTTCGGCAGGCACGTCCTGATCCCACGGCATGGCAACGCCGCTCAGGGCAAGGCCGGAGACAGGGCTTGCTGCGGCCGCAGACACAGCTGTGCCGCAGGCCAGCAGGCAGAGCGCTGCCGCACAGACGGCCAGTTTTTTTGCGGTTGATTTCATAGTAAGTGTACCTCTTTGGGTGATATAACGGCGGCTGGCAGTCAGCACAGCTCCGGTTTAGCGGAACAGAACGCCCAGGGCTTCCATTGCGTACTCGAAATAGGTGACCTGATCGTACTCCACGCGGGCAGTAACGCTCATGCCGTTGGAAAGATCCACCTTGTCGCCGCTGCGGCTCACCACATAAGTGGCATCGGGCTTAATGGTCATCTTATAGTAGGAAGCGTTGGAACTGGCAGTCACGTCACTGTCAATGGCCGTTACAGTGCCGGTCAGGGTGCCATAGGAATACTCCGAAAGGCCGGTAATGGCGATCTTGCACGGGTCACCCACATGAAGCAGCGGGCGGTCATTCACGGTGACCATGGCAACGATCTCCAGATCGTCGTTCTCGCTGGCAACAGTGGCCAGCGGGGAGCCTGCGCTCAGCACCATGCCCTCTTTGTAAGGAGTATCCATGTGGATCACACCGGAGGTGGGGGCGTAGATGTAGTAATCGTTGGCACCGGTGTTCAAGGCATCGAGCTGAGCCTGAACGTTGTCCACGTTGCTCTGTGCGCTGGTAATGCTCTGGGAGATGGACTGCATGGTAGAGTAGTACAGAGCTTCTACTTCGCTCTGGCTCTGCTCCATCATGGTCTTGATCTGAGCATCGGAGTAACCGGCAGCCTGATAGGCCGTGGCATCAAAGGTCTTCTGAGAGACCTGGCTCTTGTAGGTCTCGTACTGATAGTAGTAGGGCTGATCTTCGGGGTTTGTCTCGCTGAAGTAGTTGGTATCATCCTGCACGCACTGCAGCAGCTTGTTGTACTGGTCCAGCTGGGTCTGGTAGATCTTGAGCTGGCTTTCCAAGTTATCCTGCTGCATGTCGATATCCGTGCTCTTGATGTGGGCCACGAGGTCGCCCTCGTTCACATAGCTGCCCTCCGAAATATACATCTCGGTAATGGAGCCGGAATAACTGGACATGATATAGGTTTTATTGCTGGCCTGCACGGTGCCTGCGTTCTGGCTGACATAAATGCGGTTGGTATGGGTGCTCCACACCACCAGAAACAGCATGAAGATGCCCACCAGAATGACAAAAGCGTAGCCATAAGGCGGCAGCTTTTTTTCCATCATGATGCGGCGGTCCTGCAGATCCGAAAGGTTCTGAACTTTAATCGTCATAATTACTTGGTCTCCATAAAGACATCGACCACGGCATCATCCTCATCCTGATTGACATAGATGGTATAGGAGGTGCCGGTCAGTTTCTGCTCATTCTCAAAAGCGTGGACCTGCAGCTTGTAGGAAGCCAGCTGGCTTTCGGGCATGGGGCCGGTGTAGTGGGCATACAGGCAGTTCTTCACGCGCAGAACAGCATCCATATGGTAGTCCTGCTCCATCTGGCCGATGAACTGGGTAGCCTGCTGCATCATGTACAGGTGCATCTGACGATCCTCACCAACCACCATGGCCTGCACAATGGGGCCAATGGGCTGTGCGTTGTTGCTCTTGATAAAATTGTGCATCTGGGTCAGCACCACGGGCAGACTGGCCATCTCTTCCGGATGGATCTCACGGGAGAGCACATTGGTGAGCTTCAGGGTCTTGTTCTCGGCTACTTTGATCTCTTTCATGTTGAATACCTCGGTTCCTTTTCAGATTTACCTCAGAAGAGGCAGTAATAGGCAATCGAGAAAGGGGAGAAAATCGCTGCAGAGAGCAGCTTCCTCTCCGCTCCCGATCGCCTACTACTTATAAAAGTAATAGGGATCTTGCAAATAAAATGTGCCCGGAGGCATTTTGCCTCCGGGCACACCATAGTGAGGCATAGTTACCTGAGCAGGCGGGGCCTGTTCAGGATAACACCATCTACTTCTACTAAACAGAAAGTCTTTCTAGCTCTTTTTTATCTGACACAGCAAAACTATGTCAAATCAAGCTATCCATCATGAATGGCTCCCTTTCATATGTAACCGGGTACGCACCCGGCTGCAACACATCAATAGGTGATCGACTCACCGTCGTCATCCTCTTCCACCACGGCCTGCATGACAGACTGCTTGGGCTCTGCCTTTTTGCTGCGGTAGATACCCTGCTGCATGTTCCACAGCTCGTAGTACTTGCCTTCCTTGGCAAGCAGCTCATCGTGCGTGCCGCGTTCCACGATCTTGCCGTGATCCATCACAAGGATCAGATCACAGTCACGAACAGTGGACAGGCGGTGAGCTACGATCAGCATGGAACGATCTGCAAGCTGATCGTAGATCATGTTGAAGATCAGATTTTCCGTAGCAAAGTCCAGATTACTGGTGGATTCATCCAGAATGTAGAGGTTGGAATCTTTCAGGAAAGCGCGTGCCAGCGCAATGCGCTGCTTTTCACCGCCGGACAGGCCGTTGCCTGCTTCCTCCAGATAGGTGTTATACTGCAAGGGCAGATGACGGATAAAGTCGTGAGCATCTGCCTTCTTGGCAGCTTCCTTAACTTCGTCCATCGTAGCGTCCATACGGGAAACGCGGATGTTATCATAAATGGTCTTGCTGAACAGCTCAACGTTCTGCGGCACATAAGAAATTGCGCGGCGGACAGAGTCATTGGTGTATTCAGCCAGATTCACACCGTTCAAGTCGATCTCGCCATCTTCCGGTTCATAATACTTGAGCAGAAGCTTGGTGATCGTGGATTTGCCGCTGCCGCTGCTGCCCACCAGCGCGACCTTTTTACCGGCCGGAATGGTAAAGCTGATGTGATCCAGTGCAGGGGCACGGTTGCCATAACGGAAAGTGACATCCTTGAACTCGATATCGCCCTCCACCTTGTCCAGATCGGTGCGGTCTTCGTCGCCGACCGTCTCGGAGGGATAATCCATGATCTCGCCCAGACGCTTCATGGAAATGCTGGCCTCCTGAATCTGCATCTGCAGACCAATCAGGTTGCTCAGCGGAGAAGTAAAGTAAGAGGACAGCGTGCTGAAGGCCATGAATCCGCCCAGTGTCATCTCCCCCTTCAGAACCTGACTGATACCCACATAGGTGGTCAGCATGCTGAAACCGGTGGAAATGAAGGAGGAAATCAGGCCCTGCGTGGTGCTGATCTTGCTGGAGCGCAGGCTGATCTTCAGGCTCTTGATGTACTCACGCTCGAGGTTCTCCATTTCGGTATCCTCGTTGGCGTTGCACTTGACCGTCTCAATGCCGCGCAGGCTTTCGATCATCTGGCTGTTCAGTGCAGCGGACTGCACCATGGTCTCTTCGTTGATCTTTTTGTAAGGTTGCTTGTAAATCAGCACCAGCAGAATGCTGACCAGAGCCATGAACAGCGAGATCGAGAAGAGCATCGCATTCATGCGGAACAGAATGATACCGGTAATAATGGCCATCGAGATATCCATGATCAGGCTCAGCGCAATGCTGGTGAAGATGGATTTGATGGTGTTTGCATCCGAATAACGGGTGGTGATATCACCAGTCTTGCGGGTGGCAAAGAACTTCATGGGCAGACGGAAGATATGCCCGAAGTAACCCAGCATCAGCGGAATATCGATCTTGATGGATAGGTGGATCAGAACCCACTGCCGGACAAAGCCCACCAGCGTATTGGTGATGCTGACCATGCTGAACACAAGGATCAGCGTGACCAGCAGATTGTCTAGGCCATATGGCAAGACCTCGTCCATCAGGATCTTGTTGAACATGGAGGAGGCAATGCCCAGAATCGTAACGATCAGAGAACTCAGGATCGCATAGGCAAAGAGCTTTTTCTGGGGCAGCAACAGGTCGACGTAACGCTTGAACATGCCGCCCTTTTCGATCTTACCACCCTTGAACTCCGAGGTAGGGTTCATCAGCAGCAGAACACCGGTAAAATTCTTGTAGAACTCATCCAGACTGATCTTTTTCAGCTCGCTGCCGGGGTCGCCAATCACGACATAATCCTTGCACTTGTGTTTTTTGCCGTTCTTCTCATCTTCCTTGGCGGCTTCGGCTTCTTTCAGCATGTGCCGACGACGCTCACCGTCATCTTTGATGGTGGTCTTTTTAAAGACGACCACAAAGTGGGCCAGACCCTGATCGGTGATGACCTGCGCAATGCAGGGCAGCGAGAAATCGCTGAGGAAATTTTCACGGTCTACGCGAACCGCTGCAGTGGTGAAACCCAACTCATTAGCGGCTTTCTGCAAACCAACAAGGTTCGTGCCTTTCAGGTCGGTACCCATCATATCGCGCAGGCGGGTGATGGTAACTTCCTTTTTGTAATGGAGGCACACCATTGCGAGGCAGGCAGCCGCACAGTCAGTGGTGTCGTGCTGCCGGACATAGGTATAACGCATAGATGCTTCCTTTGATCATATACAAATTTATTCAAACAGCGGCAGGCGTTTTGAAGAAGCGGCCTGCCGCAGATCTGACAACGTGAAAAGAGCCGGAGCCTGAAACAACAGCACAGAGACCGGTGCTTTGTCCTGTCCTGCGGAGAACCATGACAAAACACCGGTCGGCTGCTATCAAAAGAAGGGAGCACCTACCCTTTGATCTGTGTGCCGGACTTTGGAAAAACAGATACAAATTCCCAAAGCTTATAAGCAGTATACCACAATGTGACATCTTCTTCAAGTAGTCAAATTTTAAGAAATCATTATGCTTGATGCTTTTTTCGCATGGATGCTGTGTTTTTGGGACAGAGAAGCCCAAAAACAGAGGAGAAACACGACTGCATGGCTGTACAGAAAAAGGGCGTAGTATGGGACAAACAAAAAAGGCAATGTTCTGTGGAACATTGCCTTTTCTTCTGGCGCCTCTTGCCTGACTCGAACAGGCGACACCCTGATTAACAGTCAGGTGCT
>OLVW01003056.1_pt1 | contig 11092 bp, 8 predicted proteins | sample 1673301 | NCBI WGS metagenome assembly OLVW01 (sample SAMEA3178941, study PRJEB25190) | human gut metagenome | reverse complement strand
TTATAGTCAAAATATGTTGTTTTCTTTTCCCCACGTCTCCGTTTCGGCAGAGCCTGCCGTCGGCGGCAAGATGATGGCCGTCATCACCGTGCCGGTGGCGCGCCCGCAGGTCGGCACGATCCGCCCGGGCACGTTCAAGTGTGTGCCCTGCGGCGCGCGTGCGCACGAGGTCATCGAGGAGCACATCGACTTCCCGGTCGCGGACATCCGCACCGAGATTCTCGACTTCCGCGCTGACGATCTCGACGAGAGCCTGAACATCGCGGACGCGGACGTGATCGTCTGCGTCGGCAACGCGATCAAGGGGGCGGACGCCCTGCCGCGCTACCGCCGTCTGGCAGAGCGCCTCGGCGGCAAGGTCGCCTGCACGCGCCCGGTGTTCGACCGCGGCGTGCTGCCGTTCAAGCTCGTCATCGGGCAGTCCGGCGCTGTGGTCAAGCCGAAGCTGCTGCTGTCGTTCGGCGTGTCGGGCGCGGTCAACCACGTCACGGGCTTTTCGGACGCGGACGTGGTCGTCGCCGTGAACACCGATCCCGAGGCGGCGATCTTCAACTACTGCACCTACGGCATCGTCGGCGACATGGACGAGGTCTGCGAGGCCATGCTCGCAAAGCTCGGCGAGTGAGCCGGGACAAACATGCAAAAAAGCACCCGAGAGGGTGCTTTTTTGCGTGTTGCCCACCGTGTCGTAGGCGTCATAGTCCAGCAGGTAGTGCTGCCAGAAGCCCGTCCGGCGCAAAGGATATCGGTATGCAGCCGATGAGCGCGTCGGACGCAGCATCTTCAAAGATCCGGGCTGAGCAAAGGGCATACCATAAAACAAAAAGCAAAAAAGGACCTGGCATATGCCAGGTCCTTTTTTCTGGCACCCCCGGCTGGATTCGAACCAGTGGCCTGCCGCTTAGGAGGCGGCCGCTCTATCCAACTGAGCTACGGGGGCACAACAGCGCTATTTTAGCGCAAAGGACGGCGGGTGTCAATGACCGGCGGTTGGGAAACGGGACGATGCGGCGGGGCAGGGGACCGGTTGCGCGCGGCGGGAAACCATGGTATGATAAACAGACTGCGCAAAGGAGGTAGCCCCATGCGTCTCATCCGCGAGGAAAAAACCTTCATCCGGGAGGCCGTTTTGCTCATGCTCCCGATGATCTTGCAAAATTTTGTGACGTTTTCCATGTCCATGGCCGACACGTTCATGGTCGGCGTGCTCGGCGAGACGGCGCTCGCCGCCGTGACGATGGCCAACAGTCCGTTTTACGTCATGCAGCTGATGATCTTCGGCGTGCAGAGCGGCATGAGCGTGCTCGTGGCGCAGTACCACGGCCGCGGCGATCAGGAGGCCATCAACCGCGTGATGGGCATCGCGCTGTTCGTGTCCACGACGATCACGGGCCTGCTCGCCATCACGGCGTTCTGCATCCCGGAGCAGATCATGCGCGTGCTCACCAACAACGCCGACCTCGTCGCGCCCGGCGCGGCGTACACGCGCTACGTCGGCTTTTCGTATTTCTTCTCCGCCATCAGCGGCGTGTACATCGCCGCCCAGCGCAGCACGGAAAATCCCCGCCTCGGCGCGGCGCTGCTCACCGTGTCCGGCGTGCTGAACATCTTCCTCAACTGGGTGCTCATCTACGGCAAGCTCGGCGCGCCCGGGCTTGGCTGCGCGGGCGCGGCCGTCGCCACGCTCATCAGCCGCGCGTTCGAGGTCGCGGTGCTGTGCGTGTATGCCGCCGTCAGCCGCCGGCTGCCGCTCATGCCGCGCGCGCTGCTGCACCCCGGCCGCGTGATCGCAAAGGACTTCGCCAAATATGCCCTGCCCGTCGTGTGCAACGAGTGTCTGTGGTCGCTCGCGTTTTCGCTCTACACGGTCATTATGGGGCATATGGACAATAACACGCCCATCCTCTCGGCCTACACCATCGCCGGGAATCTGCAGCGCATGATCACCCCGGCGTCGTTCGCCGCGGGCGGCGCGGCCGCCGTGCTCATCGGGCGGGAGATCGGCCGCGGCAACCGCGGCAGCGTGCAGCGCAAGGCGTGGGTGCTCGACGCTCTGGCGCTCGTCGTCGGATTCGTGTGCATGGGCATCATCGCGCTCGTGCGCAATGTGCTGCTGCGGCCGTACATCCTGCCGCTGATGCACATGGAGGGCGAAGCGTGCGACATTGCGGTGTATATGATGGGGATCTTGATGCTCGTGCAGCCGGTGTCGAGCGTGAGCCTGACGAACATCGTCGGCGTGCTGCGCGGCGGCGGCGACGTGCGCTATGCGATGCTGTGCGACGTCGGGCCGCTGTACGCCGTGTGCCTGCCGCTGGCGGCGCTCACGGCGCTGGTGTGGAAGCTCGACATCCGGTATGTGTACCCGCTCATGTCGATCGATGTGATCGTGCAGATCTTTTTGTGTTTCCCGCGGCTGCGCTCCGGCAGGTGGATCCACGATGTGACCCGCGGCGCGGTGGAGCTGGAGGCGTGACGGGGGCATCGCCAAAGGCGATGCCTCCCCTGTGTAAGGGGAGGCGGTGCGGCGCTTTGCGCCGTGACGGAGGGGGTGCAGACACCCCCCCGCTTTTATCATCAAACAGGAGATGTGACCCATGGCCCAACCCACTCGCGGCCGCAATTCGCAGGCCAAAAATCATCTGATCACCATCGTGCTCGCGCTCATCATCGCGGTCCTCGCCACGTGGTTCGGCTACGGCCGCGACCACGCAGCCGCCGACCCGAGCGCCACGGCTGCGCCCGGCGTCACCGCCACGGCCGCGACCACGCCCCTGCCCGGCGACGGGCTGACCGTGACGTATCTCGATGTCGGCCAGGGCGACTGTACGCTGCTGCAGTGCGACGGGCAGGTCATGCTCATCGACGCGGCCGAGGGCAACCAGGCCAACAAGATCACGGCCTACCTCAAACAGCACGGCGTGACGGCCATCGACTACCTCGTCTGCACGCACGCGCACGCCGACCACTGCGGCGGCATGAAGGCCGTCATCGCGGCCTTCCCGGTGCGCACGCTCTACAGCTCCGTCACCTCGAGCAGCAACGGCGCGTTCCAGCGCGTCATGCGCGCGGCCGAAACGGCAAACCTCGCCATCACCGTGCCGAACGTGGGCGACACGTTCTCCCTCGGCAGCGCGACCGTAACCGTCCTCGGCCCGCAAAAGCACTACAGCAACGTCAACAACCAGAGCCTCATCCTGCGCGTGGACTACGGCAGCAACGCCTTCCTCTTCACCGGCGACGCTGAGTACGAGAGCGAGACGGACGTGCTTGACGCGGGCGAGGACGTCCGCTGCGACGTCATCAAGGCCGGCCACCACGGCAGCCGCACCTCCACGGGCTACCGCCTGCTGTACGAGGCGCAGCCGAAGTACGCCGTCATCAGCTGCGGCGCAGACAATGAGTACGGTCACCCGCACGACGACACGCTCAGCCGCCTGCGCGACGCGGACGTGACCGTCTACCGCACGGACCTTAACGGCACGATCGTCTGCCGCTCCGACGGGGTCGACCTCACCTTCACCACCGAGAAAGAAGGCTGATCCCCTTGCACCGCACCCTCTCGGCGGCGGGCGCGTTCTGGCTCGCCGCGTTCACGTATTTCATCTGGGGCTTCACGTTCCTCGCCTCGCGCATCGCGCAGGACTACGGCACGCCGTTCGTGCTGCTGTTCTGGCGCTTCGCACTGGCATTCCTGCTGCTGAACCTGCTGCGCCTGACGGGACGCTTCCCCGTGCGCTTTCGCTCTCGGAAGCTCTGGCCCGTGCTGCTGGCGGGCCTGTTCGAGCCCGTGCTCTACTTCCCCTGCGAGCAGTATGGCCTCCGGCTCACGAGCACGTCGTTTTCCGGCGTCATGGTCGCGCTCATCCCGCTGTGCTCGCTCGTCTACGGGGCGATCTTCCTGCACGAAAAGGCCACGTGGCGGCAGGTCGTGTTCTCGATTCTCTCCGTCGCGGGGGTGATCGTGCTGGCCGTCTACGCCACCGGCATCGGCGCGGGCAGCTTTCTCGGCTTTCTCATCCTGCTCGGCACGGTCTTTGCCGGCGCGGGCTACATGGTGGCCAGCCGCGCGTGCTCGGGCAGCTTCACCGCCTTTGAGCGCACGTACATCACCTGCGGCATGGGTGCCGCCGCGTTCGGGGTGCTGTCCGTGCTCGAGCACCGGCACGACCTGAGCGCCGTCGTGCTGCCGATGACGCACGCGCCGTTTGCGCTGGCCATCGTGTTTTTGAGCGTGGTGGCCTCGGTGCTGTCCTACCTCGCGCTCAACCGGGCGCTGGAGGTACTGCCCGTCGCGCGCACCGCAGCGCTCATCAACTTCTCGACCGTCGTGTCCGTGCTCGCCGGAGTGCTCCTCCTGCACGAGCCGTTCGGCTGGGTCAGCGCCGCAGCCTCGGCCGCCATCCTCGTCGGCATCTGGGGCGTGCAGCGCTTCGCTGCGCCTGCAGTGCCGGATACCGCCGAGAGCGCCGAACCGCTGTCCCCGTCGTGAGCAGGCCGGTCGTTTGCCCCACTTCCAGTCTAGTATGCTTTTGCATTACTTGTCAAGCGAGAATTACTGATTTTGCATAATTCTAGTTTTCCACAATCTTTCCACACAGTTTTCCACATTTTCGCTGGTTTCCCACAGCGGCTTTCTTTCCCCCTGGCTTTCTTTGAGAGAGACAGGGTAAGATATGCTTTGCCGTGTGTTCCTGCTGCAGGGTAAGACACGGTGTGGTACGGTACGGTACTGTACGGTATGGTACGGTGCCACGTGACGTACACACACCGTACCCGTGACACAAGCGCCCCGCCGCGCCGGGCATTTCCGGCCGCAAACCCGATAAATATTCATTTCAAAGGATGACCCCTATGCAATCTACCAAACAGAAGATCGAACGCGCCGCGCTGGCTGGTCTCGCCGCGGCGAGCATGGACGAACGCGAGCGCTCGACGGATATTTCCCTTGCCGAGCTGGCCGCGCTCGTGGAGACAGCCGGCGGCCAGCCCGTCGTGACGCTGCTGCAGAATAAGCCCACGCCCGACCCGCGCACCTTCCTCGGCGAGGGCAAGGTGGCGGAGCTGCGCGAACTCATCGTCGCCAACGACTGCGACCTCGCGGTGTTTGACAATGAGCTCTCCCCGTCGCAGATGCGCGTGCTGGAGGAGGAACTCGGCGTACGCGTGCTCGACCGCTCGGGCCTGATCCTCGACATCTTCGCCCAGCGCGCCCAGACGCGCGAGGGCCAGCTGCAGGTGGAACTGGCGCAGTACCAGTACCTGCTGCCGCGCCTGACCGGTATGTGGACGCACCTCGTGCGGCAGACGGCCTCCGGCGGCTCGTCGCCGATCGGCACGGGCGAAACGCAGCTTGAGACCGACCGCCGCCACATCCGCCGCAAGATCCAGAAGCTGCAGGCCGAACTCGAGGACGTGCGCAAGATCCGCCGCACGCAGCGCCGCCGCCGCGAGAAAAACGCCCTGCCGGTCGTGGCCCTCGTCGGCTATACGAACGCCGGCAAATCCACGCTGCTCAACTGCCTGACGGGGTCGGACATCCCGGCCAACGACCGCCTGTTCGACACACTCGACACCACGACCCGCCGCTGGCGCATCGACGCCGCGCAGGAGGTGTTGCTCTCGGACACGGTCGGCTTCATCCGCAAGCTGCCGACGCACCTGGTCGAGGCGTTCAAGGCCACGCTCGAGGAGCTGACGTATGCCGACGTGCTCCTGCACGTGATCGACCTCTCGAACCCCGAGTGGGAGGCGCAGGCGGAGGTCGTCGACCGGCTCATCGACCAGCTCGGCGCGGCGCAGACGCCGTGCATCCGCGTGTTCAATAAGTGTGATGCCTATCTCGGCATCCTGCCGCACGGGGAAAACATCGTGTGCATCTCGGCCCGCAGCGGTGAGGGCGCGGCGGAGCTGACCGAGTGCGTGCGCGCCATCCTCGGCCGGGCCGACCACCATGTGACGCTGCTGCTGCCGTATGCGCAGGGCGCGCTGCTCGAAACGCTGCACCGCGACTGTGCCGTGCTGCACACCGACTACCGCGACGACGGCATCGCGCTCGAAGTCATCATCCACCCGGAGCAGTGGCCGCGGCTCGAGCCGTTCGTCATCGCGGGCGAGGAGGGGTAATATGGACAGCTACCGCATTCCCACGAAATCCGGCGCGTCGGAGTACGTGGACAAACGCTCGCGCTTTCTGGGCCTCGTGCGGCCGGTCGGCTCCGAGGACGAGGCGCGTACAATCATCGCCGCGTGCAAAAAGCAGTATCACGACGCGCGGCACAACTGCTGGTGCTACCTGCTGCGCGACGGCACCGAACGCTACTCCGACGACGGCGAGCCGCAGGGCACGGCCGGCATCCCGATGCTGGAGGTGTTCCGCCGCGCGGGTGTGACGAACGTTGTCTGCGTCGTCACGCGCTACTTCGGCGGCGTGCTGCTCGGCACGGGCGGCCTGCTGCGGGCGTATACCGCCGCCGCGGCCGATGCCCTCGCCGACGCCGGCATCTCGGAGGTGCGCCGCTGGCTCGCCTGCGAGGTCAGCACGCCCTACGCGCTCTATGAGCCGGTGCGCGCGGCCGTCGCCGCGCTCGGCGGCGTCGTGCAGGAGACGCAGTATGCCGCCGCCGTGACGGTCTGCGCCCTGCTGCCGGAGGAAGCCGGCGAGGCCTTTGCCGCGCAGGTGCGCGACCTGACCGCCGGCCGCTGCGCCGTGCGCCCCGTCGGCGAGACGGAGCGCGCCGTCCCCCTCACCGGCGCGGGCTTGTGAGCGCGTGTGCACAGTACCTGTGCGCGCCGCACGCCGGAGTATAGGCGTATATAAGTATCGCAAAGCCCTCCCAAATCGGGAGGGCTTTCGTGCCGCTGCGCACCTTTTGCCTTCCCCCTTGCGGCGCGAATGATCGACGGTTTTGAAATATTTGAGCCGCGGGGAAGCCCGAGGGGGCAAGGCCCGCCTCGGATGAAATCATGCATCGCGGCAGCCGCGCCGCGACGGATGAGGTGCGCGTCGAACGCACACGGAATCCCAGCCAAAATATTGCATAAACATTCTGCTTGACGAATATCTATCCGCATCCATTTTCCACGGATCTTTACCGCGCTTGCAGGCCAAAAACGATCGTGAAAAAATTGGCACTCGATTTGGGAACTTTTTTTCTGCATTTTTTCAAAAAAAAGAGGGAAATGCACGGCAATGTCGTATCAGAGTATTGCAGCCGGAAATGGCGCAAGGCGCTCCGGCCGTAACCATGGATTTTATGTGGAAACGGAGGGATCCCTGTGCCCTGCCCAAGAGAAAAACGCGAGGCCGTCGAGGCGCTGCTCATCGGCCCGCACGGTCTGCTGAGCACGCAGTCCACCGGCCGCCCGACGCCCGAGCCGCCGTGTGAGATGCGCACGTGCTTCCAGCGCGACGTGGACCGCATCACGCACTCGAAATCGTTCCGCCGCCTGAAACACAAGACGCAGGTGTTCCTGCGCCCGGAGGGCGACCATTACCGCACGCGCCTGACGCACACGCTCGAGGTCGCGCGGCTCGCGCGCACGATCGCCCGCGCGCTCGAACTCAACGAAGATCTCACCGAGGCCATCAGTCTCGGGCACGACCTCGGCCACACGCCGTTCGGCCACGCGGGAGAGCGCGCGCTCAACGCGATCTATACCGGCGTCGGCTTCCGGCACTATGAGCAGAGCCTGCGCGTCGTCGACCGCATCGAGCGCGACGGCCGCGGCCTGAACCTCTGCAACGAGACGCGCATCGGCATCCTCAACCACACGACCGGGCAGCCGCGCGGCACGCTCGAGGCCGACGTCGTGCGCCTGGCCGACCGCGTGGCCTACATCAATCACGACCTCGACGACGCCATGCGCGGCGGCATCGTGCAGCCGGAGGACGTGCCCGCCATCGTGCGCGAGCGCGTGGGCGAGCGCAACAGCGTGCGCATCAACTCCATCCTCACGGACATCATCGCCCACAGCGGCGACGGCGAGCTGCGCATGTCGCCCGATATGCGCGAGGCCGTGGACGTGTTCACGACCTTCATGTACGAGGGCGTGTACTACAACCCCATCGCCAAGGGCGAGGAACGCAAGGTGCAGAATATTCTCGGGAGCATCTGGGAATATTATGTCAACCACATTGACGAGCTCCCGGTGGTCTATCAGTCCATCGCGGACGACGAAGGGCCGCAGCGCGCGGTGTGCGACTATGTGTCCGGCATGACCGACAGCTATGCGCTGGAGGTGTATTCGGAACTGTTCATCCCCGCCGCCTGGACCATTAAGTAATTGTCCGCGACCGGCGGACGGGCACACGGTTTTTCCGGGCGCAAGCGCAGCCATACGGCGGCAAAGACCTTGTAAATCCACAAAGGATTCCCTGCGGCCTTTTTCTTGTCTGGCAGCACTTCCGCTCCGGCAAAACTGCTGCGCACCTGACTGGGCCGCGCAAGTAGCACCCACACCCTGCACCGCGCGGTCAGGCATATGCACGCCCGCCGGACGCGGACAGAATGGGTGCGGCACAAATCGAAAACAGGCATTCCAATCGCCACAGAAAGAAGGTGACGCACGTGGCCTTTCCGGAATCCTTTCTGCAGGAGCTCGCCGAGCGCAACGACATTGTCGATGTTGTGAGCGGCTACGTGCGCCTGACGAAAAAGAGCGGGTCGAACCTCTTCGGGCTCTGCCCGTTTCACAGCGAAAAAACGCCGTCGTTTTCCGTCTCGCCGGATAAGCAGATCTACCACTGCTTCGGCTGCGGCAAGGGCGGCAGCGTCATCAGCTTCATCATGGAGATCGAGAACCTCTCGTTCCCGGAGGCGGTGGCGTTTCTGGCCAACCGCGCGGGCATGCAGCTGCCCGAGCAGTCGAACGACCCCGGCGCGAAAAAGCGCCAGCGCCTGCTCGCGCTCAACCGGGACGCGGCGCGCTTTTTCCACGCGCAGCTCAAGACCCCGGCCGGCCAGCCGGCGCGGGACTATCTCGCCCGCCGGCAGCTCACGGCGCAGACCGTGACGCGCTTCGGCCTGGGCTTCGCGCCCGACACGTGGGACAGCCTCGTGCGCGCGATGAAGGCGCTCGGCTACTCCGAGCAGGAGCTGTTTGACGGCGGACTCGTGCGCCACGGCCGCTCCGGCGGCGTGTACGACACGTTCCGCAACCGGCTCATGTTCCCGGTCATCGACGTGCGCGGCAACGTCATCGGCTTCTCCGGGCGCATCCTCGGCGACGGAGAACCCAAGTACATGAACAGCCCGGAAACCATCGTTTTCAGCAAGAGCCACAATTTGTTTGCGCTCAATTTGGCTAAAAAGTCGAAATGCGGGTATATCATACTGGCAGAGGGCAACATCGACGTGGCGAGCCTGCATCAGGCGGGGTTTGACAGCGCGGTCGCCTCGCTCGGCACGTCGCTCACGCCGGAGCAGGCGCGGCTTCTCTCGCGCTACACGAGCGAGATCGTTATCGCCTACGACAACGACGGCGCGGGGCAAAAGGCGTCGCAGCGCGCGATCGGCATCCTCGAAAAGCTCGAGGTGCGCGTGCGCGTCCTGCAGATGCAGGGGGCGAAAGACCCCGACGAATATATCAAGACCTTCGGCGCGGACGCATTCCGAAACCTGCTCGAACAGTCGGAAAACCACATCGATTACCGGCTCGGCGCGGTGCAGCGAAAATACAACCTCCAGGTCGACGAGCAGCGCGTGGCCTTCGTCAAGGAGGCGGCGGGCGTGGTGGCCGAGCTGCCCGGCAGCGTCGAGCGCGAGGTGTACGCCATGCGCGTCGCGGAGACGGCGGGCATGCCCGCCGCAGTCGTGACCGACGAGGTGCAGCGCCAGCGCAAGCGGCGGCTCAGCCGCGCGCGCAAGGAGCGCGAGCGCGACCTGCTGCGCCCCGCGACGGCGATGCAGCCGCCCGGGCGGAGCATCCGCTTCGACAATCCCCGCTCGGCGGCCGCCGAACAGGGCATCATTAAATTATTGTATCTCGACCCCGGCCTGTTCCGGGGCCGGGCGAATGTGCCGGACGCGGCGCAGTTTTCCTCGCCGGAGCTGCGGCACATTTACACCGCCCTGCTCGCCCACGGCGGCACGGGCACGGTGCAGATCGCGGCGCTCTCGGGCGAGCTGAGCCCGGACGAGCTGGCCCTGCTGACCGGCATCATCCAGCAGCCGGCGGAGCTTGCCAACGGCGCGCGCGCGCTCGACGACTACATAAGCATCCTACAGACCCAGGCCACCGCCGGCGCAGCGTCGTCGGAGGCGGACCTGCTGGCCTTTGCAAAGCAACTCAAAGAACATAAAGGGTATGGTGGTAAAGATGGAACAGAAAGAACTTAACAACCTCTCGGCTGAAGAACTCGACGCCATGGCCGACGCGCTGCTCGCAGCCGACGACGCCAAGCAGGCGGAAACCAAAGCCGCTCCCGCCGCGGACACTCGATTCTTTGGCAGGAGCCCGCGGAGGACAAGCCTGTAGCCGAAAAGCCGGAATCGGAAAAGACCACGGAGGAAAAACTCAACGAGCTCGTGGAAAAGGGCAAAAAGGCAGGCAAACTCTCGAGCAAGGATCTCATGGTGCTCGAGGATCTGAACCTCTCGAGCGAGGAGACGGAAAAGTTCTATGACCAGCTCGAGAGCCTGAACATCGACGTGCTCAGCGACGACGCGCTGCCCCCGGTGGACGAGGACGCGCTGCCTGAGCTCGAGGAGCTCCAGGAGATCGAGGAAGTCACCGAGGAAGAGATGAATGAGACCGAGGCCATGGCCGACACGTTCTCGACCGACGACCCGGTGCGCATGTACCTCAAGGAGATCGGCAAAGTGCCGCTGCTCACCCCGGAGGAGGAGCAGGAGCTGGCCAAGCGCATGGCCGAGGGCGACGCGGAGGCCAAGCACCGCATGGAGGAGGCAAACCTCCGTCTGGTCGTGTCGATCGCCAAGCGCTATGTTGGCCGCGGCATGCTGTTTCTCGACCTCATCCAGGAAGGCAACCTCGGCCTCATCAAGGCCGTCGAAAAGTTCGACTACACGAAGGGCTACAAGTTCTCCACCTACGCCACGTGGTGGATCCGTCAGGCCATCACCCGCGC
>OLVW01003054.1_pt1 | contig 11100 bp, 9 predicted proteins | sample 1673301 | NCBI WGS metagenome assembly OLVW01 (sample SAMEA3178941, study PRJEB25190) | human gut metagenome | reverse complement strand
GATGCCCTCCTCCTGCATAAAGCGCCGGCCCAGTTCCACCTTACTTTTGGCGTAGATGTCGCCCAGACCCAGCAGGCGGTCAAAGTAACCCGTCACATGGCGTTCCCCGGCCTGGCGGGTCAGCGTGGGCACCGGGCTGGCCGATAAGATCACCTGCCGCAGCCCCGCCGCGCGGAAGGCATCCAGCGCTTCTATCGCGCCCTCTGCCAGTGGGCAGGCCGCGCTGGCAGGGATGTAGTCGTCCATATATTCCTCGGCCAGCATGGCAAAGCTGTGGCGGCTGAAATCAAACCCGGCGCGGACGTAATATTCTTCAATCGGGAAACCAAAAATTGCCCGGTACTGATCGCGGTCGTACCGCTGCGGATAGGCATGCTTTTCTAGCAGACGGTTGAGCGCGTCTACGCAAAGTTCCACATCATCCAGCAGGGTACCGTTCCAATCCCACAAAATCAGTTCCGGGCGCATAGGTTACCTCATTATTCTTCTGTAAAGATCTTCTTCAGGCTGGCGTTGGTCTCGATCAGCTTGACCAGGGCCACGCCCAGGATCGTGCAGCTGATGACCTCGCCGATGCCGACCGTAACCGCATTGAACGCAGCCATGGCGGCCGTGGGGGCACTATCCGAGAAGAAGAAGGTGATCTCGAACGCGCCGACAATGATCATATTAAAGACAACGGGCGGCAGGGATGCCGGAATGGCCAGCCCTTTCACGCGGATGTCGCGCAGCTTGTAGGTCACAAGGCAGGCCAGCAGGGTCGCCAGCGTGCCGAACACCACGTCAACGACGGTGGAGCCGAGCAGATTTGCCAAAAAGCAGCCCAGCGTGACGCCGACGATATACTCGGCGCCGAACACCGGCAGCAGGCAGAGGGCCTCGGCCACGCGGACCTGCACCGCGCCGTAGCTGAACGGGGCCAGCACAAGGCAGACGACCACATAGACAGCCGCAATGACAGCGCAGCGCACAAGGCGACGGACGGACAGATTTTTCATATTCATACAATACTCCGGCGGATAGATTTTGACCACACGCAAGACCGCCAGCCTTGCGGGGTTTGCGCTGCCGACCAGCAGCCAGCAGCGGAGCCTAAAATCCTAAGTTGCTCAACAAACCTAAATTATAACAAAACCCGCAGGCCGTTGCAAGACCTGCGGGGAAAATTTGTGGTAGATTCTGCGCATATTGTGCTGATATGGTATAATGCATCGGAGTGTATTATCGATTTTCTGAAAATCATAGTTCCCTAATAGCTCTTGGTATGGTATAATAGGCTATGCAAAAAGCGCATCGGATTGCGGTCCGATGCGCTTTTTGTTTTAGAAAAAACTCAGCTGTTCACATACAAAAGGGGCTTCTTCCGGCTGATAATTTCCCAGAAGAATCTGAATAGACTGGTACTGCTTTTCTGTAACGACAAGCAGGCGAATGGAGCCGTTTGGCGGCAAGGATGCCCTCAAACGGCTTTCGTGTTTCTTCACGGCGTCGTTGCCGTTGCACACCCTCGCGTACACAGAGAATTGCAGCATGTGGTATCCGTCCTTCAGCAAAAAATTCCGGAACGCCGTCGCATGCCGCCTTTCAGTCTTTGTCTGCACAGGCAGGTCAAAAAAGACAATCATCCGCATAAATTTACTCATAGCTATGCTGCTTGTATTCAAGCAATTTGGGTAACAGCAGGGCTTGTCCACGCAGACCTTGCACCAGGCGTTCCATTGCATAGGCAACGCTGTGGTGCTGCCCGCCGGAAAGAATATCCGCATTCAACAGGTTTACAAGCTTTCCCTTCAGTATGGGTGTCAATGCTGCATCCTCGGCCACATTTGCTGCCACGTACAAATCCGCCACGGGCCGGAACGGCTCCATCAGGTCATCCGCCAGATTAAATTGGTTCAGCTCGCTGTCATGGTGCAGCCCCAGGCACGGCTGAAAACCATACACCGTCAGGCAGCGCGCCATATAGCCCCGCAAAATCGCGTAGGCATAATTCAGTGCAGCATTTCGCGTATCTTCATTGCGGCGGGTGTAGCCCTCACCAAATAAAGCCGGGAAGTAGTACGCTGCGGCGCTTGCCTCTACGTTATCTTTGTCGCCGCTCGTCACAGCCTTGGCACGCCCGAACAGGAACGCTGCTTCCTGCGTTTTGCCGCAAAGTGCAAGGCACTCCGCTTGGTTTTGAATTTTTGCTGTCACGACCTGCTGCCACATCCGTTTTTTTGCCGGCAGGGTCAATTCCATCTGCCAACGCAGTACTCCCAGCTGACGGCTGTGCTGTGCAAACGGCAGCGAGATGCCGCACGGCAGATGTGTTTCATCACACCAGAAAGTCACCACACCGTTTTGTGCCAACGCCGCCATAGCCGCTGTTGTGATCGTGCTTTGGCGGCTTTCCAGTACAATGGCACTGATGTCCTCGATGGGCACAGAGTGAACTTCTTCCGTTTCAATCAACAGCTGCTCATTTTTGCAGCGGATGCGCGCAGGGTTCACGATCATCAGACAGCGGTAGGACATAATTCACCTCCGTTGGGCAGGGAAGGTTTGCCGTTTTTCTTTTTTCACAGGGGTATAATTGCCAAGGACATCGACCTGATATTTCTGAACCTTTTGCAAGGTCTTAAAGCCAAGACCAGTTGCAATATATGCATCATCATGTGTAGTCAGCGTAACAGCTCCCGTTGCAATATCCCCACCTTCAAAGTATGCCAGTATTTTGTTCACCGGCATTTCCTTCTCCAGTGTACTATCTCTGTGTTGCACCTTGAATTTCATAAGGCGTTTGCTTTCAATGCGTACAAGGTCATGCTGGCAAAGAGAAAAAAGGAAATCTTCATCCTTCATCTCTTTCCATTCAGCAGAGCTCTTATATGCAACCACTGCCTTACTCGGCAACTCCGGCTTCACCGTATCCGCCACGTAGACGGGAATCCAGTAATAGCCGTCTCCCGGCACATAGTACACATCGATGCGTACCATCGTGTCGTTATCAGCCACACCCTTTCCACCGTGGACCGGAACTGTACTGGTCACTTTATCGCAAATCTTCACTTTTTGAACTCGTGCCCCGGGTGTGCCATCCGCGCGCGGCTTGTAAAACGGTTCTGCAAACGCTTTCTTCCCATCCCCGCCAAAGGCAAGCAATCTGGCCTTCAGTGCATTGTACAGCAATGTATCGCTGCTGCGGTTAAAGTAGCCCGCAATTTCACCATCCTTATCCAATTTCAGTTCGGTGATATTCCTACGCTGTACAACGTGAATATCGTCCAGGCGACTTTTTATTGTTTCCTTGTGTGCCGCACCTGTCACCTTATGGCGCGGCATCCGCGATACAAACACAGGCTGAATAGACGAAATATCCACCGTCGCATAATAGACCGGGTTGATCTGCATCAAATTTTCCTGCGGGCAGGCCGACAATCGCTGCGTCAGCTCATCACGGAAGCGCGGCCAAGGTTCGGGGAAGTGCTCATTACGCACCGCCGTCGTCTCTGCACGCTTGCAAAAGTCAGATACCCGCTTTATCATCCCCTGTGTCGTACAGGCAATCACCGCTGCGTCCACTGCATGGTGCAGATCGCCGTCGGCACGCACCTTGCTAAGACCCCAGCGCTTGCGCAAAAACGCCGTAACGGCGCCATTTACCGCAACGACCCGCCGTTTGCCTGCCCTGGAATAGTCTGCAAACGCAAGATGATTGCGGATATAGTTCAGCATAAAAGCCGCAATATACTGCGTATCCTGCAGGTTGCGCTGGATATAGCCCTTGCCGTCCTCCTCGCTCAGCCTTTCCTTCAATAGGTTCTGGCGCTTGCGGAAATTCTTTACGTTCGCTTTGGTGTACACAATAAAGTCGTCCCGTCGTTTTCCCTGCAGGTATTGCAGCGGCAGACGGTTTCCCTTCTGACGGTTCTCCGAAGCCAGCACCAGCACCTTATTTGTGCGGCGGTCATCAAAGCTTATGCTATAAGGGACGATATGGTCTACCTCGGCATAGCCGGAGACTGTAATAACCTTGTCCAGCTCCAACGGCTGTATCGAATACGCACAGCGCCCGTCCTGCTCTTTCCACAGACGATATTTTACAAGGTCCTGCCCGGTAACGGTGCGTCCCGGAAAAAGCTCATTCAGCTCTTTCATCAGGCGTTCATTTTCCGCACTGTTATCCCGCATCGCCTTGTCCAACTCGCTGCGCTGCTGGAAGTTCTTATTCATCTCTCTTGCCAGCTCCAGATGGATACTGACCGGACTTTCGCCCTGCTCGCGGATGATCGCATTGACGACCTTGATCGTCTGTGCCACTGCACGGCGCACCACCGGGCTTGTAATATCCTCCATTTCCTCCGTTGAGGCCGGCAGGAACTGCGCTTTTTCGCCGTTTTGCCTTCCCTGAAAATCATATCCGGCTGCCTGGCAGGCATCGTTATAGTTCATGCCCTGTTCCAGATAGGGGATCAGCTTGCGGCACGCCTTGACCGAAATGTGTCCATATCCCGCAAAGCTGGGCAGCGTCAGCAGGGCTTCTATTTCCAGCGGTTCAAACTCCGCCTGTTTCAATGCCTCCCGCAGCTTATCCTCGTTTTCCGGGTTCGTCAGCGCAGCTCCGGCGGCATCCAGCTGCTCGCGGCTGATATTGCGGATATGATCCTTCCGCAGGGTATTCAGCGCCTTACGCATCTTGTGGTAGCAGGGGAGTGCCGTTATTTTTTCTTTCTTTTCGCAGGCTTCTGCCGTCTGCTCCCCGCGATACCGCACCATGTTGAACCGTGCTTCTTCCGGCAGTGCCAACGCCTTGCGGATACGGGCAAAATCCAGCTTGTCCGTCTGGCTGCACACAGAAAGCAGTACCTGTCGCTCTGCCGGTGTCAGCGCGCGGCTGGTTCCGTTTTCCGCAATGCGGATATGATTGATTTTTTGCAGCAGCGTAAAATATTCAAACGAGAAGGCCGCCTTGGCTGCCCGCTGCTCGCTCTTTCCCTCCAGCGTGCAGGTGCCGACCCTGTTGCTGCCGCTATACGGGCTGCCTTTGCCCGGACCTTCCGCAAAGGAGCGCTGGCGTGTCAGAATACAAAGGTACTCTGCCTCCATCTCCGGCGAAGCCCATGTCGCACCGTATTGACGCTGTGCTGCAAAAACCAGTCTGGCCTCGTCTATGATTTGGTCGCGTTTGACGGTGGAAAGATAATTTTCCGCTTTGTTGCGCTTGTGCTCTGCAAACACAGGGTCGCGGTACATCATCTCACCGACAGTACGGTACCGGTTTGCCTCCATACGTCGGGTGTTCGCGTCAATTGCCTGCAGCAGCTTACCGTCTTTTTGTGCATCGTCTGCCTTGCGGTTACTGCGAAAGCCCCTGCGCTGCATCAGGTGCAGCAGTATACGGGCAAAATCCAGTGCTGTCACCGGGCCATCCAACGCCTGAACACGCAGCGCATAGACATCCGGCAGATGTCCCGCTTGCACAGCCTGCTCTATTTCCGCCTTACCGGGCAGACCGTTTTTCTCCATCAGCTCGTACAGATCCGCCTTGCGCAGGCTGCGGCGGCGCAGCCTGCGGCGGGCGCTGCGGGCCTCACGGCGCGGGGCAGCAAGGCTGTCGCCTGTTTTGGGCTGTTCGGCCTTATCAAATATGCGTGAGCCACATCGGATCAGACCATAGGGCTCCGCATTTTCATTCAGTGCCACCACCGCCCAGCCGACGGACGCAATGCCAATATCCAGACCAATTCCATAGGGATGCTTCATTTTTTTGCACATCCTTTCACTTTTCTACTATCATAGCGCACTATGGCATTATGGGCAACTGACAATTTAAACGAAATTTAGGCAAAAAAAGATGACGCCCTGCCAAATAGCAGGGCGTCAGAGCTTTACGGTCCTATGACCTTATCATAGCAACCATAATAGTTCTTGGTATGGTATAAGAACTGTCTGTATTATACTACATTGTCAGGCAAAGTGCAAGACCTTACCTATGCTGCCGAAAAATATTACGGCAGCTCCGGCGCATAAGCCTCGAGATTGCGGGGCTTGCCCTCGTAGACGATGGCGATGCCGTCGGGGCCGGTGTTGGCGCTGACAACGCCGCCGAGCTGGAACACGATCAGCGGTGCATGGCCAAACGCCTTTTTGCACAGCTTGACCAGCTCGTCACGCTTGGCGGTGCTGGACGTGTAGGCCACCATGTAGGGCGTGTCCTTCATCGAATCGACGCGGCTCTCCACCCATTTGATCATGGCTGCGGGCACGGCGGCGTCGCCGCGGACCTTGCTCTCGACCTTGGAGACGCCCGCATTCAGGCTGATGATGGGGCGGATGCCCAGCAGGTCGCCGACCACAGCGGCGGCGGCGCTGACGCGGCCCGACTTCTTCATCTGCTTCAGGCTGTAGGCGGCCAGACAGATCTCAACGCAGTCCAGCTTCTGCTTCAGCTCGGCCACACAGGCGGCCAGCTCACCGCCGTTGCGCACCTTGCGGGCGCACTCGCAGAAATACCAGCCGTAGGGCATCGAGTAGGTGTGGCTGTCGATGACCTGAATCTTCATCGTGTAGCCGGGGCGCTCCTCCTCCAGCAGCTCCATGGCCTTGACGGCGTTGTTGTAGGTGCTGGAGCCGCCCGCGTTGATGCTCAGGTACACCAGGTCGGTGTAGCCCTCGTCCGCATAGCGGGCGTAAATATCGCAGAACTGCAGCTGGGTGATGGCGGCGGTGGTGGGCACGCCCTGGGCGTCGCGCATCATCTGGTAAAACTGGTCGTTGGTAAAGTCCTTGCGCTCCATGTACTCCACACCGTCAAGGTTGATGGGGAAGCCCACGACCTCGATGCCGTACTTATCCGCAAGCTCCTGCGGAATGTCGGAACAGGAATCTGTCAGAAAACCTATCTTGCTCATTTTACATCCTCACTCCATTCGTATCGGGTCAACTGCCCGTGGGTCTCCAAACCGGCAAAATCCCATTGACGCAATGCTTCGTACACGCCCACTGCCACCGCGTTGGACAGGTTCAGGCAGCGCTCGCCCCTGCGCATCGGCATACGCACGCAGTCGGCCTCATGCGCGGCCAGCAGCTCCTCGGGCAGGCCGGCATCCTCGCGCCCAAAGACGAGATACGCGCCGTCGGGGTAGGTCACATCCACATGGCGGCGCGGGCCCTTGGACGTGAAGTAGAAAAACGGACCACTGTTTTTGGCAAAAAAGTCCGCCTGATCTTGATAATATGTTATATCAAGCTGGTGCCAATAGTCAAGCCCGGCGCGCTTTAATTTTTTGTCGTCGATGGTAAAGCCCATCGGGCCGACTATATGCAGCCGCGCTCCCGTCACCGCGCAGGTCCGCGCGATATTGCCGGAGTTCTGCGGGATCTGCGGCTCGACCAGTACAATGTTTAAGGTTGGCATAAATTTACAAGTCCTCGTTCTATAACTTTAGCCCTCCCTTGGGGGAGGGGCGGCGCCGCAGCGCCGGGTGAGGGGCCGGGCGGCACGCCGTTCATGGGTCGGCTCCCGGCCACTCCTCCGGCCTTCGGCCACCTCCCCTCTAGGGGAGGCTTTTCGCGGCGTTATCAATCACACGGCATACGCCCTCAAAATGCTGCATCACATCCAGATTGGAAAACCGCAGCACTCTGATTCCAAAGCCCTCCAGATATTCCGTGCGCTGTGCATCGTGCAGCTGTCCCGCCGCTTCATAATGCTGGCTGCCGTCCAGCTCTATTGCCAGACCTGCCGCATCGCAATAAAAATCCAGAATATACCGTCCTACAACCTTCTGCCGTACAAAGCGCGGCGAATATCCGCGCAGAAAATCATACCACAGATGGCGTTCCTCCCGCGTCATGCTTTTTCGCAGCGCTCGGGCGTTTTCAAGGACATCCTTGTCTCGCGGCAGTCTCATGGTCTTACTCCTGCCGCAGTTTCGGCAGGGCGTTCTCCAGCCAGACGCCCAGCCGCTCGTCGGCTCCCTCGGGTGTCTGCCTGATGCACTCGGCTACGAAGGCGGCAGCTGCCTGTACGGCAGCCTGGGGGACGTTGCCCCGCAAAATGCGCCCGACGAGCACGGCGGCAAAAATATCGCCCGTGCCGTGGAACATCCGCGGCTGCAGCGGCGTTTTTACGGCATAGCCCTCGCCGCCGCGGGCCGCGCCCACACAGCCTATGTAGCGTCCGCCGCCGATGCCCGTCACGCCGGTCACAACGACCTGCGGCGCCACACGGGTCAGCCGGGCCGCCTGTGCGGCGGCCTGCTCGGCACTGCCCACACCGGGCAGCGGGTCGCCCAGCAGCAGCGCAGCCTCGGTCACATTGGGGACGATCAGATCCGCCTTGCTGCACAAACTATACATAGCGGGCACCATGTCGGCCCCCAGGCCGCTGTACAGCCGCCCTCCGTCGCCCAGCACCGGGTCCACGACCTTGAACGCGCGGGGCCACAGCTCAAACGCCTGTTCTACGAGCTTTGCCTGCGCGGCGTCCGCCAGATAGCCCGAGTATATGCAGTCAAATTTCACGCCCAGCCGATGATAATGTTCCAGTGCCGCGGGGCCGTAGCCGGGGTTGGCCAGCTTAGCCGGGGTGCCTAAGCCCCCCGTGTGGGTGGACAGCACCGCCGTAGGCAGTGCCACGGTCTGCACGCCCAGCGTCGAGAGCACCGGCACGATGACCGACAGCGCCGCCCGGCCAAAGCCCGGCAGGTCATGGATGGCTAATACGGTTTTCGGCGCGTTGGTCATGCTGCGGCCCTCCCTCTGCATTTTTTGAGTTCTCATTGATTCTACCATAAAACCCACCGCAAAAAAAGCCGTATTCGGGCGATTGTTCCGTTTTGTTTGGTTTTTGGGCAAAGAGAACAAAAACCGCCCGCGTCTCCGCGAGCGATTCATTCTATTTCATGGTTATCATCCACAAAAAAGCCCCTGCTGATTGGTTCAGCAGGGGAGATTTCGCAAAGCTGATGCTTTTACAGCACGCGCACGCGGATGGCGGGTTCTATCGCACCCAGCTTGACGGCGAGGTCGTCGGTGACATTGCCCGTCACGTCCAGCAGGGTATAGGCGACATCCTTTTTGCCCTTGTTCACCATGTTTTCAATGTTCAGGTGCGCTTCGGTCAAAATGCTCGTGATGGCCGAGATCGCGCCCGGAGCGTTCTTGTGGATGATGCAGATGCGGCGGCCTCCCACACGCGGCTGGCTGACATCCGGCAGGTTGACGCTGTGGGCGATGTTGCCGTTTTTCAGGTAGTCGCTCAGCTCGGCGGCGGCCATCACGGCGCAGTTCGTCTCGCTTTCCGGCGTGCTGGCACCCAGATGCGGCGTGCAGCAGACGCCCTTGACGCCCAGCAGCTCCTCGGTGGGGAAGTCGCAGAAATACTGCGCGACCTTGCCGCTGTTCAGTGCGTCGAGCAGTGCGGCGTTGTCCACCAGCTCACCGCGGGCAAAGTTCAGCACGCGCACGCCGTCCTTGCACATCGCCAGCGTCTGGGCGTTGATGGTGTGGCGGGTCGTAGGCAGGTAGGGGACATGGATGGTCAGGTAGTCGCAACGGGGCAGCATATCGCCCAGCGTGACACAGTGCTGCACGCTGCGGGACAGGCTCCACGCAGCATCGATGGAAATATACGGGTCATAGCCCAAAACCTCCATGCCCAGCGCGACGGCGGCGTTGGCCACGCGCGCACCGATGGCACCCAACCCGATGACGCCCAGCGTCTTACCGCGCAGCTCGGGACCGACGAAGGCCTTTTTGCCCTTCTCCACGTCCTTGGCAATCGTGTCGCGGCCCTTGAGGGTCTGCGCCCAGTTCACGGCGTCCACCAGATTGCGGCTGCCCGCGACCAGCGCACCGACGACGAGCTCGGCCACGGCGTTGGCGTTGGCGCCCGGCGTGTTGAACACGACGATGCCCTTGTTCGTGCAGTCCTCCACGGAAATGTTGTTCGTACCGGCACCTGCACGGGCGATGGCCAGCAGGCTGTCGGGCAGCGGGGCATCGTGCATATCGGCGCTGCGCACCAGAATGCCCTGCGGTGCAGCGGCCTCGTTGTCGATCTCAAACTGGTTGGCGGGCAGCTTGGCCAGACCCACCGGCGAAATGGCGTTCAATGTTTTGATGGTATACATATATCGTTACTCCCTGTTCCCCTTATTTTGCGCCGTAGGGGCCGGGCATGCCCGGCCCTCAGCCTTACGCAGTGACCCTCTCACGGGTGGCTGCCACAGTGCCGCGGGCCGGACACGCCCGGCCCCTACTGTGCAGCAGCTCAATGCTCCCTGCGGAACTTCTCCATAAAGTCGACCAGCTTGTCGATGCCCTCGGCAGGCATGGCGTTGTAGATGGACGCACGCATACCGCCCACCAGACGGTGCCCCTTCAGGTTGACGAAGCCTGCCTCGCTGGCCGCGGCACAGAACGCCTTGTCGGTGTCGGCGTCGGGGCTGGTGAAGGTCACATTCATCATGCTGCGGTACTTTTTCTCGACGGGATTCTTGTAGAAGTCCTGCCCGTCGAGGTAATCGTACAGCACCTTGGCCTTGGCGGCATTGCGCTTCTGCATGTTCTCCAGGCCGCCGATCTCGTTCTCAAGGTAGTTCATGACGAGGCCGGTCATGTAGATGCACCAGCACGGCGGGGTGTTGTACATGCTGTCGGCATTCAGCAGGGTCGTGTAGTTCATCATCGTGGGGATCTTGTCGGGGGTCAGGCCCTTGGCGGCCTTGCCCAGCAGGTCGTCACGCACGATGGCCACAGCCATACCGGCAGGGGCAATGTTCTTCTGCACGCCGAAGTAGATGACGCCGTACTTGCTGACGTCCACCGGCTCGGAGCAGATCATCGAGCTCATATCTGCCACCAGCGGGATGCCGTCCACCTGCGGTACATCGACATATTTTGTGCCGAAAATCGTGTTGTTCTGGCAGATGTGGATATAACTGGCGTTCGGGTCATAGTCGATGGCCGCGACGTCGGGGATGTAGGTAAAGTTCTTGTCCTTGCTGCTGGCGGCAATGCGGGCCGTGCCGAACTTGGCGGCCTCCTCGGCTGCCTTCTTGCTGAAGTTGCCGGTCACCAGATAATCCGCCGTGCCGGTGGTCATAAAGTTCA